>OFFY01002514.1_pt1 | contig 12774 bp, 16 predicted proteins | sample 1521481 | NCBI WGS metagenome assembly OFFY01 (sample SAMEA3504117, study PRJEB24116) | mouse gut metagenome | biome: mouse gut; feature: mouse-associated habitat; material: faeces | place: Denmark | collected 2011
CGGTGCTGCGTTCTTTTGGAGTGCAGGGAAAAGGGACAGCAGCCCAGCGGGAAGCAGCGGAAGTCATTGCAGCCCGCACGGTTGAAGTAGTAAAAGGAGGTAAGGACAATGGCAAAAGATACTACTAAAATCAAAGTAGTGGAGAAAGCACCGGGAAAGCCACACATTGAATTTGCGATTTCCGGGGGTAAAAAAATCACTTTTGGTGATGATGAATTGACGATCAATCTGGCAGCCAGAGAGCGTGACGAAGCAGTGACACTTGACATTTGCTTTGACACTGAAAGCGGCATTGTAATTGGCGTGGGCGGCACGGCGCAGAGGTACGCAGCACAGATTGACATTCCGGCAAGGCGTTATGATGTGATCGAGGACGGCAAAGACGAAGAAACAGAGGAAATAAGGGAAGTACCTATGCCGATCCCGTTTGATATTTCACTTTGCACATTGACATTATGGGAGGTGTAAGAAATGAGCAATTTTGATGATTTGAGCATGGCGGTACAGTCTTTTGGGGGCAACAATAAAGTCATTTTTGACGATCTGGAAAAGCCGTCAATCATGGTTGGTATTCCGAAAATGAAATATTCTGACCTTATCACTGGAGGGACGCAAGACACGCTGGATGTTTTCAAGGTGGACGGCGTGGAACGGGAAATGCTTTATATTTCAAAGTATATCAATGTTGTGGTCAATGACCGTGCATATTCCCTGCCAATGAAAGACCCCAAAGCATACATTGACTTTGACACTTCACTTGCGGCTTGCCGCAAAAAGGGTGCGGGCTGGGATCTGACACCTAACGGATTGTGGGGCGCAATCATGTTGTGGTGCAACCGCAATAATTTCTTGCCCCGTGGCAATACGAACTGGGACAGAAGCTATGAAAAAGCCTATGAAAAAGGCGTGAATACCTATATTGACGGGTCACGCGGCGGTAGGACTGCAACGGGCAGCGGACCGGTTACATGGTATCATGACGGAAGCCCGGCAGGAATTGCGGACCTTTGCGGCAATATGTGGGAATGGGTCGCAGGGCTGCGCATTGTCGGCGGTGAAATCCAGATCATTCCATACGGAAATTGTATGCGAATTGACTGCGATATGTCCGCAGATAGCACAGAATGGAAAGCGATCAAGCCGGACGGATCATTTGTAAATCCGGGAACTGCCGGAACGCTGCATTATGACTATGTAAGCGGTAAGATTGTAATAGGGACCAGCACAAATTCAGTATTTGCAAATAATACGCCGCTTTCCGGCGTGGCAGCAGTAAGCGGCGTGAACATTCCGCAGATTGTCAAAGCACTGGGATTGATGAAAGATACTGCGGACATTTACCTGGCAACGGGACACCAGCTTTATGTGAATGCTGACGGCGAACGGCTGCCGTTCCGGGGGTCTGGCTTCGGCAACACTGCCTTCGGCGGTGTGGGTGCGTTGAACTTGGACTACGCCCGTTCCCACGTCAGCGGCGGTGTTGGCTTCCGTTCCGCTTATGATGAAAAACTGGCAACTGGGAACTGATGAACTGCGGGGCTGGCGGCAGCCAGCCCCATTGAAAAATTTTGAGCAAAGGCAGGGCGCAGGAAATGCAGGAAAATTCCACGGAAGAATTGCCACAGCTTGACGCAGTACAGAACAACGCCACGCAGGAAGATTTTCACACCAAAAACAAAATATATGAATTGCTTCTGTATGCGGGACCGCAGCTTGAACAGTTTCCAAAGTCACAAAGACGGCTTGCGGATGATATACGGGGAACTATGCTGAATATGCTGCGGCTGGTGGTGACGCTGGAAAATAAACACTATAAGAAAACAACGCTGGGCGATTTGGACAATGAAGTTGATGTGCTGCGTCACCTTGTAAGACTTGCGGCAGACCCAAACTATATGAGGGACAAAAAGCCGTGCTTGCCTATAAAGAAATATGAGCAGATTTCAAGAAAAATAAATGAGATCGGCTGCATGATAGGCGGGTATTATAAATCACTGAATGGCAACCCGGCAGCGCAAAACAGCGCAGGGAAGCCGAAAAAGAAATAAAAAGCAGGGGCATTGCCGCCCTTGCTTTTTATATATGGGAATAAGCCATTAGTAGGGTATTGCCGTGCCGTTCCGGGGGTCTAGCTTCAACAACACTTCCAACGGCGGTGTGGGTGCGTTGAACTTGAACAACGCCCGTTCCAACGTCAACAACAATGTTGGCTTCCGTTCCGCTTCACCACATTTTGCCAGCAGTCACAAGCACAAGTGCTTGTGTCCCGTGCGTTTGGGTTTAAGGGGTTTATTTCCATTCCGAGGGGGACCAGCAGGGACCCGCAGGAAAAAGATTGAATTGCCGTGAAAACTGTTAGTAAGCCGCAGCGGATTTCCGGGGCGGTCGAAAGCTGGCAACAATGCCGGATAAATAAGTTACGTTTGAAATGGGAGAGAACCAGAGTAGATTTGCACGGCGCATTTTTAATGATAGGAGGGAAAAGGGATTGCAGACCATCAAGAATATTTTCCCCTTGATATATGACTTTGAAAATCTTTTCAGTGCCTACAAGAAAGCCATATCCTGCAAGCGATACAGACCAGACGTGATGGAGTACACGGACCGGCTGGAAGAAAATTTGATTGAATTGCAGAATGAATTGATCTGGAAGACTTACAGTGTGGGACGGTACAATATTTTCTATGTGTATGAGCCTAAAAAGCGGATGATTATGTCATTGCAATTCAAAGACCGGGTGGCGCAACACGCTATTTATAGCATATTAAACCCATACTTTGAAAAGCAGTTTATTTCTGACAGCTACGCTTGCAGGGTAGGCAAGGGAACGCACCGGGCAATCAAGAAGCTGCAAAGCTGGTTGAGGAAGACGGACAGAAAGCCGAAACGCTTTTATTATTTGAAACTGGATATTTCAAAGTATTTTTACCGGGTAGACCATGAAGTTTTAATGGGGATATTGCAAAGGAAGATTGCTGACAAAGATTTGCTGCACGTTCTTTCAGTGATCATAAATTGCGAGGACACCCATTTTGGGCTGCCGCTGGGCGCAGATGTGGGCAATGTTGCCTATGATGAATTGCTGGGAGAAGTAGGGCTGCCGATCGGCAATTTGACTTCACAAATGTTTGCGAATTTGTATTTGAACGAACTTGACCAGCACTGCAAGCACCACTTGCATTTGCGTTATTACATCCGTTATATGGATGATATTATTATTCTGCACCATGACAAGAAATATCTGGAGAAGATAAAGCAGGATATAGCCGGATTTTTGGAAAAGAAACTGCATTTGCAGTTAAACAACAAAACTTGCATAAGACCAACAAGCATGGGCATTGAGTTTGTCGGCTTCCGGGTATGGTCAACACATATCAAATTGAGGAAGAAGACAGCAAAGAAGATGAAAAAGCGGTTGAAGTATATGTTTGGGGCGTTTCATGCCGGGGAAATTGACCGGGAAACGCTGGACCGCAGCATTGCTTCATATAGGGGCATTTTGCAGCACTTCAACAGCTACGGTCTGCGGCAAAGTCTGAATGAAATGTATAAAAAGGAGGTGAAGCAGGATGGGAGCAGTACAGACGATTGACCCAGCCGCCGTCTGGGAGGCGGTCAAGTCGGTTTTATCATTTCTGGCAGCGTGTGGGATTGTTATTGACCTAACGCCGGGCATAAAGTTTCAGCCCGTGCGCTGGGTGCTGAAACGGCTGGGAAATCTCATAAACGCAGATATTAAGAAACAGCTTGACGAACTGCAAAAGGAAGTCACAGAATTTAAGATTGACAGCTGGCGCACGGAAATTCTGGACTTTTCCGACAGCTGCATGAACCATAGGCGGCACACAAAAGAACAGTTTGACCATGTGATCGAAATACTTGATAGATATGATAAGTATATCACGGAAAACAAGCTGACAAACGGGCAAGTGGATGTTGCGCACGAATATATTCTGGAGATATACAAGCAGTGCATACGGGAAAATGACTTTGCGCTTGACGAAGAAGAAGAAAAAGCCCGGAAAGAAGCTGCGGTGAAAGCCAGAAGAAACGGAGGTGACAGAAAGTGAAATATGTTTTAGTTTTTATAGCTGGATTTATGCTGGCGGCTGCGCTGATTGTCATTTACAATCTGCCGGGCATAAGAAGCCGCCGCAGGAAACGGAAAGAAGAACTGAAAGAACACCCGGAAAGAAAAGGCGGCACAACAAAAGTGCTGCTTTTTTCAATCCTTATGACCTATTACATAGCATTTGCCGTGGGAGTCTGGGTGGTTGTATTCAAAGACAAAGACCAGCTGGGAACGCTGCTGACCTTTACCGGGGGCGTAACAGCTGCCGCAGTTGCTTTCTACTGCTGGAAAGCAAAAGCGGAAAATCTGCTGAAAATTAAGGCGGGAAACCCGGAATTGTGCGGATCACTGTCTGATTTCTCAAATATGACATAGGAGGTGGCAGAAATTGAACGAAGCAGGAAAAAAAGAGGTTGCGGTAGCCGCCGCAGCCATTATTTTTGCCAATGAGGGCGGTTATTCTTCTGTAAATGCAAATGACAATGGGGCAGTGAGCGTGGGAAAAGTGCAGTGGCACGGAAACCGGGCATTGTCCTTGCTGAAAATCATTGTGCAGAAGCTGGGAAAGACTGCCGCAGCGGATATTCTGGGGGCTGCATTATGCAATGAAATTTTGACTGCTGCCAGCTGGCAGACACGAACAGTGAGCGCAGAAGAAAAAACAAAGCTGTCAAAGCTGCTGGGAACGCAGCAGGGCAGGGAAGCGCAGGACGCACAAGCGGAAGCAGATATTTTGCTTTATGTGTCAAACGGGATCAAGATGGGCATTGAGGATCGGCAGAGCCTTGTATATTATGCAGATTTGGAAAATCAAGGCGGTGCGGGGGCTTCAAAGCGTGTGGGGACCGCAGCAGCACAGAAAGTCGGTGGACCGGCAAAAGTGACGCTTTCTGCAATCCATGCGGCAGCGTTGGCAGATAGAGTGATGGGACAGTATGCAAGCCGCAGGACGCTTGTATATAAAAAAGCCGCAGCATTATTCAACGACAGCAGCGGCGCAGAAAATCAGAATGGAGGTAAAGAAACTATGGGAACAAGAATTGGACACGCAAGCATTTCTGAAAACGGAACGATCAACGGCGCAAAAGGTGACAGCACGGGAAAAGAAGTTTGTGTGCGTGAATGGTATTCAAAGCCGTGGGATTTTATGGCTATTCACCCGGAAGCAGCCGTACGGGAAAAACACGCAAAGGCAGTGGAAGCAGCTTGCGCAAATGACAACATAGGATATGGGCAGGGGGACAGAAACACGCTGAACACGCTTGCAAAGGCGGCGGGATATGATCTGGCAAAAGTCGGAAAGTGTAACTGCGATTGTTCCAGCTTGCAGAATGTGGCGGCGGTTGCTTCTGGCGCAGCGGGTGTGTCATACGGAAGTAACGGCTGGACCACATCAACAATGAAAGCAGCATTGCAGAAAGCAGGGTACAAGATCATTACTGAAAGACAATATCTGGACAATGCGGCATATTGTGTCCGGGGCGCAATTTATGTCAAGGCTTCCAGCCATACGGTCTGCGGTCTGGATAACGGCGCAAATTATCAGAAGACGCTTGAAAAAGCTGGTCTGGCAGCTTCCGCACCGCAAAAACCGCAGACACCGCAAAACACCGCAGCGGCAGGAGAACAGACATACACGGTGAAAAAAGGTGATACTCTTTCAAAGATTGCAAGCAAGTATGGCACAACCTATCAGAAGCTGGCAAGCTACAACGGCATTGCCAATACAAATGTAATCAGCGTGGGGCAGATTATCAGAATACCCGGAAGCGGGACCCGTACATATACCGTGAAATCTGGGGACAGCTTGTGGGCGATTGCCGCAAAACAGCTGGGGGATGGCACAAGATACAATGAAATCAAAAACTTAAACGGCTTGACAAGCAACACAATTCACGCCGGGCAGACATTGAAGCTGCCTGCAAATTAAAGAAAAACGGAGGAAACGAAAATGAACAAAGAAGTTATTTTTTCAATCATTTATTGTCTGGTGACGGTGGGGGCGTTCTGCGCCGGAAAGTTTATCTTTCCGAAAATCCCGGCAAGCGTCAAGGAAAATCTGGCAGACCTTGCAGAATGGGCGGCGAAATTCGTTGTCTGGGCAAGGGAGTTTTTGAAGATGGAGAGCGGCGAAAAGAAGATGGCTGCCGTTGTCGAACAGCTGAAACAGATTGCCGAAAAAGCGGGAATTGAAGTGACAGAAGAACAGCTGAAAGCGATTGCCCAGACCGCCTATGAAGCAATGAAAGCAGGGGAAGCGGAAGCGCAGCCCGGACAGCTTCTGGAAGCGGCGGCAATCACGCCGGGGGCAACGGTTGTAATCAACACCGGGGCGGCAGCAGTGGCAACGGACAAAGTGCCGGACGGCGCATTGCAGAAGAACCCGGATGGGACAGTGAACGCCTATGACGCAGACGGAAACAAGGTGGGGACCGTATCTGCGGAAGCGGCAGAGGAAGCCGCCCGCAATGTCGGCGTGATTATCACAGAGGGAAACGGCTAATTATACCCCGCTGACACGCCAGACAGCCCCAGAAACAGAGTTAAAGCCCGCAAGTGTGAAAATGTACGCTTGCGGGCTTTTTATGCGTCTACGGGGCAATATGGAGGTCTGCGGGAAATGTTCAAATATAAACTAAACGGGGCTAATGTAGTACATTTTCATATCGCTGTCATAGCGATAAACACAACGCTTGTCTTTCAGATACTTTTTGGCATATTCAACAGCGTCTTTCAAATACTTAAAATACATAACTTCTTCCCTCTCTTTCTATTATCCGGGGGCAGCAGAGCCGCCGCCCCGGTCAATGCGTTCATGCTTCCTGCTTTCTTAATTCGTTCCAGACGTGGCTTCCCAATTCCTGCATGGCTTCCGGCGTTTCCCGGACGAACACTGCGAAAAGGAAAGTCATAAATTCGCTTTTCGTCCGCTGCCATTCTTCCGGGGTCAAGTTAGGGTTAGCAGCCAGCTTCATTTCAAGCAGCTTCTGGGTCATTTCTTGACCAGCGGGCATATTCAGTGCTTTTCTTTCCGCTTCTGATACCTTTTCAACAAATTCATCAAAGTTGTTTGCTATTGCCATTTTATGATTTCCTCTCTTTCATTTGATAAGTCTATTATATACTTACGGAAGTATATTTGCAATAGGCAGATTGCACAAACTTACGGAAGTATATTTGTGTAAATTTATACTTCCGTAAGTGCGGGGAATGTGTTATACTTACGGAAAACAGAAAAAGGAGGGCTTGCAAATGCCGGAAGATAAGAAAACAGCAGGACAGCAGGAAAAGAAGTCAACAATTCCACGGGGACCGGCAGCAACCGTGGCAAAAAATAAATACCGTGATAAAAACTATGACCGGGCAGAATTGGCAATGCCAAAAGGGATGAAAGCGGCGGTCAAGGAGGTTGCGAAGCGGCAGGGGCGGTCATTCAATGATTATGTCTGCGAAGCTGTCAAAGAAAAGGTGCAGCAGGACACCGGGGAGGAACTGGCATGGGAGAAAAAGCAATAGAATATCTATTCGTACATGACGGGCAGCAATGGTGGCTGAAACTGACGGAAGCGGACCAGATAGCAGACTACCACAAGAAGACTGCGGGCAGCAGATACGAGGGGGCAATAAACCTTTATAGGAAGTTGCGGCAGGAGGGCAGGGACTGGCACAATCTGCTTGACGGGATGGAGTTGCAGGAGCGCATAAAAATGATGGAAAGCAAGGATTTTAAATACATCCAGTGCGCAATCATTAAGGCGCAGCAAATAGAGGGGACAATATTTGACGGCTTCCGCTGTCTGAATATGGAAATAGGCATGGCACAGCTGGACAATATAAGGAAATATGGCGCAGTGTTCATCAATCCAGTTGGCGGTCATACGCATGGAGTGGAAACGGTGCAATTCTGCCGGAGAAAGCAGCTTGTCTTCCCGGACTTCAAGAAAGAAGATATAAGGGTTAGGAAATTCAATGGCGGTCAACATTGGTATGCCTATATAGGGGATATGCAAGTAAGGGACGGGGACCGGCTGAAATGGAACACGCAGGAAGCAGCGAGAGCCGCAGCGGAAGCATTAGTGGTGGAGGGATAAAAGAAATATGCGTGATTTTGTAAAAAATCTATTCGACAGATATTTTGGAATGCCATTCAATATTGATACGACAGCAAAAATGGAAAAAGAGATAAAAAGTGAAGTTTATAGAAAATGTCCAGATATTGAAAAATATGTGAGGATAGAGGGAAAGGAAATATATTTTGACGAAAGATTTCTGAAAAACAATAACGGTATTATTTGCTTTCTGCCGTGCATATTTACGATAAAAGAAAAATATTTCTATGATGTATATGCGGGGACCGTGCCAGTAGGGGAAATAGCTTTTAAAAAGAATTTAGACCCTGCCAATTATGGATATATAATCACAACAAGGTCACTGTTTGAGGGAGAAAAGGATATATTGCAAGAACTATTGCAAATTAAACAGATTAAAACAGCACAGTCATAAAAAGACCCCGGAGGGCAGCAGTCTTCCGGGGTCTTCTCCTATGTTGTACTAACTGAACATTGCCCACGGGCGCCCTGGATTCCAGGGCCTCCAAGAACCTGCTGGAAATCATGGCGAAGATGAACCGTGAGATGAGGGCCACCATCCTCATGGTGACCCATGACGCATACAGCGCCAGCTATGCCTCCCGGGTGCTGTTCCTGAAGGACGGGCGGCTGTTCAACGAGCTGCTTCGGGGGAAGCGGGCAAGGGCCGCGGTCTATCATGAAATCCTGGATGTGCTGGGTCTGCTGGGAGGTGATATCCGTGACGTTATGTAAGCTTTCCCTGCGGAATGCCAGGAGGCAGGCCAGGGACTATCTGGTCTACTTCGTCACAGTCATCCTGTCCGCCGCTTTGATCCACGCTTTCAACGGGCTGGTGTTCTCCCAGGAGCTGCAGGCCCTGTCCTCCTTTATGAGCAGTCTGCCGCTTATCACCGTCCTGGTGAGCGCCGTTGTCATCGCCATCATGGGGTGGCTGATCCGCTATATCATGAATTTCATGCTTTCCAGGCGGAGCAGGGAGCTTGGCACTTATATCCTCATCGGCCTGGAGAACGGTCAGGTGGCACGGCTGTTCATCCTGGAGAATCTGGCGACGGGGGCTACAGCCCTGTCTGTGGGGCTGTTGCTGGGCGGCCTGTTCTTCCAGATACTGCGGGCCGTCACCCTGTCCCTGTTCCATATGCCCTATACTTTCCGCCTTTCCGCCTCGCCCAAGGCCGTAGCGCTGACGATTGCCTACTTTGCTGTAATCTATCTGCTGGCACTGCGCAGCTGCGGGAAGCGCCTGCGCAGGATGCAGATCCGTGAGCTGTTGTCCTATGACAGACGGGGAGAGGAAGAGGCCATCCAAAGCAGCCGCGGGCGACGGCGTGTTTTCACCGTTTCCATCGCCAGCGGCATTCTGGGGACTCTGCTGCTGCTGAGCGGAAGCGTCCTCATGGGCATCATGGGCGCGGCCCTTGTGATATTTTTCCTGTACGGCTTCTTTTTAAGCTTTTCTTCCGGTGTACCGGCCTATTTCAATGCCAGGCCCGGGAAGAAGTACGGCACCCATACGCTGCTGGTGTTCCGCACCCTTTCTTTCAAGCTGGGCACTATGGGAATGACCATGGCCACGATTTCTCTGCTGTTCACGGGCACTATCGTCAGCGAGGGCACAGGCATGCTCTTCGGCGTCCTGTTCCAGAGCCGGGTGGAGGGGACTACCTGCTGCGACATCTTCATCGGCACCACGGACGGGGCGCCTGCGGATTTCGGGCCCTATCTGGACTATATTGAGGAAAACATTCCCCTGCGCGGTTCCAGGCAATACCGGCTCTATCAGGGAGAGACCCGGCAGATGACGGATTACCTTCTGGAACGCACGGACTATTATGCCTACTACGCTTACGACCCCCTCATGGCCTACAGCGATTATGCCGCACTCCGGGCCATGCTGGGCTATCCGGAAGCGCCTGCGGAGCCGGGGCGGTATATCATCCATTGCATGGCATATCTGGAGGATGCCCTGGAAGATTATGACACCAGTGTCAGCGTGGGCGGGGCTACCCTGTCCCCGGGCGCAATCTATACGGAATCCTTCTCCCAGAAGCTGTGGGACGGCAATGGGCGGGGTTTCCTGCTGGTGGTGCCGGACGAATTCCTCTCTTCCCGCCCGGTGAGCCACAGCGTCTATGCGGCCATGACCCTGGAGCCTTTGAGCGAGGCGGATTACGACAGGCTGCGGGACATCCATGACGGTGCGGGGGAGGATTCCGGTCAGGGATATGCGCGGGATTCCTATTTCCTGCTGGCAAAGGACGCTGTGGCCCGGGAATATGCCTCCGTGTCGGCCACCACGATCTTTCCTCTTTTCTATCTGGAGCTGGTGCTGACCCTTGTGTCCGCCACCATCCTCACCGTGCAGCAGCTCAGCCAGGGGCCGCGGTTGGCCCGGCAGTTCGGTCTGCTGGAGAAGCTGGGCATGGACAGGCGGGAGATGGCCCGGACGCTGCGCAGGCAGTTGGCGGTGTACTATGCCATGCCCGCGGTGCCGCCTTTGCTGATCAGCATCCCCCTGCTCGTGGCCATGGGGCATTCCTTTGAGCCGGGGGCCATTAGCGGAGACTGGCAGTTGGCCGGGATACTGGGGGTGACGCTTGGGCTGTTCTTCCTAATCTATCTGGTGTATATCCTGACGGCCTACAGCAGCCTGAAGCGCAGCGTGCTGCCGGGTTGAAGTTCTTTTGCCGGGATAATGGCGGGAGGCTGTGGGGGATTCTTCCCAGGACTGCATTGCCCCCCGCATATGGCAAAATCCTGTCTATAGCCGCGAAAGCGATAAACCACTGCATATCCAGTATTTATGCGGGATGCAGTGGTTTAGAGCGCTGGCCGGATGCCATGCCGATGTTATGGGCATTTTTCTCCCTCTGTCTTTGGGGGCAGAGACCAGAATATAGCCGGATATGGAATATCGGACTCCCATGTAATGTTTGGAGTGCTTTTAGGGCATATACAGTTGATCGCACAGTTGCTGTTTGACTATTTCCGGGAAAAGAGGAATTTCATATCCTTTGGACAGGTATGTACACTCGTCGAATCTATCGATGTGATATTTCTTACTGAAGATTGCCAGCACCTTACACGTGGGATTTGATAATTTTTTATGTTTTCATGATAAAGCGTTACCGGAATATCTGCGAATCCATTCTGTCTGAACCCAACACTGATAGTCGCTTTCGTGTCTCCGATAAAGTAGTCTGCCTTTATCGCAATCCCACTGTTTATAAAATTCCCAATCATGCAATTATGGTACAGCAGCTCTGCCAAATAGGGTAATACTGCCAGCTTCTGCTGCGTTTTTCCTGTTGCGTCCATGCTTATGTCCTTTATGGAAAGCCTGTTTTCCACACAGGCCGAAAAGAACATGGAGGCCGACATTTTTGTCTTTATGCCAGTCAAATGCAGAAAATGCATGTCTCAAAAGCCTACACGGCAAATCCCCAAGCCAGTCTTTTTTCGATAAACTATCAGAAAATGTCTGTCTTTCAGTTTTGCCTCATAATCTTTTGCAGCTTGAAGAATAACAGGCAGTGCTGATTTCTCATCGTATTTTTTCATATCCATTCCCTCATCCAACAAAAAAGGCTGCTCTTCTATGAGCAACCTTTTTCTGTCGTAATCATGCTGATTTTTCTGTTGTCTGCCAACTTGCCATCCTACCATATATGGCTTTCTTGTGGAGTTTTTCCGTTGCTCCCCAACTTGCCAGCCTTCGTACTGGCTTAACTGTCAGATTATTATGGTGTCAGCACACCAAGATGAGTTCTCTCATCTCTTGTTAGTATTATATAAAGAATCGTTTTTCATGTCAACCTATTTCAGTTTTTTACAAAAAGTTCTTCCTCCCAAGCCTGTGTCGCGCTGCCCTGTCAGCCCTATCAGCAGGAGGCCGCCCAATAGCGGATTATCCCCCGCTATTTGAACACCCGGAACCCGTTCCCCACAATCGTTGTGGACTCCGAATAAATGATGAACGCTTTACCGTCTATCCTCAGTATCTCCTCCTGGAACCGGGGAAGCTCGTTCTCCTTCAGCGCGCACAGCAGCACTTCGTTTTTCTCCATAGTGTACGCGCCCACGGATTCGATAATCGTGACGCCTCTGGGGGAATGCGATACCAGGAATTTCGATATCTCCTCCCCCTTGTCCGTCACCACAAAGGCCAGCTTCGACACATTCAGCTTGCTGATCAGCAGGTTGATGGAGAAGGACGCCACAAAAAGCGCCAGTATGCCGTACAGCGCCAGGTTGATCGTCTTAAAGACGATCAGCGACAGCAGGATCACCAGCGCGTCCACCAGCATCAGAATGCTCCCGATTTTCACATGGGGAAAGGCTTTCTGCACGAGCCTGCTCAGGATGTCCGTGCCGCCGGTGGACGCGCCCTCTATCAAGGCCAGGCCCACGCCCGCCCCGTAGAAAACGGCCCCGAAGATGGAGGCCAGGAAGACATCCGTCGTCAAAGGCGGCAGATAGCTGAACAGCTGCACGAACAGAGAGAGCAGCGCCGCCCCCAGTATGGTATCCTTGACGAAGACGAACCCCAGGAATTTCCATGCCAGCGCAAGCAACAGGATATTGATGACCGCAAAAGAGAGTCCCGGCTGG
>OFFY01002517.1_pt1 | contig 12750 bp, 8 predicted proteins | sample 1521481 | NCBI WGS metagenome assembly OFFY01 (sample SAMEA3504117, study PRJEB24116) | mouse gut metagenome | biome: mouse gut; feature: mouse-associated habitat; material: faeces | place: Denmark | collected 2011
CCCACGGTGATTTCATCCCCTGGGGCATAAGCGGTTCCTTTCCCGTCCTCCTGGGTATTCCACTCCTTGAAGGTCTGTCCTGCAATGCTCAGGCCTGTGGATTCTTTTACGGTAATTTTTTCACCGGTCTTATAATCCGTGCTGTCGGTTACGGGCGTGCCCTGGGCCCCGTTGCTGTTGTAAAAGATGTTGTAAGTACCTGGGTTTATAAGGGTGATATATACATAATTTTTTCTCAGTTCATTGTACCATTTTTTTTCTGTCTTCATATCATAGACACGAATATTTTCCACATCTTCCTTTTGTATCTGATATTCTCCTTCTCCTTTAAAAATAGCGCCTCTTTTTTCTGCATCACCCACAAAAACCTTAACAGGATGAAGCCATTTCTCTCTGCTGTATATAACAGAATTCAGATACATGGAGTATACACTGTCCGTATAGGAAGTGGGAGAATTATCAATCCCCTGAAATTCCACATCTCCTTCCAGATAAAATTTTCCTTTATTTCCGTCAGAATAAATGGCGCCGCCTGCTCTTTCTGAAATATTGTTGTTAAATATTCCTCCTGTTACTTCTAAATTATTGTCAGAGTAGACTGCACCCCCCGTTTCTGCTGAGTTATCCGTAAAGGTTCCTCCGTTGATGGTCACAGTTCCAAAACTGTTATAAATGCAGCCTCCTTTTTCTCCCGCTATATTATTTTCATACACTCCTCCATTTATAATAATACGATTGCTGCTCCTGTCTCCATTATGAATACAGCCTCCTTCTTTTGCCGTACTGTTATTACGAAAAGTTCCCCCGTTTACAGTCACAGTTCCGGCGTCATTATAAATCAGGCCTCCGGCTTCTCCTGCTGCATTATTTTCATATACTCCTCCATTTATGATTAAGTCACTGCCGCCCACATAACCGGAACCATCATTTCCGACTGCTCCACCCTTCCAGGGTGTGGAACAGTCTTTTATCGTTACATCGTTAAATACACCTCCTTTTGAAGAAACAGCTGAAAATGCCACACCTTCTTTAGATTTCATATTTTGAATGATACATCCTCCATCCAGTGTGACTTTTCCATAACAGTATATAAAGGGCATTCCACCAGGAATATTCTTCCCATCCAGGGTAATTTTCCCGTTTATTTCAAAATCTTTTCCCGGAGCAAAATAAGCATTTTCAGCCGCTTTTACAATGGTTCCTTCCCCTGTTATTCTGATATCCCTTTCCACTGTTACCATTCCGGTCAGTGTCAGTGTGGCATTGTTCTCTAATACAAGATCCCCGCCTCCCAGATTTCCTGCTTTCCATACCGTATCCTGGGTAATCACGCCGCACTTTGGATCTTCTCCCACTTCTTCCCCTTCTTCTCCTTCTGCAGTTACAGCAATTCTTTCCTCCGGAATCTTATCCATCTGCAGATCCATGTCTTCCGCAAAATCCCGGTCTGATTTACTTTCCTCCAGAAGATTTTCTTCCGGCTCCTGCAAAGTCTGAGCTGATTCTTTTCCCGGAACCATAACACCGGCATGTTCCACTGTTACACTTTCTTCTGCCTGAACTTCAGAACCATAAGATTCCACCGGAAGGGACACCAGAAGCAGGCAGATGCAGAGCACACATGACAGCAGTTTCTGCCGGATTGGATGTCTTCCGGGCTTTAATGGTTTTTCCGGAAAATTTTTCTTCGTCCTTTTCATATCGTGACACACTCCCTGTTAAAATTTTATTCTTATGTAATATGGGCACAGCCGCGTCACTGCGCAGCCGGTTCCCTCAGTCAATCCCGTTCAGTTCCTGATACAGCCGCTTTGCATGGCTGTCTGTCATGCCGCAGATATAATCTGTTGCGAGCAGCAGACGCAGATACAGCCTGTCGCTATCATCCTTTCCACTGGCATGATAATGATAAGCATTCTTATAGTTGCTGGAAATAAAAGATACTAACCGTCTGTCTATCGCCCCCAGTTCCTGCTTCGGATCGTCATAATTTACTACTGCGCCAATAAAACGGTCCATTAAATAATTTATCATCACGCTTTCGGAAACTTCCCTCCGGTAGATTGTCTCCGAAGTAAATCCCTCCCGGTATGCAAGCTCGCCCAGACGCTCCATCAGCTTTTCTGCAAAAGTGTCATGAAACAAGTCATACCGGTATGTACCTTCCATAATTGCCTGATAGTTCGACGTAAATCCAAAGGTAGCGCAGTTGATTAAAAATCCCTGCGCCTTCACAATCCAGTTCTTAATCGCGTACTCCTCCGGATTCTCTGCATGAATCTTCCGACCTCTCTCATACAGTTCTTTCAGTTTGACTGACGGAACAAAGGAAATCCCTTCCTGATACCAGGACGACTCCATTTCCCTAAGTTCCTCTATTAATTGGCTGTAAGAAATAAATCCTTTCACAAAAGCATCTTCAATATCCGCTGTCTTATATGCAATATCATCCGCCGCCTCCAGAACAAAAGCCAGAGGATGGCGGCAATCATTCGTCCCTACCACATATGCAACTTCGCGGAATATCTCTTCGTCCGCATAATAATATCCAAACTTCTTCTCCTTAATATTCCCACTTTGAGGATTCATCCCTACAGAAGATACCGGATACTTGACAACCGTACTAAGCAGCGCATAAGTCAAATCCATACCTCTCTCATCTACCAGATAATGGAGCTTCGTTACCAGTCGAAAGGCCTGAGCATTTCCCTCAAAATGATACAAATCTTCCCGCATCTGCGGCTTGAGCATCTCATCTATGGGTTTTCCATGGAAAACCAGACTGCGCAGATTCTTTCCAAACCACTCTCGAATAGCCTCTTCTCCAAAATGGCCAAAAGGCGGATTCCCGATATCATGAATCAGCCCCGCACACTGAAGGATATCACAGATATCTTCCTTCATCTGCATCGTAAATCCAGCATCCTTCTTATATGCTAATATATTTTCTCCTATATTCTGACCCAAAGACTTCGCAAAAGAGGATACCTCCAGTGAATGAGTCAGCCTTGTACGAACAAAGTCGCTCTTGTCCAACGGAAATACCTGCGTCTTGTCCTGCAGACGCCGAAAAGAAGCGCTGCCGATTATTCGATGATAATCCTTTTCAAATTCACTCCGTAAATCCGCTGCCTTTTCTTGTCTGAATCCAGCTTCTCCTGCCCGGTGTCTTCTAGTCGACAATAATTGTTTCCAGTTCAATTCTCTCACGCCTTCCTAATCCAGATAAATCGGCGGATCATAGTCTTTCCCAAGCAGCGCCCTTTTCCGTTCCTGATATCCCAAGAACGCCCACTCTGTCATGTCTGTCCACTGATGGTTCGCCCGGTCGTAAACCTGCACATAGCCAATCCGGGACGGATGCATCCGCACGCTGTTGGTTTCATATTCCTTTCCGGTATATGGATTCATGTCTCCTTTGTCTTCCTCGTCCTCCTGAAGCTCCTCTTCCTGAACCATTTCCTCCGGATAACCGACATTTAGATATTCTTCCTCATATCTATCGCCTGAATATTGGTTTTCTGAATATCCATTTTCCGAATACCCGCCAACATACGCTCTTGCAGAATATTCACTTTCCAGACCGTCTTCTCCATAGGATTCAACTGAAAATTCTCCTGAAAAATGGCTTCTCTCATATCCGCCTTCTATATATTCACCGCCGGAAGTTCCTTCGGCATATTCGCCGCCGTCGTCCTGCGCATACTCATCCTCAAAGCCTTCCCCGGCATACTCGCCGTCCTGCGCGTAACCGCCGTCAGGGCCTTCCTCCCCGTATTCCTCCACATAGCCTTCGGAATATTCCGTCTCTGCGCCGTATTCGCCGTCCTCGTAATCCTCGTCGTATTCGTCATACTCATCCAGATAATCTTCATAACGGAAGCCCGGAGCATCCTTGGCCTGGGTCTCGCTCTTGATATCAATCTTATAGCCTGTAAGCCTTGCCGCCAGCCTTGCGTTCTGCCCCTCCTTGCCGATGGCAAGGGAAAGCTGGTAATCGGGCACCACCACCTTGGCCGTCTTTTCGTCCGGGTCGGCGAACACCGCCACGATTTTCGCCGGTGAAAGGGCGTTCTGAATCAGGTTGCCCGGATTTTCATCCCAGTTGATAATGTCGATTTTCTCTCCCCGAAGCTCCTCCACAATGGAGTTTACCCGGACGCCGTTCAGTCCCACGCATGCGCCTACCGCGTCAACGTTGGGATTGTTGGACTTCACCGCCATCTTGGTTCTGCTTCCCGCTTCTCTGGCGATGCTCATAATCTCCACCGTGCCGTCGCGGATTTCTGTAACTTCCGCTTCAAACAGCCTCTTTACCAGCTCCGGGTGGGTACGGCTCACTAAAATCCTTGGGCCCTTGGGCGTGTTCTTCACCTCCAGGATATATACCTTAATCCTCTCCGTGGGCCGGAACACTTCGCTCTTTACCTGCTCGCTGTCATTTAAGATACCGTCGGCTTTACCTAAATTTATGCTGATATTTCTTCCAATGTAACGCTGTACAATGCCCGTTACGATATCCTTTTCCTTCTCAAAATACTGGTTATAGATAACGCTTCTTTCCTCCTCGCGGATTTTCTGGAGAATCACGTTCTTTGCGTTCTGTGTTGCAATCCGGCCGAACTCCTTAGACTTAATCTCCACATGGATAATATCGCCGGGCTGTGCGTCCGACTTGATTTCCCTGGCATCTTCAAGCGATATCTGAAGGCAGTCGTCCTCCACTTCCTCCTCTACCACTTCCTTTTCCGCATAGCAAAGGAAATCGCAGGTTTCCCTGTTGATTTCAACCCTCACGTTATCAGATTTGCCAAAATGATTCTTGCATGCCGTAATCAGAGAATTTTCGATTGCCTCAAAAAGCGTTTCCTTGCTGATTTCCTTCTCCTTTTCCAACACATCCAATGCTTCCATTAATTCCTTGTTCATTTTCCTTATCCTTTCCGCCCTTTATTTTCTTATCGGGGCTAAAAATCCAATGTCAGTCTGACAACTGCAATATCCTTCCTGTTAAACACAGTCTTTTCCCCTTCACCTTCATTGGAAGACGGCGTTTCAATAGTGATGGTGTCCTCGTCAAACGCCGTTAAAAAACCTGTAAATTCCCTGACGCCGCCTACCGGCTTAAAGGTCTTAATCTCCACCTCATCGCCAAGGCTCTTTTCAAGATGCTTATCCTTCTTAAGCTGTCTGCCAAGTCCCGGCGAGCTGACCTCAAGAATATAAGCGTCGTCTATAAAATCCTCTCTGTCAAGGGCATCGGAGAGGGCGCGGCTGACGTTTTCACAGTCGTCAATGGAAACTCCCTCCTCCTTATCGATATAGCACCGCAGATACTGCTCGCTCCCCTCCCGGACATATTCAATATCATAAATCTCCACATGATTCGCCCCGGCTATGGGCGTTAAAAGCGCCTCGCATCTCTTCTCATAATCTTCTCTTTTTGACATCCGCTCACCTCTATCCCCAAAAAAGAGTGGACCGCAAAGCCCACTCTAAATTAACAAGTATCCATAATTCTTCTGTATTGTAGCACTCCTTAAAGCGAATTGCAATATGCTTTTAACATTTTCCCGCCATTTAAGCCGGTTCTTTCTGATTTTCTTCCTTCCAGAGCCGGTAAAGCAGCGCAATCGCCAGCGCAATAAAGCCCGCTCCGCCAATCAGCCCCACACAGGAGGGCCCCAGAAACACGTTGTAAGGCTTTTCAAGGGAGGTAAAGTAAACCCCAAAAGCCGCCAGGCCGTTTAACACCCCGTGCCCGACAACCGCCGGAAGGCAGCTTTTTGTTTTTATCGTCACATAGGACAGAATAATCCCCATTACGATGCAGAAAATACACATGGATATGATTCCCGTCACCGGATAGCCCCGGTAGCCCACGCCGTAATTATGCCCCATGACCGTAAGAGGCGCGTGCCAAAGCCCCCAGATAAGGCCGCCGAGCAGCAGCGCCGGAACCGTCTTAAACTGCTTTAACAGTCTGGGAAGCAGATAGCACCGCCAGCCCCATTCCTCTCCCAGACAGGGAAGAAGGTTCAAAAGCGGCGCCATAACGACGCCCATCATAAGCTGATTTGTGACGACTCTTTTCGCCTGCTGCGCGGTAACGGTATCCGCCGAAGCCCCCACGCTCTCCGCCTGAGCCTTTAAAAGCACCTGCACGTATCCCATTTCCGAATCAAAATGGCCGGGAAAAATAATAAAGTAAAGCGCCGCCCCCAGAAAAATCAGCAGGACAAACCCCGGCCAGACCAACGCGTAATACTTTAGATTCCCCCTCAGGTTCAGGGAAATTCTAAGGTTCCCTATCAGTCTGTCCTTCGTAAGCAAAATGGTAAGGAGCGCCCCCGTTGCCGGGATAAACATCACGCTGCTTATGAGGGACTGGGCTGTGTAGGCGGCAGTCACATCCGTGCTCCCCGCCATGGGCATAATGACAAAGATTTCCACCGCATAGGTGAAAATAAAGGTAATCAGCAGATAAATAATTATCTGCCGGATATTGGCTTTCTTTTCGTCTGCATTCATATTTCTTCTCCTGATTAATTCTTCCGGCGCCGGTCCGTTTCCGCTTTAAGAATCCGCTTTGTCTCCGACGCCGTCAATTTCCAGCTCAAACTTCTGCTTGTCATGGACGCTGATTTCCCGTCCAAGCTGTATCTCGATGATTTTAAGCTCCGTGTCCGCCATTATGGTGTGACGGCTACCGGCTTTCATTTCCAGAACGTCGCCGGCCTCTACCCTGCGGCTCACCCCGTCAATCACGCACCGGCCTTTTCCTGAAATGATATTCCAGATTTCATCCCGCCTTAAATGGCTGTGGTAATTCATACTGTGCCCCGGCTTTAAGGTAACCTTGCTGGTCCGGCTTTCCCTTGTAACGTCCAGAACCAGAAAATCCCCCCAGGATTTCTCTGCAAACATCACCTGCTGGTCGATTTTATCCACAAAAGGCTTGATATAGCTGGACTGCTCCTTATCGGAAACCAGAATCCCCTCCGGGCTTGCGGACACCACCATGTTTTTCAGCCCCATACACAGCACCGGGACGTCCAGCTCGTTAAGCACATGCACGTTCTCACAGGTCTCGTTTAAAATCGCCTCTCCCACGCAGGGCTCCTCCATGGCCTCGGATAAGGTGTTCCAGGTTCCAAGGTCCTTCCACTGTCCCTGAAAGCGCATCACGCAGATATCCGTCTCCTTCTCCACAACCGCATAGTCAAAGCTGATTTTATCCAGAGAATCATATCTGTCGAATAAAGTCTCATAATCCGCATACCCGATAATCTGTTTTGCCTTTTCAAGCACATATTTCATCCGATAGGCAAACACGCCGCCGTTCCAGAGAGCTCCCTGGTCGATATACTCCTTTGCGGTTTCCGCGTCCGGCTTTTCGCGGAAGGTTTTCACCCCGCTCACCGTTTTCTTATCCGTGGGAAGGATATAACCATATTTTTCACTGGGATAGGTAGGCTCCATTCCCATAAGCACCAGACGGGCAGCGCCTTCCCCTGCCAGAGCCGCCAGCTTTTTCAGCGCCTCAAAATAATCGATTTCCACATAGGGGTCCACAGGGCAGACAATCACCGGTTCCTCCTGTGAAATCCCGCAAACGTCATGAAGATATGCCGTAGCCAGCACAATGGCCGGAAAGGTATCCCTGCGGCAGGGCTCCACGCAGACCAAAACCTCGTCCCCGAGCTGATTGTGGATAGAGGACGCCTGGGTTTTCGAGGTTGCAATCGTGACCGTCGCCCCTTCGTCCACCTCCCGTATCTGATGGTACATCCGCTGTACCATGGATTCGTAACCGCCGTCCTTTGTCCTGAAAATTTTGATAAACTGCTTGGAGCGGATATCATTGGACAGCGGCCATAACCGCTTTCCCGAGCCGCCCGACAATAAAATAATGTGCATCTGCATTCTCCCGTTATGATAATCAAGTAGATGAAAGTTTCCGCCGCCCGGGCATCCGTCGCTTCCTTCAGGTGCCCGCGTACAAAAGAAAAAGTGCCAAGAAAACCTGTACGTCAAGTTTCTCAACACTTTCTTCCAGCAGGGGCAGTAGGAATCGAACCCACATCGACGGTTTTGGAGACCGCTGTTCTACCTTTGAACTATGCCCCTATCTCAGCGGTTTGAATCGCTGAATGGTATCAACTGCTTTGTGTTCATCAGCACACTTCGGTATTATAACTCACCAAAGCATCATCTGTCAACAACTTGATTTATTTTTCTTTAATACATTAGATGGTCCTTGGTATCTTCTTCGATTATTTTGCTGAACTCCTTAATGTCCTTAGACGGCTCGTAGGCCTCCTCCTCGTAAAGAAGCTCATGAAGCTTTCTTACGTTTTCTTCCAGATTGACCGGCACCACGCAGTTTCCCTTCGAACCGATAATTCCGCCGTTGCGCATTCCCTCAAAGGGAAAGCCGTCGCTTACCGTCACTTCATATTCGCCTATCATGCCAAGCACGGGTATGATATCCTGTACGTCCAGTGAGGTGCGGACGCTGGGAAGCACGCCGTAAACCGCTTCCGTGAGGGCTCCAATAGAGGATTTCTTTCCCTTTTCCATCATGGCAACCAGCACGTCCCTCTGTCTCTGGGTCCGTCTGAAATCATCCCCGCCGCCGTAACGGATACGGCAGTACGCCGTGGCCTGCAGGCCGTTCAGGGTCTGTTTCCCCGCCTGGGTCACAGGGGTATATTCAATGTCCATCTCCTGCGCCATGGTGCTCTGGTAATTGTTTAAATGGGAAATCTCCGTTTCGGTTACTTCCATTTCAATGCCTCCAAGAGCGTCCACAGCTTTCATCAGCCCTTCAAATCCCACGGTAATATAGTCTGTCAGAAACAAATCGGTATTCATGTTTATCATGCCGATTGCCTGCTCCGGGCCGCCTAACGCATAAGCGGTATTGCACTTTTTATAAACGTCGTTCCCCAGATTTAAATAAGTATCCCTGTAGATAGAAACAAGGCGTATCTCGTGATTATCCATGTCGATGGAGCAAATCATAATCGTGTCGCTTCTGTTGCCCTTCCCCAGGCTCCCGTCTCTGGCGTCCACTCCGAAAAACGCCACGTTATATATTCCTGTGTACTTGCTTTCCTCCTTTGTCTGAGAAATTTCCACGATTTTTTCCTTCACCTCAGGATTAACCGCAATATTTTCTTCCTTGATAACATCCTTTTCCGCGCCGGTTTCACTGTCGGTGGCACGCAGCGTAATATACAAAAATCCCAGGGCCGCCACTAAAACCACAGCCTCTAAAATAAATAACGGAATGTGTTTTACCCACTTTTTCTTATCCATTCCTGACTCCTTTTGCAGCTTCCATGATAAAAACTCTGATATATCTTACCACAAACCGACCAGTTTGAACACTATAATTTCATTTTTTTGTCAGTTTTGTAATATTTCTGTCATAATATCCCGGCGGCTGGCTTAAGAAATCTTTCCGGTACGGTCAGGAAAGTACTGCCACGGCCTCCGCCACGGTTTTTACCCCAATCACCTTGATTCCTGAAATCTCCTTCACGCTCTCAGCGCAGACGGAGGGTATGATACAGGTGGAAAATCCCAGCTTTTTTGCCTCCTGTACCCTGGCCTGAATCATGCTGATTCCGCGCACTTCCCCGCTGAGCCCCACCTCGCCCATGGCGATGAGCCTGCTGTCAATCACTTTGTTTTTAAAGCTGGAAACCACCGCGAGGGCAATGCCCAAATCGATGGCAGGCTCCATAATCCTGATTCCCCCCGCAATATTCACATAGGCGTCGCAGTTGCCAAGGGAAAGCCCCAGCCTTTTTTCAAGCACGGCAATGAGGAGGTTGACTCTGTTAAAATCCGTCCCTATGGTCTGCCTTCTGGGAATCCCGAAGCTGGAATGGCTCACCAGCGCCTGAATTTCCACCAGCATGGGCCTTGTCCCCTCCATGGAGCACACCACAACAGAGCCGCTTGCCTCCTCGGGCTTGCCGCTTAACATAAACTCCGAGGGATTTAAAACCTCCTTAAGACCTGAGGATTCCATTTCAAAAACGCCAATCTCGTTGGTGGAGCCGAACCGGTTCTTTACACCCCGCAGAATCCGATAGGAGGCATGCCTGTCCCCTTCAAAATAAAGCACCGTGTCCACCATATGCTCCAGCACCCTTGGTCCCGCCACCGTGCCTTCCTTTGTCACATGACCCACGATGAAAACGGCGATATTAAGCCCCTTTGCAAGCTGCAAAAGGACGCCTGTGGCCTCCCGCACCTGAGACACGCTGCCCGGTGCGGAGGAAACGTCCTCGTGGAACATGGTCTGGATGGAATCGATTACCACAACGTCAGGCTGCGAATGCCTGATGGTTTCTTCTATGAGGCCAAGCCCGTTTTCACACAAAAGCTTTAAATTTCCGTTAAATTCTCCCACACGGTTTGCATGGATTTTTATCTGCTTTAAGGATTCCTCTCCCGAGACATAGAGAACCTCCCGCCCGTCAAAGGCCAGATTCCTGCATACCTGCAAAAGAAGGGTGGACTTGCCAATCCCCGGGTCTCCGCCCACCAGGGTAAGGGAGCCTCGCACCAGCCCGCCTCCAAGCACCCTGTCAAGCTCCTGCATCCGGGTGGTCATCCTGTCTTCCTCTTCCAGGGAAATCTCGGAAAGCGCTGCCGGAGCCGGCCTCTCCCTTCCCGCCGATTTTCTGTTTTTGTCATAAACTCCCGCCATACGGCCGCCTGTAACCGCCGTCTCTTCCACAAATGTATTCCACTGTCTGCATCCCGGACATTGTCCCATCCATTTTGAAGATTCGTAGCCGCAGCTTTGACAGAAGAATATAGTTGTATTCTTTCCTTTTGCCATAAAAAATACTCTCCGTTTAAACAGGGAAGATTTTCTTTCCCTTCCTGTAAAACAAAAGCCGCTGCAAAACCGTTTATCATTTTGCAGCAGCCTCCGTTTTGTTGTCCTTATTTTTCTTTATTTTTTTATTGTCACATCAGCTTTCCCTGTTTCGGAAAACTCCACGCTTAAATTCAGCTTACCGCCCAAATTGGTCTTCATTTTGCCGATGCTCTTGCCATCCACAAAAACCTCGTACTCCGTGTCTTCATTGAGTCCTAAGGTAAGCTGCGCATCCTCGCTGCCTTCCACGGTAAATTTCACCTCGTCCGCCGTCTCCGAAAAATGGGAAACGCTGGTTCCCGGCACCGACTCATAGGCGAACATTCCGTTTTTTTCCAGCTTTGTCATGGTTTTATAGGTTTTCACCTTATATAAATCCCCGCAATGCTCAAAGTCTTCCAGCTTGGCCTTTCCCTCCAGCATATGGTTGCCAAAACTGATAGTTCCGTCTGCTTCTGACCGTAATAATTCCTCTACAACTGCCATTTTCTTATGTCCTCCTGCTATCCCCTTATGTTAATCAGGTTAATGTCAGTATAATATATTTTTGCGCCGATATCCACCGGAAAATTCTAAAATTTTTGTGTTTTTGGAGCGCCTCGTAAAAGCGCCGCCTCCGACCGGCATCCGCTTATCCGGTACGCTTATCCTCCGCCGTCTGGAAAACCACCTGCCCTTTTCGAAAGCCTGCCGTCACGGTATCTCCCGCCTTTACCCGGCCTGAGAGTATCTCTTCGGCGAGCTTATCCTCCACCACGTTCTGGAGGGCGCGCTTTAAGGGTCTGGCTCCCATCTTGTCGTCGGAATACTTTGTCAGAATGTGTTCCTTTAAGGCGCTGCTCACCGAGAGCTTAATCTGCATCTGCTCCCTGCACCTCTTTGCAAGATTGCTGCCGAGAAGATTGATAATCTCGTGCATCTCCTTTTTGTCAAGAGGCTGGAATACCATAATCTCGTCAATCCGGTTGATGAACTCCGGCTTGAAAAGCTTTTTGACCTCCTCCATCACTCCGGCCTTCATTTTTTCATAATCCTGTTCCTTAGAGGTTTCCATGGAAAACCCGAGGTTTTTCGGCGCCACAATTCTCTGTGCCCCGGCATTGGAGGTCATGATTAATATGGTGTTCTTAAAGCTCACCTTACGCCCCTTTGAGTCCGTGATATGGCCATCGTCAAGCACCTGCAAAAGCACGTTGAACACATCGGGATGGGCCTTCTCGATTTCATCAAAGAGCACCACGGAGTAAGGGTTTTTCCTTATCTTCTCGCTGAGCTGTCCGCCCTCCTCAAAGCCCACATAGCCCGGAGGCGAGCCAATCATCTTTGATACGGAATGTCCCTCCATGTACTCTGACATGTCCACCCTGATTAGCGCGCTTTCCGTTCCGAACATGGCCTCCGCAAGGGCCTTTGAGAGCTCTGTTTTTCCTACGCCGGTAGGACCTAAAAACAGGAACGAGCCGATGGGTCTCCCCGGGTCCTGCAGACCCACTCTGCCTCTCCTTATGGCTCTGGAAACGGCGCTTACCGCCGCGCTCTGGCCGATTACCCGCCTGTGAAGCACGTTTTCCAGCCGGAGCAGCCGCTCGCTTTCCTTTTCCGTTAGCTTTTTCACCGGCACCTTTGTCCAGGAGGAAACCACCTCGGCAATTTCGTTTTCGCTTACCACAAGGCTGCTCTCCGTCTGCTGCCTGCGCTTGCGTTCCCTTGCCCTCTCATAATTTCTGATGAGCTTTTCCTGTTCCTTACGAACCTCGCCGGCCTTTTCAAACTCCTGCCCTTTCAGGCACTCCTCCACCTGTACGTCCATATCCTGAATCCGAAGAAGCATTTCCTTTAAATTT
>OFFY01002523.1_pt1 | contig 12731 bp, 13 predicted proteins | sample 1521481 | NCBI WGS metagenome assembly OFFY01 (sample SAMEA3504117, study PRJEB24116) | mouse gut metagenome | biome: mouse gut; feature: mouse-associated habitat; material: faeces | place: Denmark | collected 2011
CGCATATGGAATCAAAAGTTGACTCAATGTCCTTCTGAGTCAACATTATACCATATATAAATTCTAAAGTCCAGAAATTTGAATACTTGACGCTTTTGCATTCTTACTTTATAATAGATAAAAGTATCCAAATTATGGGTTCGTCGCCCGGACAGGAGCATTTATTATTGATGATAAAGAGCATGACCGGTTTCGGCAGATGTGAAGTCGTCGAAAACAGCAGAAAATTTGCGGTAGAGATAAAATCAGTCAATCATCGGTATCTGGATGTGAACATTAAGATGCCAAAGAGCCTGAATTTTTTTGAATCCGCAATCCGTGCCGAATTGAAAAACTATATTTCGCGCGGGAAAGTGGACGTATTCATTTCCTATGAGGATTTTTCGGAAAAGACGTCCACGGTCCACTACAACAGAGAAGTGGCGGAGGAGTATCTGAAATATCTGCGGCAGATGGCGCAGGACTTCGGGCTGGAGGATGATATCCGTGTATCCATGCTCTCCCGGTTTCCGGATGTATTTATAATGGAAGAAAACGGGACAGATGAGGAGGCCCTGTGGAAGGAGCTGCAGAAGGCGGTGAAGGGCGCGGCTAAGATGTTTGTAGACAGCCGTATTGCAGAGGGCGCAAATCTGTGCAGTGACCTGATGGAGAAATTAAACGGGATGAAGCAGTGGGTGGATTTTATTTCCGGGCGCTCTCCCGCTATTGTACAGGAGTACCGCAGAAGGCTGGAGGAGAAGGTGCGGGAGCTGCTGGAGGATGCCCATGTGGATGAGGGCAGGCTGGTGACGGAGGTCACGATTTATGCGGACAAGGTATGTGTGGATGAGGAGATCGTAAGGCTCCGCAGCCATATTGAGACGACGGAAAATACTTTGCGCGAGGGAGGAGCCATCGGCAGAAAGCTGGATTTTATAGCCCAGGAAATGAATCGGGAGGCTAATACGATTCTGTCCAAGGCGAATGATCTGGAGACATCCAATGTTGCCATCGATCTGAAGACAGAGATCGAAAAGATCCGCGAACAGATTCAGAATATAGAGTAGAGGCGTGGGCAATATGCTGATTCATATCGGTTTTGGTAATATCGTTAACACGGAAAAGATTATCGCCGTTGTCAGCCCGGAATCTGCCCCGATCAAGCGGCTGGTGCAGGGAGCCAGGGAAAAGGGACTTGCGATCGACGCTACCCAGGGCCGGAAGACCAAATCCGTGCTGATCATGGACGGCAGCCAGGTGGTGTTGTCGGCGCTGCTGCCTGAGACAATTGCCGGGCGGGTACAGGACGGCGCGGAGGGGACAGAGGAAAAATAATATGAGACAAAAAGGTATTCTGATTGTGATTTCCGGTTTTTCCGGCGCGGGAAAGGGTACACTAGTAAAAGAGATTATGCGCAGGCATGGGGAATACTCATTGTCTGTTTCCATGACCACCCGGCCTCCCAGAGCGGGAGAGAGGGAAGGGGTGGAATATTTTTTCACGGACAGAGCCCATTTTGAGGAAACCATCGCTGCAGACGGACTGGTGGAATATGCGCAGTATTGCGGCAATTATTACGGAACGCCCAAGGCTTATGTAGAAGAGCAGCTGAAGGCGGGGAAAAATGTCATCCTGGAGATTGAGATCCAGGGGGCGTTGAAGATAAAAGAGAAATTTCCGGAGAGCCTGCTTATTTTTGTCACTCCCCCCAGTGTGGAGGAGCTCAAACGGCGGCTGGAGGGAAGAGGAACGGAGAGCGCGGAGGTCATTGCAAAGCGTCTGAACCGCGCTGCGGAGGAATCAGAAGGCATGGAAGCCTATGATTATATTGTCATAAATGACAGTCTGGAGGAGGGCGCGGAAGAGATTCACCGGCTGGTGGATGCGTCCCGGGCGGCTCCGGTGAGAAAACAGGATTTTATCCGAGAGATCAGAGAGGAATTGTATCATTTTGCGAAAGGAGTGCAGGATTAATGTTACATCCATCTTATTCAGATTTGATGAAGGTAGTGAACAGCGAGGTAGAGCAGGGCGAGGCGCCGATTGTAAACAGCCGCTACTCCATTGTCATGGCGACTTCCAGAAGGGCCAGACAGATTATCGCAGGCGAGGATGCCATGGTGGAGGGCAGGGACAAAAAGCCGCTGTCGGTGGCAGTGGAAGAGCTTAACCAGGGAAAAATCAAAATACTGAGCAGTGAGTAGAGGGCCGGGCATATGGCTTTCGTGTAAGAGGTAGCTGGCGGTTTGCCAGCTATTTTCGGTTGAGAGGTACATTTTCTGATGAATATAATGTTTGTATCACTTGGATGTGATAAAAATCTGGTAGATACGGAGATGATGCTGGGGCTATTGCAGGGGAAGGGCTTCTGCTTTACGGATGACGAGACCCGGGCGGATGTGGCTGTAGTGAATACCTGCTGCTTTATCGGAGACGCGAAAGAGGAAAGTATCCGGACACTGCTTGAGATGGCCGAATTGAAGAAGAGCGGAAATCTGAAGGGCTTAATTGCAGCCGGATGTCTGGCACAGCGCTATCGGGAAGAGATCAGGAAGGAGATTCCCGAGGTGGATGCCCTGGTGGGGACCGCCGCCATAGAGGAAATCACGGCGGCAGTGACGCAGGTGCTGGCGGGAAAGGGTGGGGATCATTACCGGAGCCTGACACAGGCGCCGTTCCAGTGCAGGGAGAGAGTCGTCACCACAGGAGGCCATTTTGCCTATCTGAAAATTGCGGAAGGATGTAATAAGCGCTGTACCTATTGTATCATACCCAAAGTGCGCGGAGACTACAGAAGTATTCCGATGGAAGCATTGGAAAGTCAGGCGCGGAAGCTGGCAGAAGACGGTGTCAGGGAGCTGATTCTGGTGGCCCAGGAGACTACCCTTTACGGAGTCGATTTATATGGGAAGAAATGCCTGCCGCAATTGCTGTGCAGACTGTCAGAGATCGAGGGTATACGCTGGATACGGCTTATGTACTGCTATCCGGAGGAGATCACGGAAGAATTGATAGATACCATGGCACAGGAGCCGAAGATATGTCATTATCTGGATATTCCCATCCAGCATGCCTCCGACAGTATTTTGCGGCGCATGGGCAGACGTACCACCCGGGAGGAGCTGGAGATGCTGATAGGGCATCTTAGGGAGCGGATTCCGGATATCTGTCTGAGGACGACTCTGATCAGCGGCTTTCCGGGGGAGACCCAGGAGGATTTTGAAGAACTGTACCGCTTTGTCAATGAGATGGAATTCGACAGGCTGGGCGTGTTTGCCTATTCCAGGGAGGAGGATACGCCGGCGGCCGATATGCCGGATCAGATACCGGATTCCGTCAGCGAGGCCAGGCGCGATGAACTGATGGAGCTGCAGCAGGCAGTAGCGTTTGAGAAAGCGGAAGAAATGGTGGGACGGACACTTACCGTTATGATAGAAGGCAAGGTAGCGGATGAAGACGTATATGTGGCAAGAACCTATCGGGATGCGCCGGATGTGGACGGATATTTGTTTGTGAATACGGCGTCTGTGTTGACAACAGGGGATTTTGTTCAGGTACTTGTGACGGATTCCAATGAATATGACTTGATCGGTGAGATCGCGGAGGATTTATCATGAAAAAGATGAATTTACCCAATAAATTAACTATTATCAGGATGGTCCTGATCGTTCCCTTTGTGCTGGTATTATTGGGTGAAAGCGGCGGCTGGAGCTGGTATGGAGCTCTGTTCGGCAATGTGATGGAGTATATGGACTATGTCGCTCTGGCGATCTTTATCGTCGCCAGCCTCACAGACCTGATCGACGGCAAAATTGCCAGAAAGTATAACCTGGTGACCAATTTCGGCAAGTTTATGGATCCCCTGGCGGATAAACTGCTGGTTTGCGCAGCCCTGATCGGACTGGTGGAATTGGGAAGGATTCCCGCGTGGATCGTTATCATTATTATTAGCAGGGAATTTATCATTAGCGGATTCAGGCTGGTGGCGTCGGACAACGGCGTGGTGATCGCCGCAAATTATTGGGGAAAGTTTAAGACGGTATTTCAGATGATCATGGTGTGTTTGATGATTGCCGATATTCCCGGGCTGCGGCTTGTGACGGAGATTGTCATGTGGATTGCGCTGCTTTTGACAGTCATTTCGCTGGTGGATTATCTGGTCAAAAACAGAGCGGTAATGGCGGAACAAAAATAGGGAGAAAGGCAGAAGCGGTGTAATTATGAAGGTTGAATTGATTTGTGTGGGAACAGAGCTTTTGCTGGGAAGTATCGTGAACACCAATGCGGCCTATCTGGCGGAGAAGTGTGCGGGACTGGGACTTACCTGTCATTTTCAGACAGTGGTGGGAGATAATGAAGACAGACTGGCCATGGTACTTCAGACTGCTATGGGGCGCTCCGACATTGTGATTTTGTCCGGCGGGCTAGGGCCTACGGAGGATGATCTGACAAAAGAGACGGCGGCGAAGGTGTGCGGCAGGACTTTGGTTATGCATGAGGAGAGCAGGGAACGAATCCGGCTTTTTTTTGCCGACAGGGGGATGGAACCTACGGAAAATAACTGGAAACAGGCCATGTTGCCGGAGGGGGCCGTGGTTTTGGAGAATCATAACGGAACGGCTCCCGGCATGATTCTGGAGACCGAGCAGGCGAAGGTTATTCTGCTGCCCGGACCGCCCGGAGAGCTGACTCTTATGTTTGAAGAGAGCGTAGTTCCTTATCTGGCGGCATTGACCTCTCAGGTCATCTGTTCCCAGACAGTGAAAATCTGCGGTGTGGGGGAGAGTAAGGCCGAGATGATGGTAAAGGATCTGATTGACGGACAGACCAATCCAACCATTGCCACCTATGCGAAGACAGGAGAGGTGCATATCCGGGTCACCGCCAATGCGCAGGACCGCAAGACAGCCTTAAAGCTGATAAAACCAATGGTAAAGGAATTGAAGACCAGGTTCGGAAATCATATCTATACAACAGATGAGGAGACCACGCTGGAAAAATCCGTGGTGGATCTGGCCATGGCGAATAAGCTGACGATAACCTGTGCGGAGTCCTGTACGGGAGGAATGCTTTCGGCCAGACTGATCAATGTAGCGGGGATTTCGGATATCTATAAATCCGGCGTGATTACGTATTCCAACAAGGCCAAGCGCAGGCTCCTGGGCGTGAAGAAGAGTACTCTGCAAAAGCATGGCGCCGTAAGCGAGAAGACGGCGGAGGAGATGGCAAAGGGCGCAGCAGTCATGTTCAAGGCGGATGTGGCGGTGGCAATCACAGGGATAGCCGGTCCGGACGGCGGGACGGAGGCCAAACCGGTAGGGCTGGTATATATCGCCTGCCATGTGAAGGGCAAGGTCACGGTAAGGGAATATCGTTTTTCGGGAAATCGGACCAAAGTAAGGGAATCCGCCGTTTCGGCCGCCCTTTCGCTGATGCGGGAGTGTATTTTGGTTTATTACAGCAAGGTAACGTTCGGAAAAGGGGAGTCTTGACTCCTTTTTTCCTTATTTTCTATTGTCATGGGACAAAAATTGTGCTATACTATCCTCATTCGTTATATCATTAGACAGTTATTCTTATATTCCGGCAGTTTCGCCACAGGTTTCAGAAAAGTTTTGCGGGTGAGGAGGTGATCGCCTTTGAGGGAGTTTTATGACACTTGAAAAGTGGTAAATTTTGTTTATGCAATGCAGATAGCTATTGACAAATGCGAACAAATGTTTTATCCTTATACAAGACAGAACATTTGTTCCCTGAAAAGAAGAGGAGATTTTAATATGGAAAAAGAGGAAAAACTCAAAGCCTTAGATGCGGCCATCAGCCAGATTGAGAAACAGTTCGGAAAAGGTGCGGTGATGAAGCTGGGGGATCCCACGGCGCAGATGAATGTGGAGGCGATTCCCACGGGCTCTTTGAGTCTTGATATTGCATTGGGATTGGGAGGGATTCCCAGAGGAAGGGTAATAGAGATATACGGACCGGAATCCAGCGGTAAGACTACAGTTACGCTGCATATGATCGCGGAAGTACAGAAGATGGGCGGAATTGCGGGTTTTATCGATGCGGAGCATGCGCTGGATCCCGTGTATGCCAGGAATATCGGCGTGGATATTGACAATCTGTATATATCTCAGCCGGACAACGGAGAGCAGGCGTTGGAGATCGCGGAGACCATGGTGCGTTCCGGGGCCGTTGATATTGTGGTAGTGGACTCCGTGGCGGCGCTGGTTCCCAAGGCGGAGATCGAGGGAGATATGGGAGACAGCCATGTAGGTCTGCAGGCCCGTCTGATGTCCCAGGCGCTGCGGAAGCTGACGGCAGTGATCAGCAGGTCCAACTGTGCAGTGGTTTTCATCAACCAGCTCAGAGAGAAGGTGGGGGTCATGTTCGGTAATCCGGAGACCACCACAGGCGGGCGGGCGCTGAAGTTTTATTCTTCTGTCCGGCTGGATGTAAGGCGGGTTGAGGCCCTGAAACAGGGCGGTGAGGTGATCGGCAACCGCACCCGTGTAAAGGTGGTGAAAAACAAAGTGGCGCCGCCTTTTAAGGAAGCGGAGTTCGACATTATGTTCGGCAAGGGGATTTCCAGGGAGGGAGATACGCTGGATCTGGCGGCAGATCTGGATATTATCGTAAAATCAGGCGCATGGTATGCCTATGAAGGGAACAAGATCGGCCAGGGCCGGGAGAATGCAAAGCAGTTTCTGCGGGATAATCCGGAGGTTTGGAAGGCCGTTGACAAAAAGGTGCGCGAGCATTACGGATTTGTCGCGGATGGAGGGGAGTTGAAGAATACCGCCGAACCAGCCTTTAAGAACGGAGGAAAGACGGGCAAGGCCGGCAAGTCAAAGGCAGGCGCCAAGGTAGAGGCGGAAGCAGAGAAGAAGACACAGGATGCCGGGGAATCCGGCACAGAGAGCGAACCGGCGTGAGTATCCGTCCCGGTTTCGTGACGGAACCGGCGGCATGGGATGAAGCCGGGATTGCTACGCTGCGTACCTTCCCGGTCCGCAACGGAACCGGGAAGGCAGCTGCGGAGGGACGCAGGAAACGGTAATTATGTCCGGGCGGCCGGGCCGGTCTGACAAAATGAGATCCGGAGGGAATAATGATTGTAACGCAGATAGAAGAGGTATCAAAATCCCGGGTCAGGGTATGGATTGATGAGGATTTTGCCTTTGCATTATACAAGGGAGAGCTGCGATCCTTTCATATCCGGGAAGGGGAGGAGATCAGCGGGGAAAGTTATCGCAGTATTCTGGAGGAGGTGCTGCCCAAACGGGCTAAGCTTCGGGCCATGAATCTGCTGAAAAGCCGGGCGTACACGGTGAAGCAGCTTCGCGACAAGCTGAAGGCAGGCGGTTACCCGGAAGCCGTGACAGAGGAAGCGCTGCAGTATGTCGGCAGTTTTCATTATACGGACGATTTGCGATATGCGGTCAGCTTTATCCAGGATCATGAGACCGCGCGAAGCCGCAGACGGATAGAACAGGACCTGTTGGGGAGAGGGATTGACCGGGCTACACTGGAACAGGCATGGGCACAATGGGAGGAATCCGGAGGAAGCCAGGACGAACAGGCTATGATACAGGCGCTTCTTACAAAGAAGGGCTATGATCCGGACAGGGCAGATCAGAAGGAAAAACAGAGGATTTATGGCTTTTTGATGAGAAGAGGCTTTTCGGGAGAGCAGGTGCGGCGGGCAATATTTTCCGGAGATATTTACGATTGGGAGTAACGCGGATGGCATAAACTGCCGTTTTGTACAAATAGCACAATAACTTACACTATGTTTTAGAATAAATTTTACAAAATATAGACACTTCCACTTGACATCTGGGCAATTTGAGTTTAGAATTAGACTGTTGTGAATTGCTTGTCAGAATGTTTTCATTACATACATTCCTGATAGGCTGTATGACGAATAATCGCATACAGTTCAGTGTACAATGAAAATGAAATAAGGAGGTGCCCCTGTAGATGCTTGAGATTGTAATTACCGCAATTGTATCTGTGGCAATAACCGCAGTTGTGACCGCATATATCGTTTCCAGTTACCAGAAGAAGACAACGGAAGCAACTATCGGCAATGCACAGGACAAGGCACGGGAAATTATCGATGAAGCTCTGAAGGATGCGGAAGCCAAGAAGCGCGAATCACTCCTGGAGGTCAAGGAAGAGTCTATTCGTACCAAGAACGAATTAGACAAGGAGATCAAGGAGCGTAGAGCGGAAGTACAGCGTTCCGAGCGCAGGATTCAGCAGAAGGAAGAGAACATTGATAAAAAGACCGAAGCACTCGAGAGGCGTGAGGCGAATTTGGCATCCAAGGAAGAAGCCTTGAATAAAGTCAAGGTTGAGATTTCCAAGCTGAATGAGCAACGCCTGCAGGAACTGGAACGAATTTCCGGATTAACCTCTGAACAGGCAAAAGACTACTTGTTGAAAATTGTTGAAGATGAAGTAAAGCATGAAACGGCCGTGATTATCAAGGAAATGGAGAGTCGGGCCAAAGAAGAAGCAGACAAAAAGGCGAGGGATTATGTGGTATCCGCGATCCAGAGATGTGCGGCAGACCATGTCTCTGAGACCACGATTTCCGTCGTACAGCTGCCGAATGACGAAATGAAGGGACGGATCATCGGGCGTGAGGGACGCAATATCCGCACGTTGGAGACCATGACGGGTGTGGATCTGATTATAGACGATACACCCGAGGCCGTAATTCTGTCGGGCTTTGATCCTATTCGTCGTGAAGTGGCGAGAATTGCACTGGAAAAGCTGATTGTGGACGGACGGATTCATCCTGCCAGAATCGAAGAGATGGTGGAGAAAGCCCAGAAGGAAGTGGAAATCATGATCAAGGAGGAAGGCGAAGCCGCTACGCTGGAGGTAGGCGTACACGGCATTCATCCCGAATTGGTCAGGCTGCTGGGCAAGATGAAGTTCAGGACAAGTTATGGACAAAATGCGCTGAAGCATTCTATCGAGGTGGCGCAGCTGTCCGGACTGCTGGCAGCAGAGCTGGGATTGGATGTCAGGATTGCGAAACGTGCAGGCCTGCTTCATGATATCGGGAAGTCTGTTGACCATGAGATGGAAGGATCGCATATTCAGCTGGGTGTGGAGCTTTGCAGAAGGTATAAGGAGAATGCCACTGTTATCAATGCGGTGGAGTCCCATCATGGAGATGTGGAGCCTGCTTCGCTGATTGCATGTATTGTGCAGGCTGCGGATACCATATCTGCTGCAAGACCGGGCGCCAGAAGAGAAACCCTGGAGACATATACCAGCAGATTGACAAAATTGGAAGAAATAACAAACAATTTCAAAGGAGTAGACAAGTCTTTTGCTATTCAGGCAGGACGGGAAGTTCGGGTTATGGTAGTGCCGGAACAGATTACGGATGCAGATATGGTTCTGTTGGCGCGTGATATTTCCAAGCAGATTGAAGCAGAACTGGAATATCCGGGACAGATTAAAGTAAATGTTATCCGGGAAAGCCGTGTAATCGACTACGCAAAATAAGGGAATCGTGATAATGGAAGAGGGATATTCCATAGAAGATCATTCCGATGGAAAAATCATTCTAATGGAAGAAGATGCTTCCATGAAAAAACGCCGTACGAAAGTGCGGCGTTTTTGAGTGGAGCAAAGGGAGTTTGCCTGTGAAATAGGACGCGGAACTATGCACTTTCACGAATAGAGAGAAAAGATTTTTGTGAAATTAGTTAATTTACCTCTTGTATCCGAAGCAATCTTATAGTATGATATTGCAAGTGCATGATTGTATACGATTATACAAGTATGAGAATCGCAGCCGCACAAAGCGGCAGTGGCAACATTTCCATATGTGGAACAGGGAGGATAATATGAAATCATATCAGGAACTGAGTAAAGAGGAATTATTGTCATTAAAGGCAGAGCTTGAGAAGGCATACGCGGAGAAAAAGGAAAAGGGTTTGAAGCTCGACATGTCCAGGGGGAAGCCGTCAGTGGCCCAGCTGGATATGGGAATGGATATTTTTGACGTGCTGAATTCTCAGAGTGATATGACGAGTATGGAAGGAGTAGATGTCCGCAATTACGGGGTTCTGGACGGGCTTACCGAGGCAAAGCATATGATGGCGGATATTATGGGAGTGCAGGCAGAGAATGTCATTGTCTATGGCAATGCCAGCCTGAATGTGATGTATGATGCGGTTTCCAGCGCTATGACCCACGGTGTCATGGGATGCAGACCATGGTGTAAGCTGGACAGGGTAAAATTTTTGTGTCCGGTTCCCGGCTATGACAGACACTTTTCCATCACAAAGCATTTTGGTATAGAGATGGTTATGATACCAATGACACCCCAGGGGCCGGATATGGATATGGTGGAAAGGTATGTGGAGACAGATGCCAGCGTGAAGGGAATCTGGTGCGTGCCTAAGTATTCCAATCCCCAGGGTTATACCTATTCTGACGAGACGGTGAGGAGATTTGCAAATTTGAAGCCGGCGGCAAAGGATTTCCGTATTTTCTGGGATAATGCCTATGCAGTACATCATTTGTATGACGAGGAGGAGAGACAGGATAAGCTGCTGGAGATTTTAAGTGAGTGTGAAAAGGCAGGCAATCCAGATATGGTATATGAATTCGCCTCAACCTCCAAGATCAGTTTTTCCGGCGCCGGGGTGGCAGCGATCGCCTCTTCCAAAGCGAATCTGGAATGTATCAGGAAGACGTTGACCATTCAGACCATCGGATATGACAAGATCAATCAGCTTCGTCATGTGCGATACTTTAAGGATTTTGAAGGGATTAAGGCACATATGAGAAAACATGCGGCTCTGATGCGGCCCAAGTTCCAGGCAGTGCTTGAGACGCTGGAGCGGGAACTGGACGGTACCGGGATCGGAGAATGGACCAATCCCAACGGCGGTTACTTCATTTCTTTTCAATCCATGGAAGGCTGTGCAAAAGCCATTGTGGCAAAATGTAAGGAAGCCGGCGTTACGCTCACCGGGGCAGGGGCAACTTATCCTTACGGAATGGATCCGAAGGACAGCAATATCCGCATTGCCCCCACTTATCCCACGCCGGAAGAACTGGCAGCGGCTACGGATATTTTCGTGCTGTGTGTGAAATTGGTGAGTATAGAGAAGCTTTTGGTGCAGGTGTGGGGAATTGCCGCATAAAAGGCGGAGAGATTTTGCGCTGTGTAAAAATGTATATTTGAGACGGTCTGGGCAGGCATATGAATGCAGTCCGGATAAGAAATGTTTAGGGAGAAAAGGGATTTCCCGGTTTGATACATGGAGTTTACCTGTATCGGCCGGGAAATTTTTGTATGAGAATGATTGCAGAGGCACCAGTTTGCCTGGATTGCAGGTATGACATACCGGCTGAACCGCAATCGGAGGATTGGCAAGGAATGCCTGCCGTGAATCGGAGGGCTGGAGGGGAATGCCTGCCGTGAATCGGGGGCTGGAGGGGAATGCCTGCCGGGAATCGGGGGGCTGGCGGGGAATGCCTGCCGGCAGGCAGGAGGACTGGCGGGGAATGTCCGTTGGTAGTCGGAGGACTGGACAGAATGTCTGCCGGCAGAAAGGGAGGCTGATGACTGCGCGGTTTCCGCAGGGAGGATGAAATTCGTTCTATAGAATGGTTCCGACGCGGAAGCGGGGAAGCGGCGGTCTATATGAGAAAGCCCTGACGGTACCGAAAGGGGAAAGGAAAGGGCATAGTCGAAGGACTGGCCGCATAAAATGGAAGAAAACCATTTCGTATGGAAGGATGGCATTCTGGTGGAATGAAATCGTTTCGATGGAGGACAGTCATTCTAATGGAAGAAGGATATTCCAATGGAAGAATAGCATTTCAATGGAAGAAGGATATTCCAATGGAAGAATAGCATTCTAATGGAAGAAGAAAATTCCATGGGGAAATATGAATTGGGTTCAGGCTTGGAAGGCGGTGCTGAGGATGCGGTTTACCTGGAAAGGATTGAAAACAGGGCACAATACATTTCTGACGTTTTTTAGTGTGGGATTGATTGCGGGGATCGTGGCGATGAATATGGGAAGGGGGATTTTTCTTGGGGAGGAAGGCATGTTTGATGAAACTACCCTATATCACATGAAATACATGACTGTGGACAGCAATGCCCTTTTCTGTTTTTGTTTTCAGAAAAGGATTTTCAGAGTATTGGGACTGGCAGTATTGTCTACGACTTATCTGGGACTGGCGGCCTGTCTGGGAGCAGCGCTTTGGTACGGTCTGTCGGCAGGAGCCTTTCTGACGGCATTGACGATCCGCTATGGCATCAAGGGAATATTGCTGTCGTTGATTAGTATGTTTCCGCAATATCTGATTTACGGTCCGTTGGCGATTGCACTTTTACTGTGGTGCGAGGAACTTTTCCGCGGAATCTATGTTCGGGGAGAATATAGTGCGGCGGATAAAGGTTTTTTGATGAAAAAAGCAGGGCGCTTCGCTGTGATTCTGATTGCGCTGACAGTTGGATGTCTGCTGGAGGGATATATCAATCCTTACCTGCTGACGGGTTTTTTGAAAATATTCTGATAATAGGATGGGAAGGCGCGGGTGAATGTTTTATAGAATATTTTTAGAGAATAAAGTATAAGAAATGAAGATTAGCCGCATAATAAAGATCATCGATATATGTTTTTCAGAAGGGGTGCGGCTGGAGATATGGCGGGAACTTTATTTTTGATATTGACAGGCGTAAGCTACGGCTTGCTGG
>OFFY01002527.1_pt1 | contig 12705 bp, 14 predicted proteins | sample 1521481 | NCBI WGS metagenome assembly OFFY01 (sample SAMEA3504117, study PRJEB24116) | mouse gut metagenome | biome: mouse gut; feature: mouse-associated habitat; material: faeces | place: Denmark | collected 2011
ACTACGGGCATACCGGTATTGATATCGGTGCAAACACGGGCACCCAAATTTACGCCGCCGCTGACGGAGTGGTTGTCTATGCCACCAACTATTCCCTCTGGCCTTATGGCAAGAGCGTCATTATCGACCATGGCGACGGGGCCCGCACCCGCTATGCCCACTGCGCGGAAGTATATGTGGAACCGGGGGATATCGTTAATCGGGGAGAACTCATCGCCATCATGGGACGTACTGGCAATACCTCTAATACTGCCCTCTGCTTTGAGCTGCGCATCGACGGCGAGCCCCTGGACCCCACCGAATACATCAGCACGCCATAGGAATACCAATACAAAAAGGCCCCTCTGGGGGCCTTTTTCATAGCGCAGTCTTTATTCCTCCGGAGCTTCCTCCTCCGGGTGCAGGAGCTTCTTTTTTCGAGCAGCGGGGGTGCTTTTTACCGGCGCGTTTTTCTCCAGGTACAGCTGCGCCGCCTCCTGGAGCACCGGCAGAGCTTTCCGCTGGGCGGAGACCAGCTGGAGCTGGCGCACCATCAGAAGCGCCCCCAAAGCGGACATCACAGCGGCGCACACCGCCATTACAGTGCCCAGGAAGGCCAGAAACTTCAGGGTGCGTTTATTGACCAGCTTTACCGCCCGGCGGGCAGCACGGTGGTTTGCCATTGTGGTTCCTCCTTTTTTGCGGTGTTACCGCAGGGTGTTGGTCTGCCCTTCTTCGTCCATGTGGTTCATCAGGTAGGAAAGGGTCATGGCGCTATCCCCCAGGTGGACATTAACTGTGGTGATGTTATCATGGAGGCAGGCAAAATCGTAGGAGGAGAAGTTCCAAAAGCCCACAATCCCCGCCCGGATCAGCCGGTCCGCCAGCTTAGCGGCAGCCTCCTTGGGGACACAGATAACCGCTACCTGGGGCTGATACTCCCGGCAGAAGTCCTCCAGGGTGTCGATGTGGTAAATCATCACGCCGCTTTTGCGCAGGGTCGTTCCCACCAGCTTCCGGTCCTCGTCAAAGGCCCCCACCAGGCGAAATCCACGCTTTTTGGAATAGAGCTGGGGGGCCACCGCCCGTCCCAGATTTCCCACCCCCACCAAAATAGCCGGGATCTCCTTGTTCAGGCCCAGTATCTCTCCAATCTCCCGGTGGAGCGATTCCACCTGATAGCCGTACCCCTGCTGGCCAAAGCCGCCGAAGCAGTTGAGATCCTGGCGGATCTGGGAGGCGGTGATCTTCATCAGGGTGGAAAGCTCCTTGGACGAGATGCGGTTGATCCCTTTTTCCAAAAGTTCCCCCAGGAAACGGTAGTAGCGGGGCAGGCGGCGTATAACGGATGTGGAAACGGGCCGGTCGTATTTCAAGGCAATCCCTTCCTTTCCCCGGCAGACCGGTGTATTTCGTCGCTTATAAAGGATATTTTACCCCTTTCCGCAGGGTTTGTCAAACAAAAGGCGAACTTCACTTTTGCGATCGGTCTAAGCCAAGGCCCTTCGGCGAACCGCCAAAGGGCCTGTTTTAAGGAATCTCCTGGATGGGTACATCAATATCAAAGAAAAGCAGCGGATCCACCATTAGCCCATCCTGCATGACATAAACGCCACATTGGTCCGTATCTCCATAGGATGCTCCTGTGTGCCCCGCAGTCCCCAGAACATCCCCGGCAGAGACGTGCTGGCCGGGTTCCACCGCAACGGAATCCAGGAAGGTGTAGCGGACAGAAAGACCGTTTCCGCAGTCTAAGACTACATACTTACCAAGAGCCCTCATGGCGAACTCTTCTTCACTCAAATCCTCAGTATCTTTTGACTGAACGGCCACTATTGTTCCATCACAACTAGCGGTTACCGTTTTGTTACTTTCTATAGTATAGCAGAAAATGATATTTTGAAATGAAGCACCTGCTTCATCGTCTTCTTGCCAACAAATCACATTATTTGCAATAACAGGCAATGGAAGTGACTGTTTAGAAACTTCGGAGGGTGGCAAGTGTTCTACTATATATCCCATAGGATTTTCTTCAACAAAATAAGTATCACTATTTTCTCTCATATTATCTGGAGACTGCAATATAGTGGACCTTTGTTGCGAGGAAAAAGTAGGTGCTGGCATGTCAATCTGGTGGAAATAAATCAGCCCTGAAAACAAAATCAGCCATAAAATAAAAATGCCCAAAAGAACCGTTCCTGCAGACTTTGGAGCTTTGGAAGAAAGCTGCAACACACGCAGCTTCATAATCCCATATGTGGCATATATCCCTGATTGCAGCGGCATAGCAAGCTCTTCCCTTTGTTGCTCTTTTGCAATTTTTATCAGCAGGTCCCTGTAACACTTGCGAACCGTTCCAGGGGCGTCCTTCACGACCCACTCGTCGCAGACCAGCTCACATTCTGCTGTCAAAAAGTAATCCAAAAGCCATACCAGCGGATAAAACCAGTAAATAGCCACCACAAATAAACTGACTACTTTCCAGGCATTGTCCCTATTCTTGCAGTGGTAAAGCTCGTGGGTCAGTATAAGCCTCTGCTCCTCAACGTCCTCCGGCAGTCCATTGGCAGGCAGCATAATGGTTGGGTGGCGCCAGCCTACCGTTATGGGAGATTTCATATCCGCCGATATTCGCAAGGACAGGCAACACTTTATGTCCAGGGTATGGCAACAGGCACTGAAACGTTCTATGACGTCCGAATCCGTCAGGATCCGGCTGTAACCGACGTATCGGCGCAGCCATAGGATTCGGAGTATTGTATACACTGCAAGGATAATAACGCCGCACAGCCAGACCCTTCTCCAGGGGAACGCCAAAAGGGCCGCTTCTGGCGAAAGGCTTCTTTCTGGAAAGCTCTCCGCAATAGCGGCTATCTCCTCAAGCTCCTGAATGGGCAGTTCCAAGGGCGGAAGGAGAAGGTTTGGAACTTGAACCGGGGCTTGAAGGCGAAACAGGGGTCTGAAGTAGGTTAAAATCGGCAGGAGGAGCATCCCCACCAGTAAAATCTTTACTATACGAAGCAGAGTATTGGCCCGGACAATTTTTTGCAGGAGGGGAATGAACACCAAAACAAGCAAAAGCGGCGCCATCCGCACACTAACAAGAAGAACGGAGCGGAAGAGAAATGTGACCATATCACTCCTCCAGCTTGGAGACAATGTCCTCCAGATTTTGCAGCTCCTCTTGGCTCAGCCGTCCATCTGCCAGGGTGGAAACCAGCCGGAACAGGGAATTTTTATAGTGCTGGGATAAAAATCCGCTGGTGGCCTGTTTCAAATAGGTCTGCTCATCCACAAGCACCGCATAGTACCGCTCCGAGCCCTGCTTGGCCACCGCCAAGTAGTTTCGCTTTACCAGGCGGTCCAAAAGGGTCCGTATGGTGGAGGTACCCCATTGGGAGCCATTTTCCTGAAGCTTTTGGATAATCTGCTTGATGGAGAGGGTCGCAGGCGCGTCCCAAACGGTTTGCATCACCAGCAGCTCGGCATCGGGGATACGTCGTTTTTCTCTAGTAAACAAAAAAGTCACCCCTTCGCTAAGATATTCTATTATTATACTAGCTTAAGATGGAACTGTTGTCAAGATATCTAATTATTATATCAGATATTTACAAATTTACGGTTGTCATATATTATAATAAGGTACACTGGGAAAGGGACATATAACAAACCTACTTCTGCGATTTAAAAAAGAAAGGAAAGTTGATATGAAAAAGTTTATAGCGGTTCTGCTGGCTTGCGTTATGCTGTTTTCCGTGGCCTTCGCCTTCCCTATGAATTTTTCCATTATGCCTCGTACCGGGTTTTATAATGGGAGGGTAAATGTAGCTTCTGGTAAAACCTGGACTTCTTATAAGTACGAAATCTCGTCCGACTACAAGAATGTTTTTCTTGACGCGGATTTAATAAGTGGTGGTAATGTTACTGTTGAATTGTATGGTTCCAACTCTACAAGTACAACTGGGACAAAGTTGGCAAGTCTTACTACATCGGGAATTAACAATTATCTAAGCACCAAAAACACTTATACTTATTATCATTTCAAAATCACAAATAACTCCAGTTCTGATTCTGTTCTCATCATGAAGTTATATGCTTAATCCCCTTGGCTTCTATATCAGTCCCCTTTCTCGTGGTCTAGCTTGGGCCGGTTCCGGCCTGGCGAAAGGCACGTTTCCCCTCCTTGGGAAGCGTGCCTTTTTGGCGCTGTATATCCACGTCAGTCCTCCATTGCGGGGTCCGGGGCCCGCTGGACCATGACCTTTTCCAGCCACTGGAGAAGATTCTGGCGGACCTCCTCCTGCTGGGTCTCATTGAACATCTCATGGCGTCCGCCGGGGTAGAGTTTTAGCTCCACGTTCCGGCAGCCCGCTTTTGTAAGGTTCTCATACACCTCCTTGGGGCCTGCCCCCATCGCTCCCACCGGGTCTTGGTCCCCGGACAGGATATAGATGGGCAGCCCCTTGGGGACGCTTCCATACCATTGGGGGGAGGTGCACTCCTCCAGCATAGAAAACAGCTCGTAGTAGGCGGAAACGGTAAACTTAAAGGCGCACAGGGGATCCTTTAGGTAGGCATCGCACACCGCTGGGTCCTTGCTCAGCCAGTCCACCGGTGTCTTTGCGCCGGGAATCGCTTTTGCAAAGCTGCCATTCGCCAGGTCGTACACCTTCTCGGAGATATACCGGGGCCCTTTCGCCAGCTCCACTCCGCGGGCCAGGGCCTTGCCAAAGGGGGCCGCCGGGTTCCTGCCGGCTGTGCCGCTTAGGATAAGGCCGTCCAGCTGCTGTCCAAACCGCCGGGCAAAGAGGCGGGCGATAAAGGAACCCATGCTGTGTCCCAGAAGAAAATAGGGCACACCAAGATACCGTCCGGCTACCTCCCGGCGCAGCAGCTCCAAATCCTCCACCAAAAACTTCCGGGAGCCGCGAGGGCCGAAGTACCCCAGCTTTTCCTGGTTCAGCAGGGCGGTGGCCCCATGGCCCAGGTGGTCGCCGCCGCAGAAAACCAGCCCCGCATCGCAAAGGGTTCTGGCAAGGGCCTCGTACCGGCCCGCATATTCGCACATCCCATGGCTAAGCTGCACCACCCCCCGGACCACCGTCCCCTCATCGGGGGTAAAAATCAGGGCGGAAACTCTCCACTTACCATTGGAGGAGGGATAGATAAAAACTTCGCGATTCACAATGGTTCTTCCCTTCGTTTGCAGTTTCTAGGATTCCGCCAGCCGCAGGGCCGGAGGAAGGAGCGGCGTACCCAGGGCAGGCAACCCGGCGCGGTCGGTGATGTTCACCAGGCGAAGGTCTCCCCCGTGCTCCACCACATAAAAATCCACCTTCTCAAAGCGCATCCAAAGCCGCCGGAGCAGGGTGCTTCCCTCCCCTGGCAGGCCAGTGACCACCGCAGCGGGACGCTGCTCCTGAATCAGTTCCCCCAAAAAACGCTCCGGCCGGTCGCTGTAATGGATGGTCATAACGGCGTCGTTGTCCCGGCTGGTCTGGAAAAGATACTCGATGGCCTGGGGATTTCGCTCTGCCCCTGGAGCGGCAACATTCACCACCTCCAGGGAGGCTCCTTCCCTATCCGCCAGCTGCCGCCCCGCCATAATGAGCCTGCGGCAGTGGAATTGATCGGTGACCAGCACCATGGTCACCGGACGCCGGACGCCTGGGGTCCCCATGGTCTCTATCATAATCTATTTCTCTCCTGTCCTTCTGTGATGGTACCCACAGGGTGCAAAGCCCCTCATGTTCTATGTTCAGTATAAACGAAATCCACCTGTTTTGGAATGGGTTCCGGGGAAATTTAACTGAAAGTTTTCAATTGTTTCAAAACCTGACACCACTGGAAAAAGGTACTTCCTTTTTGGAATTGGTTGTGGTATACTGTAAAGGTAAAGTCTTCCGCTTCTTTCCGGAGGCAGGCAACTGCTTCCTCCAGGAAAAACGGGCAGGCTTTTCCTATGTCTATGGAAAAGGAGAGAATGGAACGTGTCCAGAAAAAAAGCAGACGCCATCGGGCAAGAGCAGATGAAACGGAGCCTAAAGGGCAGGATCTTGAAGAATACAATTCTCAATATCTTTGTGCTGGTAATCGTGTGCTGTGTCATCATGGCGGCGGCGATGCAGTCCCTATCCAATAATATCCTGCTGGACAGTTTGCAGCCCATGGCCCGGCAATCGGCCAAGACGGTGGAGGCTAACATCCATATGCTGGCGGATCGGATGATGTCCATTGCGGCGGACCCCCAACTGGGTACGGCTGCCGTTGGGGAGGACGGGACGGTGAATGCCGGTTCCCTCCGGGCAAACCGCGGTACGGTGCTAACCGAAGCTGCCGAGACCTATGAGCTGTATACCATCGCCCTTTACGGGCTGGATGGCCGGCTGGTCCAGGGGGTCAGCGGCGCGCCGGACAGCCTGGACAGCAGCTTTTTCTCCCTCCTTCAGGAGACCGATAACATGACCACCCATGTTTCCACCCGGTTCCAGGAGCATTTGGGCATCACCATGGGAATGCCGGTGAAGGAGAACGGCGAGACCATCCTATATATAGTGGGGGTCTATAAATACGATACCCTAAACGATGTAATCAGCAGCATCAATCTGGGCCGCCACGGCATGGCCTATATGGTCAACCATGAGGGCGTGGTCACCGGCCATCCGGATCAGTCCATCGTTCTTTCCGGCAGCTCCATGGCGCAGCTATGCGGCGGGGACCAGGAAACGGTCCGCCGGGTAACCAGCGCCGAAACCGGCGCGGCGGAATTCTCGGTGGATGGAAAGACTGTGCTGGCCGCCTTCTCCCCCATCCGGGGAACCCAGTGGTCCCTGATCCTCCAGGTTCCCAAGGCGGATTACAACTCCTACATCAACGGCGCCATGGCGGTAGCGGTGCTGGCTACCCTGCTGGTGCTGGTTGTCTCCATTCTGCTGGTGCTGCGCCTGGCCTGGTCCATTTCCGGGCCGGTAAAGAGCGTAACCAGCCGGATGATCACCCTTTCCGATGGGGACCTCCACACCCAGGTGGTTCAGGTCCGCTCCGGGGATGAGCTGGAGGTGCTGACCCAGACCCTGGAGGATACGGTGGAAAGCGTCAACCGCTACATATCGGATATCCAGCAGGTGCTGACCCAGGTGGCAGAAGGAAATCTGGCTGTGGAGCCCCAGGTGGATTATAAAGGGGACTTCGCCCTCATCCGGGGGAGCCTGCGCACCATCCTGCAATCGATGAACGAGACCATTTCGGGATTCCGGGCCGCTGCCAGCCGCCTGGCGGAGATGTCCGAGGAGCTGAGCGGCCAGTCCGGCCAGCTGCACCAGGCTTCCATGGAGCAGACCCAGTCCACCGAAGAGCTGGTGGATGAGGTATCCCATGTGAAGGAGCGGCTGGCAAGCGTCACCGCAAGCAGCAGTCAGACGCAGGCCAAGACAGAGGAAATCGCCCAATGCATCCAGGAGGCCAACACCCGGATGGAGGCCCTCTCCAGCGCCATGGACAGCATCAGCTCCAATGCCCAAAAAATCACGCAAATTGCCAAGGCCATTGAGGACATCGCCTTCCAAACCAACATCCTGGCCCTAAACGCCGCTGTGGAGGCGGCAAGGGCGGGAGCTGCCGGCAAGGGCTTTGCCGTTGTGGCTGACGAGGTGCGGAACCTGGCCTCCAAGAGCAGCGAGGCCGCCCAGAGCGCCGCCGATATGGTCACCAGCACCAGGGCCATCATCCAAACTGGTGTGGAGCTCACCGCCGATACCGCCGTCTCCTTCCAGAACATTTCTGCCGTCTCCAGCCAAATCAGCAGAATCACCGACCAGCTGGTGACGGCGGTCCGGGGCCAGGAAAGCGCTTTGGCGATTATGGAGGAGCACATCGGCACCATTTCCGCCATTGCGGAGCGGAACCTGCAAAACGCCAGCGGCACCGAGCAATCCAGCGGACTGCTGGCCAGGGAGGCAGAGTCCCTTCGGTACCAGGTGAAGCGATTTGTTGTAAAGGAGGAAGATGAGAGATGAAACGGTTCCTATGTTTTGCCCTGGCCCTGCTTCTGGGGGGTTCCCTGTCCGCCTGCGGCAGCAAAACAGACCTCCAGGATGGGTATTACACCGCCCAAGCCGCCGAGTACAGCCATGGCTGGAAGGAATATATCACCATTATGGTGAAGGGCGGCAGCATCGTCTCGGTGGAATACAACGCCGAGAACGCCAGCGGGTTTATCAAAAGCTGGGATAACGCCTATATGCAAACCATGCTCCACTCCAATGGCACCTATCCCAACGAGTACACCCGCTATTACGCCGGACAGCTTCTGGCGGGACAGGGGAACGGGACCATCGACGCTCTGTCCGGTGCTTCCTCCTCCTACGACTCCTTCCAAAAGCTGGCGGCAGCGGTTCTGGAACAGGCCCGGAAGGGGGATTCCAGCATCATGCTGGTGGATACCGCCCACTGACGGCAACCGCCTCTTCGTACCGCATCGTTAAAAGCGCGCCCCTGGACAGCCTCCGGGAGCGCGCTTTGTTTGTATTTTTCTGGGAGCAGCTGCCCTTTTGATAACGAATCTACTCGCCAAACATACTTTTTTTATCGCCGCCATACACCAGCATCACAAGGCCCAGGCTGATATAAGCGGAGAGCACCGAGGTCCCCCCATAGGAGAGAAAGGGAAGGGTAACGCCGATGACCGGCAGCACCATCAGACACATGCCGATGTTGACGATAATTTGGAAGGCCAGCATGGCAAAGACGCCGGCGCAGATATATTTGCCGGTGTAGCTGCGGCTGGCGGCCCCGGTCCAAAGGATACGCCCACAGAGGATGGAAAGGACAAGCACCACCGCAGCGCATCCTAAAAAGCCCAAGGACTCCCCGATGAAGGTGAAGATAAAATCGTTGTACATCTCCGGGACATAGTTGTGGTTATCGGCAAAAAGGCCGATACCAAAGATTTGGCCGGAGCCAAGGGAATCCAGCCCCGCCAGCTGCTGAAAGGCCACCGCCTCAAAGTCCTGGGAGTTTTGGGGGGAGAAGATACTGAGGATGCGCTCCCGCTGGAAATAGGAGAGGAACCGAAACCACACCACCGGGGCCAGCACCGCCGCCCCTCCCACGGCTCCCAGGATGAATTTGCGGGAAAGACCCGCCACAAAGAGCATAACCACCGCAATGGCGGCCATCACCAGGGCCACGCCGGTATCCCGCTGGAGCAGCACCACCCCCACCCCGATGCCGGCGTTGATGAGAACCGGTATCAGTACCCTGGGGTGGTTCAAATCCTCCCGCACCTTTGCCAAATGCCAGGCGAAGGTGAGGATAAAAGCAATCTTCCATATCTCGCTGGGCTGCACCGAGGTAACCCCCAAATCCAGCCAGCTGCGGTTGTCCGAGCCGGGGCGTGTATCCCCAAAAAAAGCGGTCCAAAGCATAGCCAGGGCGACAAGGGGATAGTAAAAGCGCCACAGCCCCGCCAGGCTCTCATAATCAAAAAAGCTGACCATAATGACGATGGCGCAAAGCCCCAGCCCGGTGGCTAGGGCCTGGATCTGGTAGGGCCTGTCCTTGCAGTATCCCGCCAGGTAGGTTGCATAGATGCACAGGACACTGAGGCCGGAAAGCCCCAGGGCCAGGCAGAGATTCAGCCAGTCCGCCCGCCGCCGGAACCGTCCCCACCGGCCAGAAAGCCACTCCTTCATACCTTTCCCCCTTTCCGCTTGAAGATCGAAATCTGTTTTTTATAGTCTACCACAATTTTTCCGATTTTCATAGAGGGGAAAGAAAAGGAGTGTCCAGCCGGGTTGTTTATGCCAATCTGGGGCGTTGCCCATCTCGGCCCAAGAGCCGCCGCTTTGCGGCGGTTGGCCTCGAAACGCGCCTGCGGGCGCAGAGCCCCCACTTCTTTTTCTTTTCACGAGAAAAGAAAAAGAAGCAAAAAGAAAAGCGGCATAAGCTATCAAGATATAAGTGCAAACTCTTAGGCTCCAGGCACTCGCTTACGCTCTTTACCAAGGTCAGGCCGAAGGCCGGGTAGGGCGTGACTCCGGCGGCACCCCGGCGGCACGCCGTCACTCTGCCGCCCGCAGGCCCAGCAGGCGCTCCTCGGCGCCGGGGTTCCACTGGTCATAGGACTGGATTTTCCGCTCCAGGTACTCCAGGGTACGCAGCTGCTCATCTACCCGCCCCTGGAGCAGCTCCTTCTGCTCCACCAGGATTTGGCGGCGGGCCTCCCGCGTGCTGTCCCCCTGCTGGAACAGGGCGACATAATCAATAAGCGCTTCCACCGGGATACCGGCGGCCCGCATACACTTGATGAAGCTCACCCATTGGCAGTCCCCCTCGGTGTAGTCCCGAAACCCGCTTTTAGCCCGGTTCACCGGGGGCAGCAGCCCGATACGCTCATAGTAGCGCAGGGTGTCCACCGGGATTTCATACCTTTTGCTCACCTCCGCGATGGTCATAGAAAAACCTCCCTGTTGGCGTTTTTTCTTATTCTACACCCTGGAGCAGGCTCCAAGTCAAGAGGCAGGCCGCTTTTGGGAGCATCCAAACCACGCAGCTTTTCCTGCTGAATTTGCTGTGTTATGGAAATCCTTTGCCATTCTTCTTTTTGCTTCTTTTTCTTCTTTTGCAAGAAGAAAAAGAAGGCAGGGTGGGCGGCAGCCCAGATTGGCAGAAAAAGCGTGTTTGGGCCACTCCCGCCGCTTTTACTGCCCCTGCCCCGGCTTATCCGGCAGAAAGATGGCGCAAAACAGATAGGCCCAAAAGCCGATGGAGTAGCAGAGGGTGCCCGCCGCCCAAAGGATGCGCACCAGGGTCACATCCATATTCAAATATTCCGCAACACCCGCACAGACCCCGCAGATTTTGCGGTCCTCCTGAATGCGGTACAGTTTTTTCGGTTCCATAGCGATTCCTCCTTGTATCTGTAACAAACTACCACCGGGCTGGCACCACGCTTGTGGCAAACGGCATCAGCGAGAGCTTTGCCAGCTTGAAGCACTGCATCCCAAAGGGGATACCCACAATGGTGACGCAAAAGACGCATCCGGTGGCGATGGCCTGGAAGGCCAGAGGCAGACCGCTTACCGCCAGCCAAAGGAGGTTCAGGAAGAAGGAGCCCAGCCCCCCGCCATAAACCACCTCCTTGCCAAAGGGGAAGAAGGCCAGCCCCGCCAGCTTAAAGCACTGCATACCGATGGGGATGCCCACAATGGTGACGCACCACAGCAGCCCCGCCAGCACCCACCCCAGGCCCATCCACAGCCCGCCGAAAAGAAACCAGATGAGATTGCCCAAAAGCGACATCACAGCGCCTCCTTATTTTACAAACTGAATATCCACCGAGCCCATGCCGCAGTCGATGTAGAAGAAGTTGGGGGCCTCCGTGTTCCAGGAGCGGCTCCCGCCCAGCCCCCCAATCTCGGCGATCTCCCAGGGGCCGGGGGTCGAATTGCTGTCTGTATCCAGCTCCTTCCCGGCGATGGTCACCGATCCCATCCCCACCGTGGCGGTGTACCCATAGTCCGCTGGTTCCCCCTTCAGGGCAAGGATGGCGCTGCCCATGCCGCAGTTGATGCTTCCCCGGCCGGTGATGCTGCCGGAAAGCTCCAGGGAGCCCATGCCAATCTCCAGCGCACAGTCCCTGGAGGAAAAGTTCTTGACAACCAGGTCCCCCATTCCTACCAGGATGGAGGACTGCTGGGCGGCCAGGTCCCGCACCTCCATGGTGCCCATGGCGTTGTCCAGCTCCAGCTCCTCTGCTACAAAGCCCTTGGGAATGGTGATGGTGATGTTCGGGGCGCGGTCACCACCCATACGTCCCACGTTTTTGACGTCGCATTCAATCTCCCAGGTGTCCCCGTTGACCTCGGTGCGGAAGCGCTTGGCGTTAATCTTCTCCGCCCGCACCCAGAAGGCCTCCCCTTCCCGGATGGTAACATTGGCGCAGGAAAGGTCAAAGTCCAGCCTGCGAATCTGGGCCTTTTCTCCGGTGTAGGTGTAGTTCATCTCCACCGTATCCCGGCCGTAAAGGGGATTGCCCCAGCGCAGAATACCAAACCGCCCGCTGCCCACCAGGGGAAGCTCCACCCCCTGGCTGTATTCGTACAGTCCCCCCGGACGTCCCCCCAGGAGAAAGCCCATAGCCCCCAGCAGCAGCCCCAGGGAGAGAAAGGCCACCGCGGCCCCGCAAATTATTTTATAAAAACTGCGCATCATTCGTTACCTCCGTTTCACTTTTGGAAGGGCCTGCGGCAAAGGTCCACCAGCCACCGGAACACCGGGGGCAGAACATTCACCGCCAGCCAGACGCAAAGGGCAAAAATCAGCAGTCCGCCCCCGGTGGCCATCAAGCCGCCCCCCAGGGCTAGCAGGCGCAGGCCGGGGGTCAGGGCCAGGGTGGTGATGCCTCCCCATGCGCAAACCACCCCCGCCCCCACCAGGAGATCGGAAGAGCACACGTCTGAACTCCACCAGGGAGACGATCAGCGCCACCACCGCCGCCACAACGCCGATGACAGCCCCTACCAGGCCAATAAAGACCCCCAGGGCGGCGATGAGCAGCACCAGCCACAGGGGCGAGCCCAGAATCAGCAGCATCACAACCAGCACCGTGCCGCAGCCGGAGCGCTTTTGGTAGACGGCGGGCTGGGGACCGTAACCCCGCTGGACGTAGGTCTCCGGGTTGGTGGTGTAGGTCTGGGGACCCTGCCCCGGCCGGTACTGGGGGCC
>OFFY01002533.1_pt1 | contig 12662 bp, 7 predicted proteins | sample 1521481 | NCBI WGS metagenome assembly OFFY01 (sample SAMEA3504117, study PRJEB24116) | mouse gut metagenome | biome: mouse gut; feature: mouse-associated habitat; material: faeces | place: Denmark | collected 2011
CTGCCCTGTTAAAAGACGGCAAAGTGAAGATGACAGGGCTGTACTCCGAAAAGAAGGGAATCCTGTATGACGCAACGATTGTCATGGAGGACACGGGCGGAAAGTATGTGAATTTCAGGCTGGAATTTGACCACAGGAAATGAAAGGCAGGTGCAGGGAATGAAAACGGAACAGGAGTTAAAAAGAGAAGCCGGCCTGCAGCCGGAGAATGGGGAATACCTGCGGGCGGCGGAACTGTCTGCGGAACAGAACATGAACATGATTGACGGGACACCGAACAATGAAAAGCCCCGCGTGAACCAGAATTATGTGATCCTGGAGAGCGAGATCGTGGGGCAGAAAGAATTTGTCCTGGCACAAAACCCCAATGCGCCGCAGCCCTATGTAACCTGGGAGCGCAACATGCAGGAGGATGAGCGCAGGGGAGAGGAAAACTTCTATTGGGGGAAATATTTCTGCGACCCCGAAGCGGCGGAGAAGAATTTCCATGACCGGGCCGATGGGGAACGGGAATTTTTAAGGGACTTGCGCCCGTCACTCTTAAAAAATCTGAGACAGAACCAGGAGGAGATCGCGCGCCCTGCGGCCCCGGCACGGGGACGGGAGAAAGGGGAGGCGGCGTTATGAGATTATCCAATTATGAGAAAGAGACAATCTTTTTATTTAATGAGGCAGACCGGGAGGCAAGCGTGTTCACCTATAATGACGCTTTAAAGAAACAGCTTGGGGAACTGTGTAAATCCCACCCGGAGCAGGTGCGCCGGACGGAGGATAACGGCTATGGCGGGCTTACCTTTGCACTCCCGAAAAAGTGGCTGAAAATCACGCCGCCCCGCGTCTTGTCTGCGGCGCAGAAAGCGGTGCTGGAGCGGATGAACAAAAAAAGATGGGGCTGACGGTTTTTTTGTTACCGCTTCAGCCCCTTTACTATGTCCGCAATGCTGGCAATCTGGCTGTCAGTCAGCGTCTTTATGTCCTCGGCAAGCGCCCCGGCCGCTGTGGGGTTGCGGTTTTCCGCGTCAAAGAACTCCTGCGGGGAGATGCCGAAGTAGTCGCAGATATAAAAGAAAACCTGCATGGACGGCAGGGATTTCCCGTTTTCGATCTTGTTGATGTAGCTTTCACTCTGCCCCAAAGACAGGCTCATATCCCTTGCGGATACGCCTTTTTGGGTGCGGAGCTGCGACAGCCTTTGCCGAAAAAATTCTTCCATTGTGCATCACCTTCCTTTTCCTATCATTGTATTCCATAGGATGGGTATTTATGGGGAATTGTATTCTCCAAAGAACTTGACATATAGAATATAATTCCCTATAATCAAAGGAATACAGATTTTCAGTATATGCGCAGGATGAAGGGGGATATTACAATGGGCATGAGAAAGATTTACCGGGAGATCGCGCGGAAAAATGGCGTGAGCGTAAGGGATGTTAAAAAGGATATGCAGGCGGCAATTACGGCGGCATATAAAAACCCGCCAAAGGACGGCGGCGTGATAGCAGCTTACCAGAGACAGGTGCCGCGGAAAGGGGAAATCCCGACGCCGGATGAACTGATACGGTATATGGCCGGAAAAGTCCGGGACAGCGTATAAAACCATAAGCGGCATAAAACAGCATAAAACCTGAAAAGCCCATGACAAAGGCAGAGCGCCGGTCATGGGCTTTTCTTCTGCTAAAAAGGAAAAGGAGGCATATATGGCAAGAAAATTACAGCTTGTCTCGGAACTGGCAGGCCAGACCGCCCGTAACATCACGCGGGATGTGGACGGCTGGAAACAGTACCTTGACACGGCTTCACGGCTGTACAAGTATAAGTTTGACGAGCAGCTCTTAATCTATGCGCAGCGGCCTGACGCTACGGCCTGTGCGGAGATGGAACTGTGGAATGAAAAGATGCGCCGGTGGGTAAAAGCCGGCTCCAAAGGGATCGCCTTAATCCGCGGGGCAGAAACCGGCAGGCCCCACCTGGAATATGTCTTTGACGTGGCGGACACAAGGCCCGTGCGCGGCGCAAGGATGCCCTATCTGTGGGAGATGCGCGAAGAACACCATGCGCCCGTCCTTGCCGCGTTAGGGAAACGGTACGGGGAGGGAAGCCAGAAAGAATTAGGGGGCAGGCTGATGGAGATTGCGGCGAAAGCCGTGGGGGAAGCCTGCCCGGAATACCTGCGCGAACTTGCCTATGACGCGGAGGGAAGTTTTTTAGAAGGGCTTGACCAGTTTAACCTTGAGGTATGCTTCCGGGATACGCTGACGGCAAGCGTCCAGTACACCCTCCTTACCCGCTGCGGCCTTACGCCTTCCGATTACCTGGAGGATGAAGAACTGGCAGGCATTACGGACTTTTCCACCCCTGCCGCCCTGCACCACCTGGGGAGCGCGGCAAGCGCCCTGTCAATGGAGATTTTGCAGGAGATTGGAAAAACCATCAGGAACCATGACCGGGAAATGATGGCAGGCCGGCAGAAAAATATCCAAAAAACGGCAGAAAATTCCCTTGCAAAATCCACGGACTTGGAGTATACTAAAGTCACAGAACAGTTTAACACTTTAAAGCGCGAAAGCGAAGAAGGGAGAATAGATCATGGCAGAACTGACATACAGGAAGAACGGGGATTACCAGATACCGGAGCTGATGCTGGACGGGGAGGAAGAACTGGAGGAAATGCCAATCGGGAAGTACGGGATGCTGCGCCAGACCTTCCTCATGGAGAACCATCAGGGGACATACACATCCATGCTGCTGACGGGGCGGCTGGTGCCCCACCTGCGGCAGATAGACGGGCAGGCACAGGAACAGATAGACCGGACGGTGGCAGAGATGATGAAACAGCAGGGAGTGGACGAGAGCCTGAAAGAACGCGACCAGATGGCATGGGTGCAGGCGGTGAACAGCCTGACGGCACAGGCGGAGGAAACAGTGCTTCAGGAGATCGTTTACAAGTAGGGCAGGAAAAACAGAAAGAGGAGAAAGAACAGGAAACGGCGGGTGATAAGCCCGCCGTTTCTGCGCCTGCTTATTTCCAGATGACCCTTTTCCCTACGGTGGAAGAACAGGTAGAGCGCATTTCCCAGGCAAAAACGGAAGAAAAAACGAAAGATTCCCCCGCCCGTGGGAAAAAGCCGGTGCCGGAAGTGCAAAAGGGCGTGACCGGGCGTATCCTCACCAGCGGCGGGAATGAAAAAAACAGCACCATGCGGATTGCCGCTTTTTACCAGAAATCCCCGTCCATAGAGGAAGCCGCCGCTTTCCTGCAAAAAGAATATGGCACAGGCGGCAAGGGGGTTACGGCCAACGGAGAGAAATATGCTTTATGGTTTGATAAGGAAGGGATAAAGATCGCTCCCGGACGCTCTGCCAATGTCCCCGGCGCTGCCCTTGTGACCTGGGAGCAGGCGGCTGTGCAGGTCTCGGAACTTTTGGAGGAAGGCATCTATGCCACACAGGAGACGTTAGATGCCGCTGGGGGAAACGAACGCCGGGAACTGGCGGCGAAGCTGTGGTATCTGCGGCAGGATTTGAGCGAAGAAGCAAAGGAAAAGGGTTTTTTACCGTATATTTCAGAACTGTACGGGGGATTCCCTGACAGCACGGAAAAGATTGCGGGACTTTTGGAGGAAAAAGAGAGCCGTGACGTTTTTGTTTCGGAACTTGCTGATTTTGTCCGCGCTTATGAGGCTGACCGGAGCCTTATGCGGTTCCATTTCCATAACCCGCAGGCGGTATTAAACGGACTTAGAAACCTTGACATAGAGCCGAGGCAGTTTCACGCCGTGGAGGGCTTCACGCCGGCGAAAGGCAGCTTTATCACGGAAGATGAGATTGACAGGATGTTTATGCGCGGGAGCGGCGTCTCCGAGGGGAAAATGAGGATTTATTCGTTTTTCTGCCAGGGGCATGACGCGAAGGAGCGGGCGGATTTCCTGAAAAATGAGTATGGGGACGGCGGCTATGGGAGCCAGGGATATAATGAGTGGCATGATTCCAAAGGGATAAAATATACCCGTTCCGACGAGGCTTCCGGCTTTGACGGGTACGACACGGTAAAAATGAACTGGAACCAGGTACAGAAGCGGATCGGGGAACTGATTGATGCCGGCAGATACTTAAACCCGGAAGAAATGGCGTATACCTCCGAGTATGAAAAGATACGGCTTGCACGGAGCATATACGCCTTTTATTATTACTGCCCAGGCACCCCGAAGCCCGGCAATTCCCGTGAGTGGGATGTGGATGCAGCGGAGCGGGACTTTAAGCCCATGCTGGATGATGAAAAGTACAGCGCGGCGCTGTATGAGGATATGCTGGAATCCTTTGCCACCGTAGCGCCGGAAGATACCCGCAGCTATGGCATCATGCAGAGGGCCATTGAGGAAATGGGTGCGTACCAGAGGGGGGAATACTCCCTGTTTACGCCGCTTCCGGAGGAAACCCTGCGGGCACAGAGGCAGAAAAGAGAGGCGGAAAAGAAAGAAGGGAGGGAAAACAGGAATGCCCCCAAAAAGGAAAAGGAGCCTTTAGGGGAACTGGAAGCCGCCGCCCGTGCCCTTGCCAAAAAGCAGAAGAACCATGCAAAAGAGAAGCCGGGGAAAGTCAAAGAAAGGGCGGACGGGCAGCTTACATTTGACTTTATGGCTGTCAATGGGGAAGATGCAGGGATGGCGGAGGATGATGAAAACAAAACCGATCCTGACCTGGAACGGATAAAGGAACAGGAGGAAGCCCTGCTTTCCCATTACGATATTGGTTACGGGTTTATGGGGAACGGCCTGACCGTATGGAACCGGCTGGAAGAAGAACATGGGGATTATAAGACGATTGCCCATATAGACGCTGACAGGAGCGTGAAATTCTATGACGCCGGGCTGCCGGAGATTATCCGGGAGCAGATACGGAAAGTGGCGGCTGAGACACAGATGAATATTTCCGCCACACAGGAGGCTCCTGTGTTTTCCACACCAACCCAGGCGGAGCCGGAAACCCGGACGGAGAAAGATACAGAAGCGCCATCAGCGGGGAAATCCCCGGCAGAGATATACAGGGAAACCCTTACCATGCTGAGTGATGTGGTGCGGCAGAGCAGTTTTTATTCTTATCTGCGTGACCGTGAGACAGACTATGACAGCGCGGCGGCGGAGCTGGACAATGAACTCGGATTTTTTATCAATGAGATCATGGAGAGCCAGCCGGAATTATATGATGCTTTCCAGTCCCTCCCCATGTTCAGGGCGTGGATGGTGGAGGATATTTTAGAGCGTACCTATCAGGATGTGGTGACGGACACCAGGGATGCGATAGAGAGACATGCCGGGGAGCCGGATGCGCCGGAATGGGCAAAGGAAGCTGTGGCGGCTTCTGTACAGAGACAGGCCGCCCCGGAAGGTGCGGAACCGATAGAATCCGGAAATACGGGCAGTCTGCCTGCGGAGGAAAACAGCGGGCAGGAAAAAAACGGCGCGGGAGAACCGGAAACCCAGGAGAAGAAGAAGGGCAGGACGTTGCCGGAACTGAATTACCGGGCATTTATGCGGCTGTTCCCTGATTTTGCCGGCCAGAATTACACCGCTATGCAGCTGCGTGCCGGAGAATCCATGATGCCGCTGCATATAGAGGCTGTCGGCGGCAATGAAATCTCCATAGCGCATTATTACCGGCAGAACGGTGATGCTATGGCCGACCCGGAAATGACCTTCCGGATTGACCATGAAAAGGGGACATTGGAGCCGCTTACCTATCAGCAGGACAGCATGGGGCTGTACCAGCGGGTTTATCCCGAACCCGGAAGATGGATTCCGAAACTGCGAAAAGATTTAAACCGCTTTACCAACCAATGGTTCCATAATATCGAGGAACAGAGGTACCGCCCGGAGCGGGCTGTCATGGAGGCAGACGGAACCCGGAAGGAGATTCTCTATCAGGATGGAAAACCTGTCATTAAAGAGGAACCCGCGCCGGTTTTGGAAGAAGCAGAAAAAGATACCGGAACCGTGCAGGCAGAAACAGACCTTGCCCCCAATGTGGAGGAATATTTAAACCTCAAGGCGGAACACCCGGATAAGCTGGTGGGCGTACAGGTGGGGGAATACATCCTGTTTTACGGCAAAGACGCGGAGGCGGCAGCCCCTGCCCTTTCTGCAAAACTGCTCACAAGGGAGATTGACGGGCTTGGGGAGACTTCCGTTACCGGGGGCAGGGGATGGCAGGCGGTATTAAAAGACCTTCTGGAGCATGGCCAGAGCGTGGTGATTGCCAGACCTGACCCGGAGCGAGGGGAACATGCACCGTATGAGATCGTGAAAGAGAGGGACATTGCCGACTATATCCCGCTGGGGATGAAGCTGACCATTGACGGGCGGCGCATGGAGGTTGACAGCATTGACTATGAAAATGGGCGCGTCAGCCTGAAAGATTTGGATATGCAGGGATGGTTCCCGGTTTTCCGGGAGGAATCTGTCCCCTTTGTCCGGGAATGTGTGGAGCAGGCGTGGGAGAACCATTTGGAACAGGGGAACATCACGGAAGACATACCGCAGGCAGGCTTGCAGGAAGAAAGTGCGCACACACTGCCGGAGACGGAAAAAGATGCTGTTTACAGGAAAGAAGCGGAGCCGGAAGCAGCACAGGAGCCGGACAGTGCGGAACTGGAGGAGGCAAAACGGCTGATCGAGGATTTCTGCCTTGAGGAATACAATGAGGACAGCGTGGATTTTACCAACCTGGAGGAAGTAACGATTGCCTACGGCACCACGGAAAACGGCGGCTTTGAAGTCCAGGTAAATATAGACCTGCTTCATTTCTCGCTCAACCAGTTTGTGGATGGCGAATGCGTGGAGAAACGGCAGTATGACAGCCTGCGGGAACTGATCGACGGGGAACTGGAATTTCTGGACTATGACCAGCTTGTCTATGTAGAACCACATATACAGGAACGGCTGGAGGCCGGCTTGAATGAAAAAATCCGGTGGGAGGAAATGCAGGGGGCCAGGGAAGGTGTTTTCCCTGTGGAACCTGAAAGCGCAGACAGGGAGGAAGAAGAACCCCCGGATATGGTGGAGATCGAGGGCGGGCAGGTTATCACCGCAGAAACGGTGGGAGTTTACAGCAAGGGGCTTCCTTATGAGATTGTTGTGGAGAAACTCCATACCGGCCCTGACCGCAGCAATTTCCGCATCATGGACGATGACCTGGGAACCGGCGGGCAGAAAACAAAGTACCAGAACAACCTTGCCGCAATCCGCACTTTGAAACAGATTGAAGGAGAAAACCGCCTTGCCACACCGCAGGAACAGGAGGTTTTATCAAAGTATGTAGGGTGGGGCGGGCTTTCCCAGGCATTTGACGCAGACAATGAAAAATGGGGGAAGGAATACGCAGAACTAAAGGAACTGCTGACACCGGAGGAATACGAATCGGCGCGGAGCACGGTCTTAAATGCCCATTACACAAGCCCGGCTGTCATTAAGGCAATGTATGAGGTGGTAAAGCGCATGGATTTTGCGCCGGGTAATATTTTAGAGCCGTCCTGCGGCATTGGGAACTTTTTCGGGCTTGTGCCGGAAGGGTTTGAAAAAGCAAATCTTTACGGCGTGGAGCTGGACTTACTGACCGGGCGTATCGCAAAGCAGCTTTACCAGAAAGCGGACATTACCGTGGGCGGGTTTGAATCTACCGACCATCCAAACGACTTTTTTGACCTTGCGGTGGGGAATGTCCCTTTCGGGGAATACAAGGTGCATGACAGGCAGTACGATAAACAGAACCTTTTGATTCACGACTATTTCCTCACAAAAACACTGGACAAAGTGCGTCCGGGAGGCGTGGTGGCTTTCATCACCTCAAAGGGGACAATGGATAAGGCAAACGGCAAAGTGCGGGAGGCGCTGGCACAGAAAGCCGACCTTTTGGGGGCAATACGCCTGCCAAACAACGCATTTAAAGCCAACGCGGGCACGGAAGTGACGGCGGACATCCTGTTTTTCCAGAAACGGGGCAGCGCGCCGGAGAAACTGCCGGATTGGGTAAATGTAGGAAAGACGGAAGACGGCGTACCCTTAAACAATTATTATTTACAGCACCCGGAGATGGTGCTGGGGAAAATGGTTTCAGGGGAGAGCATGTACGGGAACGCCACGGAGACGGCATGTATGCCGGTTGAAGGGGCTGACCTGAAAGAACAGCTCGCGGAGGCGGTGACGCATATCGGGGAACCGGATAAAGAACTCCTGCACATGGACGCACCGGAGCAGGCAGGGGATGAAAAAGAGGAAACCATACCGGCAGACCCCCATGTGCGCAATTTCAGTTTTACCGAGAAGGGCGGGAAACTCTATTTCCGTGAAAACTCCCGCATGAAGCGCATGGAACTTGGGAAAATGCCTGCCGCCCGTATCCGGGGAATGATCGGAATCCGGGACAGCGCAAGGCGGCTCATTGATTTACAGCTAAGCGGCGCAGATGATGCGGAAATCGGGAAGGAGCAGGCACGGCTCAACATACTCTATGACAATTTCCAGAAGAAGTACGGACTGATTAACAACGCCGGGAACCGCCTTGCCTTCCGGCAGGATTCCTCCTACCCCCTGTTATGTTCCTTAGAGGTACTGGACGAGGAAGGGAACTTAAAGCGCAAGGCAGACATGTTCACGAAAAGGACAATCCAGCACCGCCAGAGCGTGACAAGCGTAGATACGGCGGTGGAGGCGCTGGGCGTTTCCATCGGGGAGAGGGCCTGTGTGGATTTGGGGTTCATGGCATCCCTGATGGGAGGGAGCGATAAGATACCGCAGATTATTTCCGATTTAAAAGGCATTATCTTCAAAGACCCGGAGAGCGGCCCGGCTGTTATTTCGGAGGAAAATACGGACTGGTCTAAAGGATGGCAGACTGCGGATGAATACCTTTCCGGGAATGTGCGGGAGAAGCTGGAAAAGGTGAAGAAAGCGGCGGAGGAACACCCGGAATTTATCCCCAACGTGGAGGCGCTTACCGCGGTACAGCCGAAAGACCTGACCGCGCCGGAGATCAGTGTCCGTATCGGTGCGCCCTGGATAGACACAAAATACTATAAACAGTTTTTGTTTGAACTGCTGAATACGCCGGGGCGTCTCCAGAACGGGAAGATAGATATACTGTATTCGGATGTGACAGGGGAATGGAGGATAAAGGGGAAATCGGAGGACAGCGTTACAAATACCCGTGTCCATACCACCTATGGCACAAAGCGGATCAATGCCTATGAAATTTTTCAGGCCAGCTTAAACCAGAGAAGCGTCCAGATTTTCGATACAGAAACGAATGCTGATGGGAACGAAATCCGTGTCCTGAACGAGAAGGAGACGGCAATCGCGCAGCAGAAACAGGACGCCATGAAAGAGGCTTTCCATGACTGGATTTTTAAAGACCCGGACAGACGCGCGGATTTATGCGCCGTTTACAACAGGATGTTTAACTCCACCCGTCCCCGCGAATATGACGGGAAGCACATCAATTTTATCGGGATGAACCCGGAGATAAAGCTGGAGCCGCACCAGAGGAACGCGGTTGCGCGCATCCTTTACGGCGGGAACGCCCTGCTCGCCCATGTGGTGGGAGCGGGAAAGACCTATGAGATGATAGCGGCGGCAATGGAGAGCAAACGGCTCGGACTGTGCAAGAAGTCTATCATGGTCGTGCCGAACCACCTGACAGAGCAGTGGGGCGGCGATTTTTTAACCCTTTACCCCGGCGCGAAGGTGCTTGTGGCCACAAAAAAGGATTTTGAGCCGAAGAACCGGAAGAAATTCTGCGCCCGGATTGCCACCGGCGATTATGACGCGGTTATCATCGGCCACTCTCAATTTGAGAAAATCCCCATTTCACCGGAACGCCAGGCGGCTATCATACAGGGGCAGATTGACGAGATCGTGGAGGCTATAGCGGAAGCGAAGGCAAACAGGGAAGAAAAATTCACGGTTAAGCAGATGGAAAAGACAAAAAAGAACCTGGAAGCTAAGATTAAGAAACTTTATGACAAGAAAAAAGATGACACCGTTACCTTTGAGGAGCTGGGCGTTGACCGTCTTTTCGTGGACGAGGCGCACAGCTTTAAAAACCTTTACATGCATACGAAAATGCGTAATGTTGCGGGTATCAGCCAGACGGACGCACAGAAGTCCAGCGACATGTTTGCGAAGTGCCGCTATATGGATGAAATCACCGGAGGGCGCGGTGTGGTATTTGCCACCGGCACCCCGGTAAGTAACTCAATGGTAGAATTATATACCATGATGCGCTATCTCCAGTATAGTATGCTGGAGGAAGGATACCGGGACAGCACGGGGAAGGTGCGGAGCCTGAAACACTTTGACAACTGGGCGGCGACTTTCGGGGAGCAGGTGACGGCGGTGGAATTAAAGCCGGAGGGCACGGGATTCCGCCTAAAGACGCGGTTTGCCCGTTTCTATAACCTGCCGGAGTTGATCAACCGCTGGAAGGAGGCCGCTGACATACAGACGGCGGACATGCTAAAGCTGCCGGTGCCGGAAGCGGAGTATATCACGATACAGACGGAACCCAGCGAAGCGCAGAAAGCGATGGTACAGTCCCTTGCGGAGAGGGCGGAAAAGATACGGAAGGAGAAAATAGACCCCCGGATCGACAACATGTTAAAGATCACGTCGGACGGGCGGAAGTTAGCCTTAGACCAGCGTATTATAAACCCGCTGCTTGCTGATGACACCGGAAGCAAAGTAAACGCCTGTGTGGAGAATGTATTTAAAATCTGGCAGGAAAGCACACCGGCAAAAGGCACACAGCTTATTTTTTCAGACCTGTCCACGCCGAAGGGGAGGGCGGAGCCAAAGAAAGAGGAAGTGTAGTCTCGGAAAGTCCATGAAGAAACAGAAAAAAATTATGTTATATAAATGGAAGTGACGGAGAGGAATAAAAAATGCTTATTTCTGAGTGTTTTCAGACAGTGGTTAGAAAAAAGGACATGACAATTAAGCCCGCAAAAAAGAGTTTTTTACAGACGGAAACCTCATATTTTGTTTCATTTATAAATTAAGCGGCATACAGGCGGGCGACCTTGTATCTGGCGTCAAGATGTATGCATATGCCGATGAGCATACCCCAAAAGGAAAAATGATTCCTGCCGCGTATTTTTAAATTCTGCAGGCAGTAATCATTCAGAACACGGTCGTTGATACGCTCACATGCGGTACGCTCGCTGTATATCCGCCTGTATTCTTCGGAATCCCTCGGGATGCGGGGATGAAAACGCAGGTCTGCATGGTTTTTCACGTAGACAGTACGCCCGTAAGAGCCTGGGGAACATGCGGCTTCATTCGCGCAGGAACTGATACGTCCGCATCTGAGGGGGCAGCGGTATTTGTGAGCATCCTTTATGGGATCATTCCCCCATGGGCACATTTCATGCCCGGCAGGGCATATGGGGTGGCCGGATTTATCGAAGGTGATTCCGTCCGGGGCATTTCCAGAAGATTTTGCCCGTCCGTTGATATCAATGAGGGCATTGATATCCCAGTGTTCCAGCAGTTCATAGGTCGGGAGGTTGTCATGTGCTGAGTCAAGGCAGACATTCTTGGGCGAAATGCCAAAGGCATTGCGCCCGAAATCATCCATGGAATAGAGGAAGTTTTTACTGTCATGGCGGCGTGCGTCAGTGAATTTCATCAACAGCGGAAGTTCAACTTTCAGCGTATTGTTCCTGGCGCACAGCATGTAAAGCGTATGCCCGAAGTACCATGTTTTATTATCGCTGTCCCATCCCCATGTGGCATCCGGGTCAGAATAATGGCGGCCGCAGCCGTCCCGGTAGGGGCAGTCTTTCCCGCAGGAGGAAAGATGGCGGCCGTAAGGGGAGGAATGGGAAACCACAGCGGTGCCGTCGCCGGAGAGGGTAAGGTTTTGCGTATCAATCAGCCCAAGGCGGATAGACGGCAGCACGGCAAGGATGGAAAAGATTTTCTGGAGAGCGGCTTCCGGATTATCGGCGGCAGGCTTTCCGTCCAGGATATCATTTACGATATCTTTGGCAGTGACCATGCAGGGGTCTTCCGGCTCCGCCAGTTTTCCGTCGGCGCCAATCAGTTTTTTTGGTTTTTTACCGTTTCTGCCTGCCGGAAGAAGCGCCGTGCGGGAATAGGGTTTCCGCGGGTCTGTCCAGAATCGGTTCATAAAGTCATAATAAGAGCCGAGTGGCGGCAGCTCTTCCAGAGAGGCGCAGCCAATAAGGACAGCCAGGGAAATGGATTTGGGAAGGACTTCCCGCACCCATAAAGTAAGGCTTGTGCGTGCTTTGGATTTATTAAAAAGCAGGACGAAAAGTATCAGGGAGCGCAGGATCTGGGCCTGGTGCTCTGCCGGACGTCCCCCTTTGGAATAAAAAGCGGGGATGTAATCCAGAAGCGGGTCAAGGTTGAGGTTTAAGAGTTTCTGCCGTTCCTCATCATATTCGTTAAAGGAATATTTTGGGTTATTGCGGGAAAGCCTGTGGCCAATCGTAGCGACGATGGTTCTGTACTCGTCATGGCTCTGCCATGATTCGGGTTTGAACATAAATGTGACCTCCTTTGTTTTATCAGTGAAATGGGACAGTTACTTACTCATACTTCGCATACTAAAATTAGGCATACTACCATAAATTACGCCGCTTTGGG
>OFFY01002534.1_pt1 | contig 12660 bp, 7 predicted proteins | sample 1521481 | NCBI WGS metagenome assembly OFFY01 (sample SAMEA3504117, study PRJEB24116) | mouse gut metagenome | biome: mouse gut; feature: mouse-associated habitat; material: faeces | place: Denmark | collected 2011
TTCCCTGACATTCCCGCCGTGTTCGTCGATACCGGGCTTGAATACCCGGAGATACGGGACTTTGTAAAATCCATCCCGAAAGTGACCTGGCTTCGGCCTGAAATCCCGTTCCCAAGGGTGATCGAAACCTACGGCTATCCCGTCATATCAAAAGAAGTGGCACACCGTATCTACTACGCCCGCAGGGGCAGCACATGGGCCAAGCTGAATTTGTGCGGTCTGGACGGCAAAGGAAATTCAACAGAATTTAATAAGCGGTTTTTGAAGTGGCGCTTCCTGATGGACGCGCCATTTCCTATTTCCGCGCTATGCTGCAACGTAATGAAAAAAGCGCCTATCCATCGTTTTACCAAGGAAAGCGGAGTTATGCAGATCGTTGGGACAATGGCCTGTGAGAGTGTCCGGCGTCAGAACGCTTACCTGAAAAATGGCTGTAATGCCTTTCACAAGCGGGAGCCGACTTCCCAGCCTATGTCATTCTGGACGGAACAGGACGTGTTGGAATATTTGAGGCTGACCGGCATCCCTTACGCCTCCATCTATGGTGACATCGTGGAGAGCGGCGGCAGGTTTGCTACTACCGGGGCGCAGCGCACTGGCTGTATGTTCTGTATGTTTGGGGCACATTTGGAGAAAAGCCCCAACCGCTTCCAGCGCATGGCCCTGACCCACCCCAAGCAATACGACTACTGCATCCACAAATTAGGCTGTGGCAAGGTGCTGGATTATATTGGCGTCCCTTACACAGCCGGAAAGGAGGTGACAGCTTTTGAGCAGGAAGCACCTGAAACCCCGTGACAAGGTGACACAGCGCATGACCCGTGACGGCGTGGTGCTGGAAAATCAGACCACCGGCGAGGAAATCAATATCTCCGACCGGGAGGCGGAACAGGACTTCACCCCCGCTGGGGCCACCGGCAGGGCCGAAAAGGTGCTGGAACGGGCTGACCGGGCGCAGGAGCGCCGCAGTATGAAAAAGGCGGCGAAACAGGCCGGGCAGGTGGAGGCCGACACCGGCCCCCGCCCCTCCGCCCGCCTGCAATTCTCCGAGGAAGAACGCTCCACGCCGGAGCTGAAGAAGTACATCCGCAAGTCCGACCAGCGGGCCGACCGTCTGGACGCGGCGAGGGCCGCTATCCCGAAAGAAACCGTCAAGATCAAGGAAAAGGTCTTTGACGAGGCCAGCGGCAAAGCGAAAACCCATGTGCGCCGGGAAACGAGGGACAAGCCGCCCGCTATGAAGCCCAACCCGGCCAGCCGCCCCGTTCAGGAAGTTTTACTGTTCACCCACGGCAAAATCCATGAGGTGGAGCATGAGAATGTGGGCGTGGAGGGCGGACACAAGGGGGAGGAATTGGCCGAGCGGCAGGCGGGCCGGGCCGTCCGGGGCGCTGTCCGCCGCCACCGCATGAAGCCCTACCGGGAGTTGTCCAAGGCCGAACGCCTGGCGGAAAAGGCCAACATTGAATATTTCTATCAAAAGGCCCTCCATGACAACCCCCAGCTTGCACAAGCGGCCAGCAATCCCATTTCCCGGTTCTGGCAGAAGCGGCAGATCAAGCAGCAGTATGTCAAGGCGGCGAGGGCGGCGGGCCAGACGGGGGCCGGGGCCACGCAGGGGGCGGCGAAAGCGGCCAAGTCCGGCAGTAAAGCCGCAAAGGAAGCGGTCAAGGAGAGCGAACGGCTGGCCTCGTTTGCCGTCCGGCACTGGAAAGGCTGTCTTGTGGCCCTGGCCCTGCTGATTATGACGGCGTTCCTGATGGGCGGCTTACAGTCCTGTTCCTCCATCGTGGGCGGGTTTGGTTCCGGCTTCACGGCTACCTCCTACCTCTCCGACGACGCCGACCTGATTGCCGTGGAAAACGCCTATGTGGGCATGGAGAACGACTTACAGCGGCAGATCGACAGCATCCCCAGCACCTACCCTGGCTATGACGAATACCGCTACGATCTGGACGAGATCATCCACAATCCCCATGAATTGGCCGCTTTCCTGACCTCCATCCTCCCGCGTTACACGCTGGCCGAGGTTCAGGCGGAGTTACAGCGGGTATTCAACAAGCAGTACACCCTTACCACCACCACGACGGTTGAAGTCCGCTACCGCACGGAAACCCGAACGGACAGCGAGGGCAACAGCTACACCGTCCAAGTCCCCTATAACTATTACATCCTGAATGTGAAGCTGACCGCCCGCTCTATCGCGTCCATCGCCCCGGAGCTGCTGACCCCGGAGCAGTTGGAAATGTTCAATATCTATCTGGAAACGAGCGGCAACAATCCCCTTGTGTTTGGCGGCGGTTCCTACGACATCAGCGCGTCCGAGGACATCAGCGGCGTTCACTTCGTCAACGGGACGAGGCCGGGCAATACCGCCGTGGTGGACATCGCAAAATCACAGGTGGGGAATGTGAACGGCCAGCCCTATTGGAGCTGGTACGGCTTTGACAGCCGTGTGGAGTGGTGCGCCTGCTTCGTGTCCTGGTGCTATAACCAAATGGGCCTGACCGAGCCAAAATTTGCTGGCTGCACCTCCGGGGGCATGGCATGGTTCCAGTCACGGGGCCAGTGGGCCAACCGGGGGTACAGCGACATCGCCCCCGGCGACGCGATTTTCTTCGATTGGGACAACAGCGGCAACGCCGACCATGTGGGCATCGTGATCGGCACGGACGGCACGAACGTCTATACCGTGGAGGGCAACAGCGGAAACGCCTGCAAGATCAAGAGCTATCCCCTGAACAGCAGCGTTATCCGAGGTTACGGATTGATGAATTGGGATTAAAAAATCTATGGAGAATTGGAGGCAAACCTATCAATATCGTATCCTTTGGCGGCGGCACGAACAGCGCCGCCGTCCTTGTTGGACTTCACAAGCACAGCATCCCCGTTGACCTGATCTTATTTGCCGACACGGGCGGAGAACAGCCCCACACCTATCAATTCATCCGCACGATGGATGATTGGCTGGCCGCTCACGGTATGCCGCAGATCACGGTGGTGGAGAAGTACGACCGCAGCGGCCACCGGCTGACCCTGGAAATGGAGTGTTTGCGCTCCTGCACCCTGCCGTCCATCGCCTACGGCCACAAGCGATGTTCCCAAAAGCACAAGATCGGGCCGCAGGAAAAATTCTGCAATCACTATCCGCCCTGCCGGGCGGTATGGGCGCGGGGGGAGAAGATCACCCGCTTCCTGGGCTACGACGCCGGGGAAATGAGGCGGTACGAACATTCCAAGAAATTCAACAACATCGACAAGAAGTACATCAACCGTTATCCCCTGATCGAAGATTGGGGTTGGGACAGGAGTGATTGTGTCCGGGAGATATTAGCGGCTGGCCTGCCGCTTCCGGGCAAGTCCTCCTGCTTTTTCTGCCCCAGCATGAAACAGCCGGAGATTTTGGCGTTGAAAGAGCATTACCCCGACCTCTACCGGCGGGCCGTCGCTATGGAGGACAGGGCCATGCCACATCTTACCAGCGTCAAGGGGCTGGGCCGCAACTACGCCTGGCGGGAGCGGTTCGGGGCGGCGGAGGGAGGGCCGGGGCCGTGCTGACACTGACGCCCATATCCCTGAAAGACGCCAACGCCTTTGTCGCCCAGCATCACCGCCACCACAAGCCCGTGACCGGCCACAAGTTTTCTATCGCCTGCACCGAGGCCGGGCGGCTGGCTGGCGTGGCTATCGTGGGCCGACCCGTCAGCCGCTATTTGGACGATGGCTATACCCTGGAAGTCAACCGTCTTTGCACGGACGGCACGAAAAACGCTTGCAGCTTTCTCTATGCCGCCGCGTGGAGGGCGGCGCGGGCGATGGGCTATCGGAAGATCGTCACCTACATTCTGGACACGGAGAGCGGGGCCAGTCTGCGGGCCGCTGGCTGGGCCTGCGCTGGGCTGGCGGGCGGCAAACGCTGGACGGGGAGCCGCCGCCCCAAGGAGGACTTATACCCGGCGCAGATGAAATACCGCTATGAAAAATCCATCGGAAAGGAGTTTTGACTATGGCGAACAAACTTGACCGCATCGAAAAGGACATCCAGAAAGTGAAGTCCAAGATCGCGGAGTACAACAAGCAGCTTCGGGAGCTGGAGGGGCAGAAAACCGAGCAGGAGAATTTGCAGATCATCCAGCTTGTCCGGGGCATGAACATGACGAGGGAGGAATTTGCGGCGTTCCTGCGGGGCGGGGCCTTGCAGACCGCCCCCACCCTGACGCCCTATCACGAAAAGGAGGACACCGGCCATGAGGAATAAGATCATTTCCCGTTTTCTCTCTGTCATTCTGGCTGTGGGCCTGTCCGCCGCCATGTTCACCACGACGGCCTTTGCCGGGGGCGGCGACGAGGAAGGGGAGGTCATACCCACCGAGCCGACCGTGGAAGTGGCGTCCACGCCTGACCCCAAGCCCCTGACCCCGGAGGGCAATATGTCCCTGGTGGACGACATCGACGGCGAGGCGTCCGAGGATAAGCAGTTTATCACCGTCGTTTCCAAGACCGGCAATTATTTTTACATCATCATCGACCGGGCCGGGGACGGCGAGAACACGGTGCATTTTCTCAATCAGGTGGACGAGGCCGACTTGCTGGCGCTGATGGAGGTGGAGGAAGAACCGCCCGCCGTCTGTACCTGTTCCGTGAAGTGCGAGGCCGGGGCCGTCAATACCGCCTGCCCTGTCTGCGCCAACAATCTGACCGCCTGCGCTGGGAAAGCGCCGGAACCGCAGGAGCCGGAAGAACCCGAACCCCCGGCCAAGGAGAACAAGGGCGGCATGGGCGGTCTGCTGGTGCTGCTGATTGTGGCCCTGGCTGGCGGCGGCGTGGCGCTGTACTACTTCAAGTTCCGTAAGCCCAAGGCGGATGTGTCCGGCAGTTCCGACCTGTCCGAATATGACTTTGACGACGAGGACGAGCCGGAGGATGACGAAATGGAGGACGATACAACCGAATAATACGGTTGAGAAAAAGCTGTGTCTGTACTTAAAAGCGCAGGCACAGCTTATTACTTCTAAAGGCCTGAAATAGCCGACTGTATCATTGAAGTTGTTATGGCTGTTGCAATTTCCTTTACAGCATCCAAAACAAAAGGAATACCTTTTTCCTTAATAACACCTTTAGTTTTATTCCAAACGGTGTCATTCTTAATTTTATCAAGAAATTCATGACCAGCCCAAGTTAAACGTCCAACACCAAAGAATGACAGTTCGTTGTTACTGTAATTACCTTTGTATTCAGATACCAACCCTGCATCATGCAAAATGGCACAGTGGTAAGCAATCGTTTTCATGTCGTAGCCGTCAATTTTTATTTTGCTACTGTGCAACCAAGTATCAACGTATTCTTCTTCAATGACAAAAAGAATTTTCCTTATCAGTTCCATATCACGTTGCATTTTCATTCCCCCTTATAAAAATTATACAATACTTTGTCAGAAAAAACAAGGAGCGAACAATCTATGAAATTAGTTATTGCGGAAAAACCCAGCGTGGCCCGGAGCATCGCCGCCGTGATCGGGGCGACCGACCGGCAGGAGGGCTACTTGCAGGGCAACGGCTACCTGGTGTCCTGGTGCATCGGGCATCTGGTGTCCTTTGCCGACGCCGGGATGTACGACGAGCGTTTCAAGAAGTGGCGCTATGAGGATTTGCCCATCATCCCGGAGAGCTGGCGGCTGACCGTCCCCCCGGACAAGCGGGAGCGGTTCGACACCCTGCGGACGCTGCTTCGCTCCGAGGAAGTGAGCGAGGTCATCAACGCCTGCGACGCCGGGCGGGAGGGCGAATTGATCTTCCGCACGGTCTACCACCTGGCGGGCTGTACCAAGCCCATGAAGCGGCTGTGGATTTCCAGCATGGAGGACAGCGCCATCCGGGAGGGCTTCGCCCACCTGAAACCGGGCCGGGACTATGACCCCCTGCATCAATCGGCGCTGTGCCGGGCCAAGGCGGACTGGCTGATCGGCATTAACGCCACCCGGCTTTTCTCTGTGCTGTACCACAAGACCCTGACCGTGGGCCGCGTCCAGACCCCCACCCTGAAAATGCTGGCGGACAGGGACGCCAAGATCACCGGCTTCCAGAAAGAGAAATATCACATCGTCCATATCGCCGGGGGCGGCATGGAGGCGGCAAGCGACCGCTTCCCCGACCCCGCCGGGGCGGAGAGCGTCAAGACGGCCTGCGGGGGAGCGCGGGCCGTCTGCGCTTCCATCCAGCGGGAGAAGAAAACCGAACAGCCGCCCAAGCTCTACGACCTCACCACCTTGCAGCGGGAGGCCAACCGGCTTTTCGGCTTTACCGCCAAGCAGACCCTTGACTACGCCCAAACGCTGTATGAAAAGCGCCTGCTGACCTACCCCCGGACGGACAGCCGCTTCCTCTCCGACGACATGGAGCAGACGGCGGCGGGCATCGTGGCCGGTATCATCCCCATTCTCCCGTTCATGGAGGGGGCGGCGTTCTCCCCGGAGATCCGCCGCGTCCTGAACAGCGCCAAGGTGAGCGACCACCACGCCATCATCCCCACGGCGGAGTTCGTGAAACAGGGCTTTTCCGGGCTGGCGGACAGCGAAAGGAAACTGCTGTCCCTGGTGTGCTGTAAGCTGCTGTGCGCCGTGGCCCCGGCCCATGAGTACGAGGCCGTCACCGCCGTTTTCACCTGCGCCGGGCAGGAGTTCACCGCCAAGGGCAAGACCATCCTGGCCGCTGGCTGGAAAGACATCGACCGCCGTTTCCGGGCCTCCCTGAAAACCGACGCCGACGAGGACGGCGAGGCCACGGCGGAGCTGCCTGCCATTACCGAGGGGCAGGTTTTCGAGGATGTGGCCGCTTCCGTCACCGAGCATTTCACGTCGCCCCCCAAGCCCTACACGGAAGATACCCTGCTGTCGGCTATGGAGCGGGCCGGGGCCGAGGATATGCCTGACGACGCCGAGCGCAAGGGCCTGGGGACGCCCGCCACCCGCGCTTCCATTCTGGAAAAGCTGGTGCAGATGGGCTTTGTCCAGCGCAAGGGCAAGCAGCTTCTTCCCACCAAGGACGGCATCAATCTGGCGGCGGTTCTGCCGGAGGCGCTGACCTCCCCGGCCCTCACCGCCGAATGGGAAACCCGCCTGTCCGAGATCGCCAAGGGGGAGGCCGACCCGGACGAGTTCATGGCCGGTATCGAGGCGCAGGCCCGCAACCTGGTGACGGCCTATTCTTGTATCAGCGAGGACAAGCAGAAGTTGTTTCAGACCGAGCGTGTGGCCGTCGGGACGTGTCCCCGGTGCGGCGAAGCCGTCTACGAGGGCAAGAAAAATTACTACTGCGGCAACCGGGCCTGTCAGTTCGTCATGTGGAAGAACGACCGCTTTTTTGAGGAACGGAAAAAGGCGTTCACCCCGAAGATCGCCGCCGCCCTGCTCAAACATGGAAAGGTGAAGATCAAGGGCCTGTTCTCCCCCAAGACCGGCAAGACCTACGACGGCACGGTGCTTCTGGCCGATACCGGCGGCAAGTATGTCAATTTCCGCATGGAGTGGAAAAAGTGACGCCCTGATATAGCACAGGCAGAAATCCCCGTTTCGGCTGACAGCGCCGGGCGGGGATTTTGTCTGTTCGGAACGGAAAGGAGGGAATGCCATAGAAAAGAAAGCTATTGAAATCATTTCCCCTCTTATGCTGATCGACACAGGGCAGACGGCCTTTGATATGCGCCAGATCGAGAACCGGCGCTTCATGTTCTCCCCGCAATCGGGGGAATTGATTTTAGGCAGGCAGTACAAGGGCAGCCAGCTTTATGCCAGCCACGCCGAGGAACACGGCAAGAGCGGTGCAAAGGCCCCCTATGACAGCTTCATCCGGGGCTGGGTAGGCGCAGGCCGTCAATACCCCCACGGCGTTATCCATTTTGCCCCCAATGTGGAGAGCGCCAATGTGGAACAGTTTGAACGGGCATTTTCCACGCTGGAAATGTTCAGGGAGAACGGTGCGGAGGGCCAGACCGTTATTCGGGGCTTTGGGAATACCTGGGAACAGCCCCTATCAAATATCATTCCAGACCAAGAAAGGAGCGACCGAGTGAGCGAAGTATTTTCCATACAGTTGAGCAATCATACCACCCAGCGGGACGGCAAAACCGGCGTCTGGCTGGACTTGCCCGCCACGGCGGAACAGGTGCGGGCGGCGATGGGGCAGATCGGCGTCACGCAGGATAATCCCTGGGACTATTTCATCAGCGGCTTTTCCTCCCCGGAGGGCCGACACCTGGCTATCCCCTATGACCTGGCGCTGGCCTCCGGCGTGAACGAGCTGAATTTCCTTGCCGCCCGGCTGGAAAAGCTGGACGCCTACGAGATCGGCACACTGAACGCCGCCTTGCAGCAGAAAGACACCGAATTGCGGACGATCAGCCGCATCATCGACTACCCCGACAACCTGGATTATTTCGTCAATCTCCCCGACATCCATACCGTGGCGGCGCTGGGGGACTACTATCTGAACCGCTCCGGCATGGTGGATATGCCCGACGAGTGGAAACCCGCCATCGACACGGCTGCGCTGGGAAAGCACATCGCCGGACTGGAACAGGGGGCCTTTACCGAGTACGGCTATATCGTCAGGAGCGGCGACCAGTGGCGGCAGGTCTATGAGGGCCAGATCATCCCGGAGGAATACCGGGTGCTGTCCTTTCCGCCCCCGCAGGTGGAGCGGGACGAGGCCAGCCGCCCCCAGCCCCAGCCGGAGCAGACCGCCCCGGCCTCCCAGCCCGTCATTCCCATTGTGCTGACCGGCAAAAACAACGCCGAGCGCATGAAAGAGATCACCGACAAACTGGAAGCCGGTATTCAGGCCCTTTTTGAGAGCGAACAGTACAAAAACTATCTCACCGCCATGTCCAAGTTCCACAATTACAGCTTCAACAACACCCTCCTGATCGCCATGCAGAAGCCGGACGCCTCCCTGGTGGCGGGCTACAACAAGTGGAAGGACGAGTTCGAGCGCCATGTGAAGCGGGGGGAGCGGGCCATCAAGATTTTGGCCCCGGCCCCCTACAAGGTGCGGCGGCAGGTGGAAAAGCTGGACACCAGCGGCAAGACCATCCCCGGCCCGGACGGAAAGCCGCTGACCGAGGAACAGGAAGTGACCGTCCCCGCCTTTAAGGTGGTGTCGGTGTTCGACGTGTCCCAGACCGAGGGCCGGGAGATACCCGACATCGCCGTGGACGAGCTGACCGGCAGCGTGGAGCGGTATCAGGACTTTTTCACCGCCCTGGAGCGGACTTCCCCCGTCCCCATCGCCTTTGAGAACATCGAGAGCGGGGCGCACGGCTACTACCACCTGGAGGAAAAGCGCATCGCCATTGACGAGGGCATGAGCGAATTGCAGACCTTGAAAACCGCTATCCATGAGATCGCCCACGCCACCCTCCACGCCATTGACAAGGACGCCACGCCGGAGGAATTGGCCGACCGCCCCGACCGCCGCACCCGTGAGGTGCAGGCCGAGAGCGTGGCCTACGCCGTCTGCCAGCACTACGGGCTGGACACGTCGGATTACTCGTTCGGCTATGTGGCCGGTTGGAGTTCCGGCAAAGAGCTGTCCGAGCTGAAAGCCTCCCTTGAAACCATCCGGGCCACGGCCAACGACCTGATTACCAAGATCGACGGCCACCTGGCCCAGCTTCAGCAGGAGCGGGAGGCCCAACAGGTGGAGACCCCGGCCATCTGGAACGGGCTGGACGGCCTTATCAACGACAAGCCTTTCATGCCGGGGGCCACCCCGGAGCAGCAGGCCAACGCCCTGATCGACTTTGCCGAGCGCGACGGCCAGCGGTTGGGCAACGGGGAACGCCGCCTGATCGTGGACTATGCCAATGTTATCCGGGACTATCACAAGGTTGCCGACCTTATCAATGAGCTGTGCGAGGATGGTTTTGAGATACAGCACGGCCATGTGGACGCTTCGGTGCAGATGCGGGTGGAGCGTGAGATCGCGGAAGCGCCCCCAATTCTCCTTGACCCGGAGGCCGAACCGCTGGTGACGGTCATTTGGAGCGAGAGCGCCGACCTGCGGGACGGGGAGCAGATGCCCCTTTCCCAAGCGGAAATTGTGTTCAAGGCCCTGGACGATGCCATGAAGAATGAGCCGGGCTACGACAAGACCAAGTTCCGCATTGACTTCACCATGAACGGTGAGGCGGACAACTACGAGGGACGGCAGGACTTTGGCGACGGGGACGGTTCCCTGATCGAGCATATCCAAGGCTACCATGAGTATTACGCACAGTCCGAAAGCTGGAAAAAGAGCGTCATTGAGCGGACAGGGATAGAGGGCTGGGAGCAGGAGGTAGCCGAACGGGACATGATTTTGGGCGAGTTCGTCCCCTATCTGAAACTGCACTGTAACCTCTCCGCTATGGAACGGGAGGCCCAGCGGCCCTTACAGTCCGGGGAAACGCTGACGCCGGAGCAGACCGCCTACTTCAACGCCGTTCTGGACTATGTGCGCCAGTGCCGCCCGCTTCTCAATCAGGGCCAGTATCAGTTGCCGGAGCCGCCCCGCCTGGCCGACTTCGACGTGGACTTGCAGGAGTACAAGGCCCATGTGATGGATGAAATACAGCGGGAAGCCGCCGCAGCCGGTATGACGGTGGAGGAATACGCCGCCAACGGCTACGAGGCCCCCGCCGAGGAGCCTGCGCCGGGACAGGAGGCAACGCAGACCAACGACACACCGGAAAGCCCTGCCCCTGAAACGCCGGAGCAGGCGGAGCCGCCCGCCCCGGTTCTGACGGAGTTGGAGAAAAAGGCCGTCGAGATCGCCAAGGGATATGAAAAGCTGCCCTTGCAGGAGAGGATAGATGTGATCGCCCGGACATTCGGCTGTACCACGGGCAAGATCGAAACCTCCCCCTGCCGGGGCAAGTGGCGGGGGACAAGCGATATTTCCATCCGCTTTGACAACGGCGCTTCCCTGGTTATCGGCAATTACCGTACCCCGAAAGCCAAGACGGTCAAGGTGCAAAGCGAGTGTGTCAACGCTGTTCTGGTGCGGTATAACCCGGAGATCGTTCAGGCCACGAAAGAGGCCGCTGTTGCCGCCCTGCTGCGGAAAGAGGCAAAGGACAACGCCATCGCCGCCGAAAAGGGCTTGAAGCCCTACACGTTCCTCAATGTGGAGCTGCACGACGGCGCGGACAATATGAGCGGCTACATGGGCTGGTACTATGTGACCCTGGCCGTTGACGGGAAAATCTGTACCCACCTGGAAACGGGGCTGGCCCACGACATCGCCAGCGGCACGGTGAGCGACACCCCCACAAGGGAGGATTATTTTACCGCTGGGGCCTTGAAAGAAGATCAGGTTGACTATGTGATGAACAACGTGGGCTTTTCCTCCACCTCCGACCTATATTCCCTGCCTCTCCATGACGATGTGCGGGAGCGGGCGGAACGGACGCTGGCGGAACGGGAGGCCCAAGCCGCCCCGCCCACCGTGGAGCCGACGCCGGAGGGCATTTCCGCCGAGCTGTACGACCTGATGTGCGCCTATGACCCGGAATTTATGAAAAACTATGAAAACCGGGACGATCAGATCAACGGGACTATCCGGGAAATGCAGGCGGTTGGCCCCACGTCCTTTGAGCTGGTGATCGTGGGCATCCGGGACGACGAACAGGCCCCCGCCGCCCTCCGGGAACGCGCCGCCGCCCTGATGGACACCATCGACCGCTACAAGGAGCTGAACAACACCTTTTCCATCTATCAGGTACGGGGCGGGCCGGAAACACGGGATTTCCGCTTTGAGCCGTATTATCGCCTGCTGGCGACCGGGCGGACGGTTGACCCGGCGAATTATGACCTGGTGTATACCGCCCCGCTTCGGGACATCGACACGCTGGAAAGCATCTACCGCCAATTCAACACCGACCACCCCGCCGACTTCAAGGGACACAGCCTTTCCGTTTCCGATGTGGTGGTGCTTCGCCACGGCGACCGGCAGGAGGCCCATTTTTGCGATGATGTGGGGTTCCGGGAAGTGCCGGAGTTTTTGCGGGAAAATCCCCTGCGTACCGCCGAGCTGTCCACCGAGCAGAACGAGAACATGATCGACGGCGTTCTGAACAATGCCCCGTCCCCCGGTGAGGTCGCGGCCAAGGAGGAAGCCGGGGAGCCGGTTGCCGGACAGCCGCAGACCGACGCCCCGGAACAGCCGGAGGCCCCGGAGCAGGCCCACGTCCACTATTACACCATCAACGAGGGAGCGGCCCGCTGCGCTAAGGAAGCCAACAGCTTTTACGACTACCGGCCCGGCAGCGCCACGGCGGAGTATCGCCGCATGGTGGACAAGGCGGTGGAGATCGCCCAGCGGCAGAAAAAGCGGGTTGACCCGGAATTTCACGATAAGATAGACCAGCTTCTTGACACCTACGCCCGCCTGCTGGCGCAGAACATGAATAAGGGCTATGAGATCGCCGCCCGCGTCCCCTCCGTGATGATCGCCGGGCCTGCGAATTTCCCGGTGAAGAAAAAGCAGAAGCAGAACGCCGCCGATGATAAGAATATGCGGGAATGGCAGGATATTCAGGGTTTGCTTGATAAAATCCGCAGCACCGGCATGGGTGGCATCAGCGCCGATGACCCCAACGCCATTGAGAAGCTACAAGCCAAGCTGG
>OFFY01002557.1_pt1 | contig 12563 bp, 12 predicted proteins | sample 1521481 | NCBI WGS metagenome assembly OFFY01 (sample SAMEA3504117, study PRJEB24116) | mouse gut metagenome | biome: mouse gut; feature: mouse-associated habitat; material: faeces | place: Denmark | collected 2011
AACGCTGTGGTTCGGTCTATGTATCTGCGTGAAAAATATGTGCAGTATTCAGTTCTCCACTATGGTAGCACAAACAGGTGTTCCTGTCAATGCCTTTGGGAAAATTTTGTCGAGGGCTGGCGGACAGTACAGGCTTTCACTACTGGGTAATCAGAAATTTATTCTTATCAGAAACGAGATAAGGCAAGCATTGAAAACACGAGGAACCGCCTAAAATAGTTTCTGATAAAAAAGTAGGTTTGGACAACTATCTGTCCAAACCCACGTTGTCTATGGGGCAGAAAATTTCTGATAAAATGTTTGCTATCTTAGACCAGCTAATTTTTTCAAAGTATCTTCATCAGATATAGTGTAACGCGCAGAATTCAACTTGGAGTAGAGCGGATTATCAGGAGAAGTTGAGCTAGCGATTGCTATACGCTTATGCTCGGTATCTGCATGAGCGTATATCTGAGTGGTTTCTAATTGAGAATGTCCCAGCCATTGGGAAACAAGCGTCAAATCCATTCCGCCTTGATACAGATGCATCGCACGACTATGACGAAAAAGATGCGGATGGACTTTCTCTGGAACTTCCTGGCAAATGCGCCTTGCTTGTTCACCATACTTTTGGAGTATGTATTGGGTCATGCGGGGGGTAAGCGGATGCTTCTCACCATGGGTTACAGAATAAAACAAAGGCAAATCTGTCGCTGAAACAGTATCCGAATGAAACACCAGCAGATACTTTTTCAAATGCAAAACTGTCTTTTCCATCAAGGGAACAATACGAGTTTTACGTCCTTTTCCGAACAATGTAACTTTTGGCAGACGGCCTAACTGTAAATCACACAGCTTTATATTCAGGATTTCTTGGACCCGTGCGCCGGTATCATAGAGCAGAATCATAAAAACTTGGTCGCGGAGTCCTTTCGGCGTGCTTGTATCAGGTTGTTCAATAATTGCAGCAACCGCAGCCATACTCATGTAGTCCACAGCAACCGTACTTTCAAACTTCTTGAATGGGACTTTCTTCAACTTGTTGAGATTGGCGACCAGTGTCAAATCACGGTCAGCAGCGTAGTCCATGAAAGCGCGGATCGCAGCGAAACGAGTATTGCGTGTTGGAACAGAGCAGTCTCTCTCCGCCTCCAAATATTCAAGAAAAGAGAGGATCACATCCGTCGTTAAGTGGTCAAAAGTAACCTCACCCAGCGAAATTTGCTTGCAGTCTTTCACATAATCCAGTAATTCCTCCAATGCTTTCCGGTAGGAACGGATTGTATTGGGACTAACACCGCGCTGCTTGGGTAGATAGATTTTCAGATAATCATGCACCAGCGGGAACAGGGAGTTTTCTCCGGCTTTCATCAGTCTGTCACCTCCGGGAACATGGCATTAAATTTATCCCAATCAATAGCGGAGGACTTTACGATATTTTCTGGCAGGATATGGATGTAATATGCTGTCTCGGACAAACTGTTGTGTCCCATATACTCTCGGAGAAATGGGAGCATTGCCATCAAGTTTTCTCCATCATCAAGCCAGCGGTTCAGACAAGCCGAAGCAAAACGATGCCTGAGATCATACACGCGGACTTTTCCAGGATACTTCCCCGCTAAATCTGCGTGGGACCATGCTCTATTGAAAGCAGAATACACGGTTTCTGTTGTCATCGCTCCACCATTTGCAGATGGAAAGAAGTATGGATTTTTACAGCAGAAAATCCTTCTTCGCTGTTCATATCTGCGGGCAAGAGCGAGCATATCATCCGACATAACAACAAAGCGTTCTTTGTTGCGTTTGGTATGCGTAATAAGAACCTCGCCGGTCTCAAAATTGATGTTTTCCGCCAGAAGCTCCCGGCCTTCATTGGGGCGTAGGCCACAAGTATAGATCAGGCGGTATAGGGTGGGAGCCATTTCATTCAGAAAGGGTTCCCTTTTCGTGGGCGGCAGTTGGTCAATGGCGCTGAAAAGAGCTGTCAATTCTATGTCAGTAAAAAGGTAGGCCGCTGCTCTGCTTTTGAGTGGAGTATATTTCTCCGGCAGGATATATGCTTCCTCCCCAACAGCACAGAGGTATCTTGCAAACTGCCGCATTGACGCAACTCGCTGGGCTGTGTTATAGCTTGAAATTGCAGTGTTATTGATCCAGTCAAGAACAAGATTACGGGACAGTTCTGTTTGCGCAGGGTGGTTTTCAATGCACCAGAGATCAAATTTTATGAAATGCCGGAGATAGGTTTCCCGCTTATACCCACGGGTTGTACGGTAGTCCAGAAAATTGGAAATCCGCTCTCCAAACGCGCTTGAAAATTCCGTCATTGAGCCTCACCCCCTGCCGGTGCAATCCCCTCAAAGGACAGCGCACACATTTTGAGATGCTCCGCATCCGTTACAAGGTAAGGCTTTGTAGAATTGACATTTTTGTCCCCAAATACCTGGGCAACATCATAGACGGAAACCCCATTTGTCACCATGGATGTCCCAAGCGCACGGCGCAGATTGTGAAATCTCTTATTTGCTGGCAGACCAGCTGCAACACAGCAGTCCCTGTAGATATCTCCAACTGTTACCGCAGAGGCCAATTTCGTGTGAGGGGCCTTGATGCGAAGGAAAATTTCATTATTCACTGCACTTGGCCGAGCGTTGAGAATGTAGTCTTTTAGCGCCTCGCCTACATCCTGGGTCAGCGGCAAGATCACCGGGTTAGTCGTTTTGGACTGAACAATGTGAATTTCGCCACGGAGCCAATCTATGTCTGTCAGCTTCAGCGCAACTATATCACAGGCCCGCAATCCAAGCACCGTCCCCAACATCATAATTGCGTAGTTGCGTTTTCCCTTAGTTTTTGAGCGGTCAATCGTGTCCAGCAGCTTTGCTATATCTGATTTGGGAAGGACCGGGAACACCTTCTTTTCCCGATTCACTGCAAATGAAAACAATGCAGAGTAATCATCATCCGCTTGCTCAGTTGTATAGAGGAAAACATACAGTTTCTTCAGATACAGCCGTATATTGTGGATGGTGCTGGGTGGATATTGTTCTGAGCAGGCCAAAAGAAATTTCTGAATATGGACTGCTCCAACTCCTGCCATGTCAATGAATCCTTGCCCTTCCAGCCAGTTAAAATATTTGTGCGTTACCCACCGAATATCGCAGCGGGTATTGGGATGAAAATCTCCTGCTACAAATTCTTTTGCGATCTGCTCAAACTTTGGTGTCAGTTCTTGCCTTGCCCCTCGAAGTGTACTTGATAGAGAATCGATCCTCCCGGTGCAGACATAGCTGACAAAGCGGTCGATTTCTCGCTTAGTCCGCTCATAGTGTTTCTTCTGCATATTGCCCTTGAAATACTTATCATCAATTTCACCCATGTAGCGATTGATGATGGTCTGGTCAAAATATGCCAGACCTGCGTTCAGATGCCGCCGGATCATAAGCTCTGCACGTTTTACCAGCAGCAACTTTGTGGTGATGCTATACCCTGTCTGGACCAAAGCAGCTTCATAGCTTTCCAGCAGATGCTCAATCGGCATTGTCTCTCTTGGTGGCACAGTAATTTTCCTCCTGCTATAAGTAGTCAGGGATGTCCCTGCTCCTGATAGCTTACTCTACTATCAATAGCGTTGCAAATTCCCGTAATAACCTTCCTGCTCTAAAATAAAATTCAGGCCATTATTATTAACTGCTAATTTCTCTGATGATACACTTAACTCCTCTGAGAAAAATGCCGATAAAAATAATAAGTTAAGATTTGAATTTCCGTATACCAATACGCATTCCAACTATTAAATAGCAAATGGGAAACAAATATTTAGGAGGGATATGTAATGGAACAGGAAGTCCAGAAAAAGAAGGAAAAAAGAGAAGACCGTTTCTGGAAGGCAGCAACACTTTTGGTCTCAATAGTGGCTATAGGTGTAAGCATTTTCATTTATCTTGACACAAAGCGTTCGACAGAGAACAAGATAGTGGAAGCCCTATCGGAACGTTATGCATCTGTTGACAAAGAGATGTCCTATGAGCAAGCCCTTGAAGCAGTTGATAAGGACATCCAGACATTAACAAATGATAAAGAATCCCTACAATTAGAAAAAAACCAATTGGAGAACAAGGTCAATTTGTTAGAGGAAGAAATTAAATCATTGGAAGAAGAAATTGACCGTTCTGAAAAAATAGCCCGAGCTGAATCATATGCCGCTTCAGGAAATTACGAAGTTGCAATTCCTACTTTGAATAGTATTTCCGAGAAAACTGAAGATGTAGTTGCATTGCTCAAAGATTATACTACGAATTATGAAATATCAACAGTGACTGAGGCTGAATCATTAGCGAGTAGTTGGAATTTTGATGAGGCCATAGCTTTGATTGATGAAGCACTAACAATTGTTCCAAATAGTCAAGTGCTTTCAGAGAAGAAAAAGGACATCACACCAAAATACTTAGTCGAAACTATAGAATGCCATAAAGCTGAAAACCTGTGGCTCCTTGACAGCAAAGAATACATAAAAATGAGTGGAAAAAGTTATAGGCATGCTATATACTCACAGCAATCCGATATAGTTAATAGTATGTTTAACAATGCTTATTCTGCATATGCTTTCTATAATCTGGATGGCAAGTATAGTCAGTTGTCTGGGATAGCGGGAAACATTGACTTTAGTGGAAGTGGTACAATTGGTAAACAAGATGGAGGACAAGTGTATGATGCCGAAATTACTATATGGGGGGATGAACGAGAAATTGCCACGATCAATTTGTCATCCGATGATGCGGCAACAGATTTTAATGTTTCTGTCTCTGGTGTGAAAATATTAGAGTTTCGAGTTAAGTGCGGCGGGAATTCTAAAGTAGGGATAGCTGAAATTCAAATTCGTTAACTTTGAAGATATTTTATTAGGTGTTGAATGCGAAGCTGATTCCTCTTTAAAAAATATGTTGGCAAGAAAAAACAAAGTATCATTATAGAAATGGAGGCAGTAATTATGTTTTTCGATCCAGCTAAACTCACTTTGGAAGATGTTATTTTGAGAACAATGGGGCAAACAAAGGATGTGTTGTATACTGATAACTGCAAATTGGAAGACCACCCTAGGCCGTCTTCCCGTTTCCCTGGTGCGGCAGGGTGGGTAGAAATTAATATTTCTGATCCATCTTCTCCTATAGGGCATGTAAGCTATGATATCCCTTATGACCAAAACGGCGTGTTTGGGAAGGCAGTCCCACATTCATATGACTGGTAACTGTCGCATATAAAACAGTCCTGGTTAAAAGAGCACACTACATATTGGCAAGATAAAGCAACGAGGTTAAAAGTCCGAATCGGCATTTAACCTCGTTGCTTGTTCTCTATAGCTGGTGCTCATAGAGGAAAATATTTTTATCAGAAATCTTCTTCCCTATAGACTATGTGGACCATGGGTGAATCTCTCCCCTTGTCCATTTTTTATCAGAAATTTCCCCCCAGCTTCTCTTGTGTTTTCAATACTTTCTTGGCTTTGTTTCTGATAAAAATAAATTTCTGATTACCAAGTAGCGGAACCAATATATTCGCTGCGCTATCGCAGCATTTTTCAAAAATCTATTGCAATTTTGCAGCGAATATGCTATGATGATTAAGAGGTGGATTAACATGAGCGATATAGGAAACTATTTAAAAGAAGTGCGAAACAAATGCCATCTAAGTCTTAAAGATGTACATGACCGTTGTGGCGTGACAGATTCTAAACTTAGCCGGATGGAACGAGGAGAAGGAAAGCCTCTTGACCCTGCTGAATTAAAAAAGCTGGCACGGTTGTACGGAATTGACATTGTTCCGATTTATATCATGGCAGGTTACTTGGACGAAAGCGACTTATCAGATTATCAGCTTGTTTTCAAAAATACTGATCTTCTGGACGAGGAAGAGAAGCAAAGTATTCAGACGCAAATCGACTTGCTCACTAAGGGAAAGTAGGTATGAAACAATGATTTTTAGACTTGGAGAACTTTTCTGCGGGCCTGGCGGTTTAGCTTGGGGAGCCACTCATGCAGATATCGGAAACCCTGATTTTAAGATAATCCACGCATGGGCCAACGACTACGATGAGAATACTTGTATGACTTACCGACGTAACATCTGCCCGGATACCCCAGAGACGGTTTATCATGCTGACATTAGAAAATTTGATCTTACAAAGCTGACACCCATCGATGCTTTCGCTTTCGGTTTTCCCTGCAATGATTTCAGCGTTGTTGGGGAACAGAAAGGCATTGATGGCATCTACGGCCCCTTGTACTCATATGGCGTCAAAGTGCTAAAAATGTACAGACCGCAGTGGTTTTTAGCAGAGAATGTAGGAGGGCTCCGAAACGCAAATGACGGGAAAGCCTTTACAATGATCCTTGATGCAATGAGAGCCGCAGGTTATAAACTCTATCCCAATCTTTATAAATTTGAAACTTATGGTGTCCCACAAGCCCGTCATAGAATTATCATTGTCGGCATTCGTGATGATTTGGATTATGAATTTAAAATCCCATCCAATGCTCAATATGCAAATGTGGACAACACCTGCAGGACTGCTATTGAAGCACCGCCTATTCCAGCTGACGCACCAAACAATGAACGTACTGCTCAGTCAGCTACAGTAGTGGAGAGGCTCAAATACATCAAGCCCGGTCAAAATGCATTTACTGCTGACCTGCCGGAGGAACTGATGCTCCATGTTAAGGGCGCAAAGATCAGCCAAATATACAAGCGTCTCGATCCTGAAAAACCTGCCTATACTGTAACAGGGAGCGGCGGCGGTGGAACCCATATCTACCACTGGAGCGACCCCCGTGCTTTGACGAATCGTGAACGTGCAAGGCTGCAGACTTTCCCAGACGATTACATTTTTGAAGGTAGCAAGGAAAGTGTACGTAGGCAAATCGGGATGGCTGTTCCATGCCAAGGAGCGAAAATTATCTTTGAAGCAATTCTCAAAACATTTGCAGGCATTCCCTATGAATCAATGGATGCAAATATTGAAGAATAACCTGTTGAACATGACTTTACAGTTTGTCTGTAGAGTCATGTTTTTTTATTCTAAGCAAGATGTCTGTCTCGGAGGTGAAAATCACCTCAATTTCATCTCCGATAGAAACATCAAATTCAGAATACCACTCACCTAACGCCTTTAGGTTCTTATCCCCAGAAAACTGTTTTGCATACGGATTTCCTTTCTGACTGCACCCCTGTGCTCTTAGTTTTCCGGCAAAGAAACCATCTTCAGAAATACAGTTAAATATGTTCTGTCCTAACTGATCTTGACCGGCTGTCCCATTTTTGTTAAGTAAATTATATGCGCGTGCATATTGGGCGGGAATTGGAATGTATCCTTCTCCATATATTTTTCCCCGTGTATTGGTGTATCTATGAGTTCCCCATTCCAAATGAGATTTGCTCAGTTTTACAATATAAGAATTACCTTTTTGCGCCATAACAACCTCCAAGAAATTAAAGACAAGAAAAATCCATATAGAATGTTTCCTCATCAAGCTTAACGAATTTTACATCCGTTCTTCCATAGCGCTCAAGATCTGCTCTTGTAACATATGCTCCGTTTGCAAGACCAAGCCTGTTGCGGAAATACTCACCAAGATCACTATTACGAACAGGTGTCGTAATGGCCTTATTGTTTTGCTGTTCCACTCGCAGGGTCAGCTGATGGCGGTCATCCGTTATGGCAGTAAAATGACGCTTTTCCAACGGGAAAAAGCCGCTTTTTGCTATCCTGCTCGGCAGAGGTATATATGCTTGATTTGGTTCCCGGCCTTTTCGCTGCCCCCAATTCAAACCGGATCGTGTGCCTGGTTCACCAGATTTAGTAACAAGGCTCAAAGTAACCGAATCGAAATCGTCAAGCTCATTGACAAGGTTGCACTCCAAATCGAGAACTGGATGCGTAGGACGCAGTATTATGTATTCTTCAATCTCTGCATGATTGCAGTAAACCGTTCGCGGAACAACCGACTCGTAATAGCTCATAGCCTCTTCCGGGTTGCAAATATCCATGAGTTCATTGCGATGCCGACCGACAAAAGAACTCTGCACAAAATTTGCCGAACCCATGAACGCAACAACAGGCTGTCCGGCTCTGCACCAAATAAAAAGATTTGTATGTTCAGCCGGTTTATCTGTTACATAACTGCATTTAATCGATGATATCTCATGAGGAAGTTCGGAGGACACAAGACTTTGAAAGCCCTCATGAACGCTCACACTCAGATTGTCAAAGGGAACCATACCGACAATTAGATTGATTTTTATCGGAACTATTGTTTTGTGGTATATGTTTTTTACATACCATGACAGCATATTAGGGGTGGCGTATGCCGATAGAATATACAGTTCATCCACTTCACTCCGAAGAGGATCAAATAATATTTTTTGAGTAAAATTGCTTTGAAGCATTACGCTCACCTCCCAAAATCAGATAAAACTAAGAGTTAATCCAGGAGCCGAGTTTTTAAATGCGCTTTCTTCATTTTCGCATACTGGTATCGAAATAGCTCCAGGTTTTTACTCTTCTCCCTTTACAGTTGTCCGTCTGCTGATAATTTCACGAGTTGTTTCGCCTGTGTACGGATTTCGATAGTCTCCAGTAAGTGACTGATCGGGTGGAGCCGCCAGCAAATATTTAACCAGATGATTTAAGTGCTTATACAAATTCTTGAACTGAATTCCATAATTGTCAGCCTGCAAATGGGTTTTTGTCCCTGGCAGAATGGAGCCTTTTTTTAGGATAACGGTAGTCGGTATGCCATCTTTCAGTTTGGCGAGAGAAACTGCCCCTCGATAGCTCACTTTTCCTGTGGGCTGGTCGGAATCTCTGTCCCAGTCAACCGTGAACATAACGAATAGATGAGAGAGGTTGTTATCCCTCTGCCGGAAGTTCAGTTTGTTCCATTCAATGAGCATCCAGCGCCCACCGGAACGAGTCCCTTTAATGTCGATACGCCACCCGTTGATCTCTGCATCCTGGTTATCCCATTGACCGCGCGGATAATAGTTGAAGTCCAGCGGCACGTCTATGCCGTAGTTTTCTTTCATCATCTTACTGAAGGCTACCTCTGCTATTTTCCCTATGAGGTTGTCGCGGGCAATTTCCTTTTCAGGTCGTGCCGTTGTCGTGTGCTGACCAAATTCAATAGCCTGTTGTGATGCGGCACTAATCCGAGAAAATTCACGGCATTTATCCATCTCGGCATCTGTCAGAACAATATTAAATACATCTATCACTGCTCGCCACTGCCTTTCGATAATTGCTTCCTAGCTTCTATTGACTGAAGAACTTCCTCAACACATTCGTCAAGCTGTTTCCGAATCTGCCACTCCCAAAATCGAAGCACCAGCCATCCTTCTTCCTGCAAGGTAGCGGTGACCTCTCGATCTCGTTTCATGTTCCGTTCAATTTTCGGCACCCAATAATCACGGTTAGATTTGATGCGCTGATTGCGGTTTTCCCAATCATATCCATGCCAATAGTCAGAATCACAAAAAACAGCAATTCTGTATTTCGTGATGGCTATGTCAGGCTTCCCGACAAGTTTCTTATAGTTCTTCCTGTATCGAACACCGCATTGCCACAAAGCTTTTCTCATCCGCAGTTCGATGGTGGTGTCCTTGCTACGAATTGCCTGCATATTTCGGCGGCGCTGCTCCGGGGTTAAGTCATCAGCCATAAGTCACACTTCCGATTCATCGGCATCCACAACATCATAGTAGACAATGTTGCTCGGCAGTTTAATATTCGGCACCCAGAGTTCACGTCCGTTCCAGCCTTTTCTACCGGTCACCTTATACATCGTCAACACGACCTGGTTTGTAAAGGACGCGCCAAGATTCCAGTCATTTGGAGACAGCAATGCGCCAGTGCCTTTGGCGACATCTCTGCCACGGCGGACAATCAGTATTCCTTGTGCGGCAGGCTGCTCTGCCAGGATAGTATCAAGCACAGATACAAAGCTCTTGATATCAAAATCCTCGTCCGAAGTCACATGTGCGAAAATTTCCCTCATCAAACGGAGATTGACCTGGTAAAACGGCTCACCTTCATCGAAAGGTGCCAGAAGATTATCCAAATCTTCTATGCTGTTATTTTCCGGGTTGAACGGATAGTAGTTTGTACCGCCGGAAAGTGTGAAGACCTTTTTATTATCAAGCACATTCGCACGGGTGGGATTCAGCCCCTGCGGGTAGAAAATTTTAATATGTTCTGTGCCGTTTTCAACTTGAGCAATTATGGAATTGTTTGTGGCGTTGATATCCGAGAACAGTTTGTAGAGCGGCTCATCGATATACACGCGCATCATTCCGGCATCACGATCATAACCAAACATACGGCTGTGCTGCCACATCGTATCCGCCTGCGGCTTCTTGCTTGTTCGTGTGTAGTAAATAGTATGGAGGGCCGGGAATGTTACGCCTCTGCCCAGAGTATTTCCACCAATAACGATATTTGAACCAGCAGAATACTCTTCGCTGGCAACATCATTTTTACCATTCATTATAAGAACCTTTACGCTGCCGTTCAGAACCAGATCTCTCGCGCAAGAGTATACGGCATCAAAATCTGCTTTCTCGCTCTTCTGCGGATTCAATCTTTGATATTCTTGTTCAAGCTCGGATTTAAAGTCATCGTCAACGTGCTGGACGCACCAATCCAACTCTGCTTTGACAGCCCGCTCGTATTTGCTGTGAACAGCTTGGCGGACACTCGGATGAATTAAGCAGTTGCAGGTTAAGCCGCCCACTGCAAAAATCTGTCCCGACACAGCGAGATGGTGCAGAACGACCTGACGCTCTGGCTTTGCAATCGTTTCGAGATAACTGATGCATTCCGCCGTTTTGTTCTTCGGAAAGAAAAAGTCTCCGCCAAGATAGCCGTTTCCAGGAGCAAAGTAATAAGTAAAATACGGATGCCAGCCAGATGACATTGTCTGAAGCAGAATTGCCTGTGGTGTTCCCGTTACTTGGAGGTATATGCTGCTGGAAGATCCATTTTTGATGGAATCCAGATATTTGTTAATCGAGGACTGCCGTCCCCTGTTCACCAGCGTGTTAAGGGATGCCGCATCAGCTTCATCATCAACAATGAACAGCGGATTTCCTTTCATAAAGCCGGTTGATGCGAAAACATTAGCCCACAGCCGAAGAATGCGGACGTTCTTTTTCAGCACGATAATTGCTGGCTACATGAGTCTGTTTTCGATAAACAGGCCGGAATCGTTTTCTCCACAGATACAGAATCCCTGCAAATCTGCTTTGACCCGTTCAAGCGTCTGCTGCTGAAGCACGACATTATCCGTAGTAAGGAGTACAAAAGTAGGGAAGCCCATATCTGCGGCTTTGCAGATGATACCGAACATCTGACCGGTCTTGCCCGACTGGACATTTCCAAACAGCAGTCCAATTTCGTGGCTACAGAAGGAAAAACGCTTTATATGCTGGTTTCCAACATCATCCGCAGTCTGGGATATGGATTCTGCGAGGCGGATATTCCCTCGATCCGCAATTGTTTTCAGATAAGTTTTTAAGTATGACATTATTCATCGGCCTCCTCTTCCTGGGCGGCTTCAAATGAAAGGAACCAGACATCGAGAAGATTTCCATCTTCGTCCTCCATCTTTTGATCCGTCTTTGTCAGCACAAGCGTATCGCATCCGTATGCTGCCAGCATCTCTTTGGTAATCATTCCGCGGCGGTCACGGTCAAGCTGTGTGTCGTTTACTGGAGTGACCAGTCCGGCAGCAGCAAGGCGTCCCTTTATCCAGCGACCAAGAATAAGTTCATCACCAACTGCGCTGAACTGCTTATTTCCATCGCTTGTGGTATGGGCCTTGAAGGTATATCCATCATCGGTAATGACATAGAATGTCACATTTTTCTCCGGATATCCAGGAAGCAGAGTTATGCTCTTGTTTACCGTAAACTGTGTCTCATACCAGTCACGGGATTTTCTTGCACTCCTCGGCGCCGCATAGCTGACATTCAAATTCGACTTTGTGTAGTGTCTGTTATCATCCATATGGCGCTCATCAAATGCCGGCACCTTTATTGGAAGTACAAATGAAATCTCAGTTTTGTGACGGGCGTAAATTGCGACTTCGGCCTGCGGCACCTGATCCACAGTGTCAACACCCGTCAGTGAAGTGTTGACCTCACGAATAAGCGGCACATCCGTAATATCGGCAATATTGGCGGAGCAGACATTGCTCTTCATCTTCCGAATAAGGTCGAGTATCTCTCGGCATTCGGAAGGGTCAGTGGTCAGGCTGGACACCTCATACTGCCGTCGATTATTGGCCTCTGGCTTTATAACGCCAAGGTTTGCCGACCCGATAATTGCAGACTTGATGTCACCGCCTTTATGAAATACATAGAGCTTTCCGTGGTATTTGAACGCCCTAACCATTCGTATTTCACCAACGCCATTGGCTCTCCACTTTTCGTTAAGAGCAACTGCCGTGCGGTAGGTTCCCTCTGGAATTCCATCAATATAATACATACCAATCACCAGACTCACATACCCAATGCCATGTTCCGTAATAAGC
>OFFY01002574.1_pt1 | contig 12500 bp, 10 predicted proteins | sample 1521481 | NCBI WGS metagenome assembly OFFY01 (sample SAMEA3504117, study PRJEB24116) | mouse gut metagenome | biome: mouse gut; feature: mouse-associated habitat; material: faeces | place: Denmark | collected 2011
CCATGCCCAGTTCTCTTAAATTTTCAGCCAGTTCCAGTCCAATGAAACCACCGCCAGCCAGAACTGCCGATTTAGGATGATTCTGATTGATGTACTCTTTAATACGAAGAGTATCTTCTACCGTACGCAAAGTGAACAGTTTTTCAATACCGACGCCAGGCAACCGCGGCTGCGCAGGTTTTGCACCGGGAGAAAGAATCAGCTTATCATAAGTCTCTTCAAATTCTTCCCCACTTTCTAGATTCTTTACAAAAACTGATTTTTTTTCTGGATGAATAGCAGTAACCTCATGATGAACTTTCATGTTAATCCGAAAACGTGAGAAAAAGCTCTCCGGAGTCTGAAGCGTCAGCTCTTCCGAATCCATAATCACATCTCCAATATAATAAGGCAGTCCGCAGTTTGCGTAGGAGACAAATCCGGAGCGCTCAAAAACGATGATCTCTGCCTGTTCGTCCAGCCGGCGAATTCTTGCAGCGGCGGTCGCTCCGCCGGCCACGCCGCCTACAATCACAATTTTCATGTTATTTTTCCACCTTTCCTGTGTAGGAGGCAATGCCTCCAAGATTCTTTACATTTGTATATCCCATACCTTTCAGTATGTCTGCAGCCTGGCGGCTTCTGCCCCCGGAATAGCAGTATACGAAAAGCGGAGTGTCTTTCTGAAAAGTGACGGCGCCTGCGTGAGCTAGTGACGCAAGCGGAATGTTTTTGCTGCCGGGAATATGTCCCTCAGTGTACTCCTGAGGCGTGCGCACGTCCAGAAGAACAGCGCCGGATGTCTGCTGACAGTCCTGAATGCCCTGGTTGATGTCGGGCCCTTTTATAAAATTGAAAAATCCCATATGTCTGTACCTTCCTGTTCTCTTTTGTAATCTTAGTATAACCGAAAAACGGGGCGGAGTCTGTGACGTGGTCACATTTAAACAAAATCTTATTTTAACAGATCGATCAGAGGCTGGACAAAGAGAAAATGTTATGATAGACTTTGAATACCTAAACAGGTGTTAGAGACCGCATAGGAATGCGTGAGTAGAAATTATTTTGTTTAATGGTAGAAAAACGGTTGTTTTTCAAAGGAGTAAAATGATTTGTTGTAAGATGGTTTATGACAAATTGTTTTACTCTTTTTTTGAGAAAATGGACCAATAAACTAAATAAAGAAAAATATTGCAATAATTAGAAATATATGGTATTATTTTACAAAAGAGAGAAAAAAGAGGAAATCAAATGAGCAGATTGTACAAAGCGCACATCAATGAAAAAACAGCTGCGGTCCAGACAATAAAAGAACACAGCGAGAATACAGCACGTCTGTGCGCGCAGTTTGCGGTCCCACCGCTTGGAGATCTTATGTGTGCGATGGGAATGCTCCATGATATTGGCAAATATCAGCCGTCCTTTCAGAAACGAATTGACGGGGCTTCTGTTCAGGTGGAACATTCCATCTGCGGAGCGCTGGAGGCAAAAAAGCAGTATCCGGATGCCCTCGGGCTGCTTATGGAATACTGCATTGCCGGGCATCACAGCGGAATTCCGGACGGCGGCGCGTACAATGATACACCGAATCAGTCGACTCTGTGCGGGAGACTGAAGCGTGAAACCGAAGATTACAGCGTCTACAGGGAAGAACTTTCTCTGCCATGTCCGGATCGGCAGGCGTTTGTGCAGTACTTGTTAAAAGACTGCGGGCAGGACCAGTCGCTGCTGACTGACAAATTTGCATTCCTGACCCGCTACTGCTTTTCCTGCCTGACGGATGCGGATTCGCTGGACACGGCGGCGTTTTGCGGTGGGAATGCGGCCGGGAAGCTGAATGCAGATTTTCATGATTGCCTGGAAAAGGTAAATGCCCGCCTGGATTCTTTTGTATGTAGTACTGGACTGCAGAAAGCCAGGGCGCTCCTTCAAAAACAGGTATTTGAGAAAACAGAACAGGATGCGGAAATATATTTAATGAATATGCCAACAGGAAGCGGAAAGACGCTGTGCAGTGTGAAATTTGCTCTGGAGAGAGCCATCCGGAAAGAGAAAAAACGCATAATCTATGTGATTCCGTACAACAGCATCATAGATCAGACAGCGGACGTTCTGGAATCGTTATTTGGCAAAGAGGCACAGATTCTGCGACACCAGTCGACATTTTCCTACGATAGTGACGATTACGATGAGGATTACCGGCAGGCGGCAAAATGTGCATCGGAAAACTGGGATGCGCCGCTGATCATTACGACTGCCGTACAGTTTTTTGAATCCATTTACGCCAACAAAAGAGGAAAACTGCGCAAACTGCACCATATGGCAGACAGCATTCTCGTCTTTGACGAGGCCCATCTGATGCCGGTGGAGTATCTGCAGCCCTGTCTGCGGGCGATTGCATATATTACGAAGTATTTGAACAGTGAAGCGGTATTTCTGACCGCAACCATGCCCGACTTTGCCGGGTTAATGAAGCAGTATGCTTTGCCGGACAGTTCGATGAAGGAGCTGATCACAGACATTTCGCTGTTTTCTGAATTTAAAAAATGCCGGTATGTGCATTTGGGGGAAATGCCGGAAGAGACGCTTTTGCAGAAAGCGGTACAGCATCCTTCCAGTCTTCTGATCGTAAATCGGAAAGCGGCAGCCAGAAAACTGTATCAGATGTGCGCGGGAAGAAAATATCATCTTTCTACCTATATGACTTCTCTGGATCGAAAAAGAGTGTTAAAAGAGATTAAAGAAGAACTGCAGCGTCTGGAAAAGGAGTTTCCGGATGGGGCAGAAGTTCCGGAAGAACGCAGAATTACGATTATATCCACCTCGCTGATCGAGGCCGGAGTGGATCTGGACGTTCATGCGGTGTTTCGGGAACTGACAGGGCTGGACAGTATTCTGCAGGCAGGCGGAAGATGTAACCGGGAAGGAAAGAGAACGGATGCGGAAGTATTTATATTTGAATTTGCAGATGATTTGAAAAAAGCGTCCGGAGGCGAGCAGGAAAATATTGTAAAAGGGATGCTGGCGAGATATGAGGATATTTCCTGTCAGGAAAGCATTGGGGAATATTACGACCGTCTGTTCCGGATGAAAAGTGAGGAAATTCAAAAAAATACAATTACACAGGAGTGTACGCACATCCAGTCCATTCCGTTCCGGACCTATGCAGAACATTTTGAGCCTATCGACGCGAAGACAATGTCTCTGATAGTGCCGCAGGATGATAAAAGTAGAGAGCTGGTGAAAAAGCTGCAGTATACCGGGGTGGTTCCCGAAAGAGAGCTGCAGCTCTATGCCTGTTCCGTATACCGGCGGGAGCTGGACGACCTGGTGCGTCAGCATGCGGCAGAGGACTGGGGATCAGGAATCTACTGTCTTACGAATCCGGATTATTATGATAAGGATACAGGAATTTCGTTTGAGGCAACTGATTATCTGGTTGAATGAGAACTGACAAAAACGAATAAGGGGTGAGAGAATGTGAGCTATGGATTTAAGATCATCGCAGAGGGAGATTACGCGTGTTTTACAAGGCCGGAGTTAAAAGTGGAACGGGTCAGTTATGACGTTCCTCCGCCGGGCGCACTGGAGGGGATGCTGAAAAGTGTTTACTGGAAGCCTGCGATCCGTTACGTGATTGACCGGATCGTTGTATTCCATCCCATTGATTTTATCAATATCCGGAGAAACGAGGTCAAGGATAAGGTTCTGTACAGCGCAGTGAAAAGCCGGATGAACGGAAAGGGCGGAGATCCCTGTATCTATACATCAGAAAGTCGGAGTCAGCGGGCATCCATGGTACTGAAAGATGTAAAATATGGGATTGCATTTCATTTTGAACTGACTGGACTGAAAAATGAAAAAGAAGATGAGTCGGAAATGAAACATTTTCATATTCTGAAAAGGCGTCTGGAGAAAGGCCAGTATTTCCGCACTCCCTGCCTCGGATGCAGCGAATTTCCGGTCAGGCGACTGGAACTGGTAGAAGAGTTCGATACAGAGGGAATCAGCAGTGAGATACTGGATATGGGGGATATGGATCTTGGCTATATGAGTTACCGGGTTGCCTTTGCTGACAAAGGAAAACCGGTGAATGATGACTGGGAAAATCCCAGATTTTCCGACAAGGCGTCTACTGTTTACTACAGGCCTCATATGGTGAGAGGAATCATCGACGTGAAAAAATACAGGGAGGAATTAAGATGCTGATCCATGCGTTATCCGGCTATTATGATATCCTTGCGAAAGCGGGAAAAGTTCTTCCGGAAGGGTATTCCAATGTGAAGATTCATTATATAGTTTGTCTGACAGAAGAAGGACGGATTGATGCGATTCTGTCATGTAAAGTCCGGACAGAACAGAGAGCCGCAAAAGGAAAGATCAAAGAGGTGTGGAATCCGCGGAATATGGTGATGCCGAAGAGGACGGAAAAACCCGGAATTGACGCCAATGTCATAGAGCATCGGCCACTGTATCTGTTTGGCCTGAATTGTAATAAAGAAATATTATCACCGGAAGACCGGACTCAAAAAGCGAAAAAGTCCCATAATGCATTTGTAAAAACAAATCTGGAATTTCTGGAAGGCCTGGATTCTCCGGTGATACAGGCATACAGGCAGTTTTTACAAAACTGGAATCCGGAGGAAGAGACGCAGAATTCCTGTCTTCTTGGACTGGGGAAGGAATACGATAAATCCAGTTATGCATTTTGTCTGACCGGTTATCCGGATCAGCTGCTGCAGAACGATGTGCAGGTGAAGAAAAGATGGGAAGAATGGTACCGGCAGCGGGGAGAAGAAGGAGAAGATGCTTATATCTCTCAGTGTGCAGTCAGCGGAATTCCGGCGCCTATTGCCAGAATTCACAGTAAAGTGAAAGGTGTCTATGGGGGACTGGTCACAGGCACGGTGCTGGTTGGATTTAATAATCCGTCGGAAAATTCTTATGGAAAGGAACAGTCCTACAACAGCAGCATTTCAAGCCGGATCATGCAAAAATATACCGAAGCGCTGAACTATCTGCTGGAAACCAGGAGTCACAAAATACTCATGGACGATATGACGATCGTGTTCTGGGCGATGAACCCGGAGGAAACCTGTGAAGATGTTCTTATGGCCATGTTGTGTGGGCAGTCCGAACAAATGAACACAGAACAGACAGAACAGATGCTGAAAAACCTTCTGGAAGATGCAAGAAAGGGCAAAATCATATGGGACAGGCTCTGTTCGACGGATTGTATCCAGCCGGATATTGATTTTTATATGGTGGGGTTGAAGCCAAATTCGTCCCGGCTTGCGGTGAAATTTATTTATCGGAAAAGATATGCAGATATTCTGTGGAACGTTGCAAAGTTTCAGGAAGAAATGCAGGTGTCAGAAACGGTCCGGCCGTTGTCCATTGCAAGGATAAAAATGGAGCTGGTTTCACCTAAAAGCAGCCATGATACAGTGAATCCGGCACTGCTTACCAAGTTGTTCGAAGCAGTGATCTATGGAAGCAGGTACCCAGAGGCATTGCTGGAGACAACGGTACGCCGTGTGAAAACAGATACAGACAAAAAAGTAAATGAAGTACGGGCGGGGATCATCAAAGCCTGTATTAACCGAAATTACAAAAAGGAGGAATTGAAGGTGGCATTGGATAGAGAAAATTACACGCCGGCATATTTGTGCGGGAGACTGTTTGCGGTTTTGGAAAGGCTGCAGCAGGATGCATCCGGAAACTCACTGAATCGTACCATTAAAGATGCCTATTTTGCGTCAGCTTCGTCCAGACCGGCAATCGTATTTCCAAAACTTTTGAAACTGGCGCAGAATCATCTGAACAAGGTAAAAGGTCCGGTGTTTTATAATAAACTGATTGGGGAGATTACCTGGCAGTTGGAAGGAGAATTCCCGGAGACGCTTCTTTTAACCGACCAGGGAAGATTTGTGATTGGTTATTATCAACAGTACCAGAGCTTTTTTATTGCTGGATATTATCAGCAATATCAGAGTGTTTTTGAAAAAAAAGATACAGAACAGAAAGAACAGACGGAGGAAGATGGAGATGGCAATTAAAAACAGATACGATTTTGTGATGCTTTTTGATGTGGAGAATGGAAACCCCAATGGAGATCCGGATGCAGGAAATGCTCCCCGGGTAGATGCAGAGACAGGGTACGGCTATATTACAGATGTATGTCTGAAAAGAAAGATTCGGAATTATGTAGAATTGTGCAAAGAAGGGGAAGCTGGATATCAAATTCTTGTAAAACCGGACAAAGCGCTTAATACAAAATTTACAGAAGCATATGAAGCAGAAGGTCTGAAGACGAAAAATAAAGGAAAGAATCCGGATGAGGTAAAACGGGCCAGAGACTATATGTGCAGAAACTATTATGATGTCCGGATGTTCGGCGCAGTCATGTCCACAGGCGATGATCCATGTGGAATTGTGCGGGGACCAGTGCAGATTAATTTTGCCAGAAGTTTGTCTCCAATCAATATTCAGGATGTGACGATTACGCGTCAGGCGAGAACGACAGAAGGGCGCCAGGAATCCGGAGAGACAGAGATGGGCCGCAAAAGCATGATTCCTTACGCGCTTTACCGGGCGGAAGGATATGTATCCGCTGCCCTTGCGAACAAAGTATCAGATCTGTCAGAAGAGGATCTGGAACTTTTGTGGGCGGCCATTATCAACATGTTTGAACATGATCACAGTGCGGCAAGAGGGAAGATGTGTATGCGCAGACTTTATGTATTTCGTCATGACAGTGTACTTGGAAACTGTCCGTCGCATTTTTTGTTTGATAAAGTTCAGACAGAGCTGAAAGAAAAAGGGATGCCGCCCCGCGCATTTTCCGACTATGAAGTAAAGCTGGATGATCAGATGCCGGACGGGGTAGAAGTTCTTATAAAATTATGACCAGTACAGAAATCACGATTCGGTCGGTTCAGCATTATATGTACTGCCCCCATCGGTGGGGGCTTCTGGAAATTGATCGGGCATGGGCAGAAAACGTTTTTGTTACAAAAGCCAATCTGCTGCATGAACGGGTACACGATCCAGAAAGACATTATACAGCAAGAGGCAGAAAGGTATTTACTTCCGTTCCGGTATATAATGATCTGGAAGCATATAACCTGTATGGCGTGACAGATTGCCTGGAATTGACGGAAGACAGTCAGGGGATCTCTATAGATGAACGCAAAGCATCCTGTCAGATCTGCATTGTAGAATATAAGCCAACCAGACCAAAGAAGAAGGAGTACCATGAAGAAGATCTGATGCAGGTGTTTGCGCAGAAAATATGTGTGGATTATGTGTTCGGCGGCGACTGTGATGCGGTATTGTATTATGCGGATGTGAAAAAGAGGGTGCCTCTTCCGGTAAAAGAAAATTTTACGGAATATGATCAGCGGCTGCGGCAGATGCTTGCAGAAATGCGAGATTTCCTGGAAAAGGGAATGATTCCGGCGATTCCAAAAGGACAGAAGTGCGGTGGATGCTCCATGCGGGATCTGTGTATGCCTTCCATAAAAAAGATAGAATCAGTTCGGACAGAGATTGAGAAAATCGGGAAAATGGAAATATAAAAGATGAGAAAACTGTTGAATACAATTTATGTTACAAATGAACAGGCATATTTGACACTGGATGGAGAAAATCTGGTCTGCAAAATCGACGGGACCGAGAAGCTTCGGATTCCTTTTGAAAATATTGAAAATGTGGTGTGTTTTAACTATGTGGGGTGTTCTCCGGCTCTGATGGGAAAATGTGTTGGAAAGACCATACCCATCAATTTTATTTCGCCCCAGGGGAAATTTCTTGCCAAAGTATGCGGGGAAACAAAGGGAAATGTCTTTCTTAGAGTAGCCCAGATTGACTGTTTCCGCGAGCAGGGACTTGCTCTGGCACAGAATACCATGGCTGCGAAATTCAGCAATACAAGACAGCTGCTGCGCAGGAGTCTTCATGATAATGCCGGACTGCGGGAGGACGAAAAGATATCAGATGTTCTGAATATACTGAAAGATGGAATTGACAAAGTATTTCAGGCAAAAAGTATGGAAGAAATAACAGGAATCGAGGGAAACTGTGCAAGGGCATACTTTTCCGTGTTTCAAAAACTGATCACGAATCAAAAAGTTCCATTTACTTTTGAATTTCGGACAAAACATCCTCCGCTGGATCCCGTTAACGCAGTACTGTCTTTTGTGTATACTCTGGCTACCGTTGAATTTGCAGCTGCGCTTGAGACAGTGGGACTGGACAGTTATATTGGCTTCTGCCATGCGCTTCGAAGCGGAAGAAGTTCTCTTGCCTGCGATCTGGTGGAAGAGATACGCTGTATTGCTGAGCGCTTTGTGCTTACACTTTTGAATCTGCAGATCATTGGGAAAGACGATTTTGAAAAACAGATATCGGGTGCCGTCTGGCTGAATGCAGAAGGAAGAAAAAAAGTGCTGGCACGATGGCAGGAGAAAAAACGCAGTGACATGGTGCATTCGTATTTGAAGCAGAAAATTCCCATGGGGCTTCTGCCATATGTTCAGAGTAATCTTCTTGCAAAATATGTAAGAGGAGATCTGGAGAGTTACCCGCCATTTTTGCAGAAGTAGGTGATAGACATGATGGTATTAATCAGTTATGATGTAAGTACAACAGATCCTGCAGGAAAAACCAGGCTTCGTAAAGTTGCAAAAGAATGTCAAAATCACGCACAGCGGGTCCAGAATTCTGTGTTTGAAGCGAATCTGGATTATTCGTCTTTTCTGAAACTGAAGGACCGTCTGATACGGCTGATTGATTCGGAAAAAGACAGTCTGCGGTTTTATTATCTTGGAAATGACTGGAAGAAGAAAGTGGAACATATTGGTGCAAAACAGACTTATGATTCAGAAGGAGTTATTATTATCTGACTTCTGTACAGGTCAGGAAGGGGGATGGTCATGGCCCGCGTGATGCCGCCGATTGGAATTGAGAGCTTTCAGGAACTTCGTGAAAAAACTGGTACTTTTTATTGATAAAACACGTTTCATAGAAGAATTGATTTGTGACAGTTTTAAAGTCCTGCTTTTTACCAGGCCAGGAAGATTTGGGAAGACGCTTACTATGAGTATGCTTGCGGATTTTCTGGATATTCGCATGGACAGCAGGAAGCTTTTTGAGGGCTTGTACATATCAGAAAACAGACGGATCTGTGAACAGTGGATGAATCAGCGTCCGGTTCTCTTTGTGACAGGGAAAATAGATATGGTTGTTCAGTAAAGCAATAGGCGAAGTGTTAGTGAGTCAATAAACGCAGACAGGTTCGCCTGAATATTTAGATTTATTAGTATAAAATTTTTGTTTTTTAAAGAAATTTAACTATGAAATAGTCCGTCCCTCTCGTATCTTGTGGTGTGATAGAACATGTCTACAAAATGTTGCGGTCACGTCCCGCGAGGGGCGTGTGAGTAGAAATCTCTCACTCTCTTCACGTCGTCGAAGGATACAAAAGTCACGTCCCGCGAGGGGCGTGTGAGTAGAAATACCTTTCTTCCCTTTCACTTTTGCTTTTGCTGGTCTCGTCACGTCCCGCGAGGGGCGTGTGAGTAGAAATACCTCTAGCCGCTGCTGCACCGACTGTGATTAGAGTCACGTCCCGCGAGGGGCGTGTGAGTAGAAATCTATGTCGCCTGCCTTTTAGCTAGTTGCAATAGTGTCACGTCCCGCGAGGGGCGTGTGAGTAGAAATTCTGTATAGTGTTTCTCTATTAATGTCCGCTTAAGTCACGTCCCGCGAGGGGCGTGTGAGTAGAAATCCCCATAGCAGACTGGAAACCTACTGCAATTCCGTCACGTCCCGCGAGGGGCGTGTGAGTAGAAATAGCCGTCTTCGCAAGAACGTATAACAGTAATACCGTCACGTCCCGCGAGGGGCGTGTGAGTAGAAATTATGGTTTCCAGCGTGTCCCTGTCGTCCGCCTCTGTCACGTCCCGCGAGGGGCGTGTGAGTAGAAATTGGGCATGTACCAGTTCGATGAAGAGGTAAACACGTCACGTCCCGCGAGGGGCGTGTGAGTAGAAATGGAATTCCCAGCGTCAACCTCTGCTGTAATTAACGTCACGTCCCGCGAGGGGCGTGTGAGTAGAAATTTGGTCATGAGAACATACGGGTAGGATGATGCTGTCACGTCCCGCGAGGGGCGTGTGAGTAGAAATTTCCGTACCACAACCTATATGACTACCCAACCATGTCACGTCCCGCGAGGGGCGTGTGAGTAGAAATGGAACCGTCCACCGAACACCGCCCGGTCGCCTGGTCACGTCCCGCGAGGGGCGTGTGAGTAGAAATTTTGTCCCCAAAAGTCCATGCTGACAGTTCCGATGTCACGTCCCGCGAGGGGCGTGTGAGTAGAAATCATATCAGCAAGCCGGCAGCACATAACCTGATGGTCACGTCCCGCGAGGGGCGTGTGAGTAGAAATTATCTTCCGGTGTAAGCATGGGCGGACAGGCTAAGTCACGTCCCGCGAGGGGCGTGTGAGTAGAAATCTTACCAATTCATGCCACAACTCTTCTATTGAGGTCACGTCCCGCGAGGGGCGTGTGAGTAGAAATTCATAAAACAAAGCCAATGTGTCTTGTTCCCGCGCGTCACGTCCCGCGAGGGGCGTGTGAGTAGAAATCATATACAACTCTGATGAATATATTGTCTCCACCGTCACGTCCCGCGAGGGGCGTGTGAGTAGAAATGCGTGATGTCAAATTTCTTCCTTTGACATATAAGTCACGTCCCGCGAGGGGCGTGTGAGTAGAAATGTTCTTGCAGGGCTGATGGATGCCTGACTTTTTGTCACGTCCCGCGAGGGGCGTGTGAGTAGAAATTTTGGTCATGGTTACGTTTTCCCACTTCGGGTTAGTCACGTCCCGCGAGGGGCGTGTGAGTAGAAATTTATATTGCGATCCACTTTTTCCAGAAGCAGAAGGTCACGTCCCGCGAGGGGCGTGTGAGTAGAAATACAAGATTCGATGAAGTAGCGGAGTTTCTAGAAGTCACGTCCCGCGAGGGGCGTGTGAGTAGAAATCAACACCTAAAAAATCATTTTGGAGCTAATATAGTCACGTCCCGCGAGGGGCGTGTGAGTAGAAATGTTAAGATCTATAATACTATAATACTATAATACTGTCACGTCCCGCGAGGGGCGTGTGAGTAGAAATGTATTACATCGACCCCGGAGACGGAGATTTTTCCGTCACGTCCCGCGAGGGGCGTGTGAGTAGAAATGAAAGCGGTACGGTATTTCATGAAGGTGTCTTCAGTCACGTCCCGCGAGGGGCGTGTGAGTAGAAATTTCCCGCAGCATCTTAACCTTCACGCCGTTCGGGTCACGTCCCGCGAGGGGCGTGTGAGTAGAAATTTTCTTGCTGCGTGAGTGAGGTTTTGCTTGTGCGGTCACGTCCCGCGAGGGGCGTGTGAGTAGAAATACATCTGAAGAACTGCGCGACCAGCTGGAAGCTGTCACGTCCCGCGAGGGGCGTGTGAGTAGAAATATGACGGTTGTTGATGGGATTTTGAAGCGCATGGGTCACGTCCCGCGAGGGGCGTGTGAGTAGAAATAGAAGGGCATTGAGGACAGCTAAAGCAGTTACAGTCACGTCCCGCGAGGGGCGTGTGAGTAGAAATTTTTGTTCCGACTGCTACCCCAAGTGCCTGCCCGTCACGTCCCGCGAGGGGCGTGTGAGTAGAAATGAAATTGATTTCGAAAAGATAACAAAAGTGCTGGTCACGTCCCGCGAGGGGCGTGTGAGTAGAAATCAATCGGGATATCCAGGCATAATTGATGTAGTCCGTCACGTCCCGCGAGGGGCGTGTGAGTAGAAATTATCAGTCCAGATCTTCCGGAATCTGTGGCTTTTGTCACGTCCCGCGAGGGGCGTGTGAGTAGAAATTTCATCTGCCGCAGAATCGCTCAAATGACAGAGAAGTCACGTCCCGCGAGGGGCGTGTGAGTAGAAATAGTGTCATCTGCGTCTTCTTCGATGTCAAAATCAGTCACGTCCCGCGAGGGGCGTGTGAGTAGAAATAGATCGTAAAACGTAAAAAGTATAAAATATTTTATCGTCACGTCCCGCGAGGGGCGTGTGAGTAGAAATGAAACCGGAAACATGGCTTACATCGAGTCAGTAGTCACGTCCCGCGAGGGGCGTGTGAGTAGAAATGCAACTGTCTGTATATTAGACTTAGGACCTGTTGTCACGTCCCGCGAGGGGCGTGTGAGTAGAAATTGCAAAAAGAAAACGCGCTTCCTTGTTTACTAGCGTCACGTCCCGCGAGGGGCGTGTGAGTAGAAATTGCGAATGGGTTTTTGCGAATGAGAATGGAAGGATGTCACGTCCCGCGAGGGGCGTGTGAGTAGAAATCTGGCTGCATTTGGTCCTATGCGCCGGAGCGAGGTCACGTCCCGCGAGGGGCGTGTGAGTAGAAATGACCGTGAAACATCTCGTCGAGGCACGCAACTGGGTCACGTCCCGCGAGGGGCGTGTGAGTAG
>OFFY01002576.1_pt1 | contig 12498 bp, 6 predicted proteins | sample 1521481 | NCBI WGS metagenome assembly OFFY01 (sample SAMEA3504117, study PRJEB24116) | mouse gut metagenome | biome: mouse gut; feature: mouse-associated habitat; material: faeces | place: Denmark | collected 2011
AATAACACCTTAACTTATATTATTGAGGTATTATCACCTTCCTGAATCTGAATCATTACCTTGTATAAGTTATCATAAAATAATAGTCGTGTCAATGTTTTTGTAGATTCCATGATAAAAAAGAGGAGTAATACTCCTCTCTTTTTATCTATTGATTAATCCAATCAAAGAAGATTATTCAACTATAGAAGCAACAACTCCTGATGCTACTGTTCTTCCACCTTCTCTTATTGCGAATCTTAATCCTTCTTCTATTGCTATTGAGTTTATTAACTCAACTGCCATTGTTACGTTATCTCCTGGCATAACCATTTCTATACCTTCTGGTAACTTACATGCTCCTGTAACGTCTGTTGTTCTGAAGTAGAATTGTGGTCTGTATCCATCGAAGAATGGAGTGTGTCTTCCACCTTCTTCTTTTTTAAGAACGTATACTTCTGCCATGAATTTAGTGTGAGGCTTAACTGTTCCTGGCTTCGCCATAACTTGTCCTCTTTCTATTTCATTTCTTTGTACACCTCTTATTAATGCTCCTATGTTATCTCCAGCTTGTGCTTGGTCTAATAACTTTCTGAACATTTCTACTCCTGTTACTACAACTTTTCTTGGTTCTTCTGCTAATCCTACTATTTCAACTTCGTCTTGAACCTTTAATACTCCTCTTTCAACTCTACCTGTAGCAACTGTTCCTCTTCCTGTTATAGAGAATACGTCTTCTACTGGCATTAAGAAGTTCTTATCAACATCTCTTTCTGGTTCTGGTATATAAGCATCTATTTGCTCGAATAATTCTACTATTTTGTCTCCCCACTCAGAAGCTGGGTTTTCTAATGCCATTAATGCAGATCCTCTTATTATTGGAGTGTCATCTCCTGGGAATTCGTACTCATTTAATAAGTCTCTTACTTCCATTTCAACTAACTCTAATAATTCTTCGTCGTCTACCATATCACACTTGTTTAAGAATACTACTATGTATGGTACACCAACTTGTCTTGATAATAATATATGCTCTCTTGTTTGAGGCATTGGTCCATCTGTTGCTGAACAAACTAATATAGCACCGTCCATTTGAGCAGCACCTGTTATCATGTTCTTAACGTAGTCAGCATGTCCTGGGCAGTCAACGTGAGCGTAGTGTCTGTTTGGAGTTTCGTACTCAACGTGAGCTGTTGATATTGTTATACCTCTTTCTCTTTCTTCTGGAGCTTTATCTATGTTAGCGAAGTCTACTGCTTCTCCTAATTGATATCTCTCATGTAATGTTTTTGTTATTGCAGCTGTTAATGTAGTTTTACCGTGGTCAACGTGTCCTATTGTTCCTATATTAACGTGTGGTTTATTTCTTTCAAATTTAGCTTTAGCCATTTTGAAATACCTCCCTATATATATTTTAGGTAAGACGAGATATACCCGTCTTACTCATTTTAATTTATATTAATTTTATTAATAATAAACAGTTTATTATCTTCCTTCAGCTATTTTCTTAGCAACTGAAGCTGGAACTTGCTCATAGTGGTCAAATATCATAGTATAAGTTGCACGACCTTGAGTAGTTGATCTTAACTCAGTAGAGTATCCAAACATTTCTGAAAGCGGAACGAATGCATTTATAACTTGTGCACCAGATCTAGCTTCCATACCTTGTATTAAACCTCTCTTAGAGTTTAATCCACCCATAACGTCTCCCATGTACTCTTCTGGAGTAACAACTTCAACTTTGAAGAATGGTTCAAGTAATACTGCGTTACCTTTCTTAAGAGCGTCTTTCATCGCCATAGAACCAGCCATTTTGAACGCCATTTCTGATGAATCGACTTCATGGTAAGAACCATCGTATAATTCAACAGCAACGTCAACAACTGGATATCCAGCAACTATACCAGATGCCATTGCACCTTGGATACCTGCATCAGTAGGTCCAACGTATTCTTTTGGTACAGATCCACCAACAGTTTTGTTTTCGAACTTGTAACCAGCACCTGGCTCTTGAGGTGTAACTCTGATCTTAACATGTCCGTATTGACCTCTACCACCTGATTGCTTAGAGTACTTGTATTCAACATCAACTGGTTGAGTTATAGTTTCTCTATAAGCAACTTGTGGAGCACCAACGTTAGCTTCAACTTTGAATTCTCTTAATAATCTATCAACGATTATTTCTAAGTGTAATTCACCCATACCTGATATTATAGTTTGTCCTGTTTCTTCATCAGTCTTAACTCTGAAAGTTGGATCCTCTTCAGCTAACTTTTGAAGAGCTATACCCATTTTTTCTTGAGCAGCTTTTGATTTAGGCTCTATAGCAACAGATATAACTGGCTCAGGGAATTCCATAGATTCAAGTATTATTGGATGAGCTGGATCACATAAAGTATCTCCAGTAGTAGTATCTTTTAATCCTACTGCTGCAGCTATATCCCCAGCGTATACTTCTGTTATTTCTTCTCTTGTATTAGCATGCATTTGAAGGATACGACCTATTCTTTCTCTCTTACCTTTAGTTGAGTTAAGAACATAAGATCCACCTTGCATTATTCCTGAGTAAACTCTGAAGAATGCTAACTTACCAACGAATGGGTCAGTCATTATTTTGAATGCTAAAGCAGAGAATGGTTCTTCATCAGATGAATGTCTTTCAGACTCTTCACCATTATCTAATACACCTTTTATAGCTGGTATATCAGTTGGAGCTGGTAAGTAATCAACAACAGCATCTAGTAATAATTGAACACCTTTGTTTCTGTAAGCAGATCCACAGAATACTGGGTTCATTTCACAAGCTATTGTAGCTTTTCTTATAGCAGCTTTTAATTCTTCTACTGATATTTCTTCACCTTCAAGATATTTCATCATTAACTCTTCGTCAGTTTCAGCTACTGCTTCAACCATTTTTTCTCTCCACTCTTGAGCTAATTCTTTCATATCTTCTGGTATTTCAGTTATTTCTATATCTTTTCCTAAGTCATCCTTATAGATATGAGCTTTCATTTCTAATAAGTCAACTTCTCCTTCTAACCAATCTTCTTTTCCTATTGGTAATTGAAGAGGAACAGCATTTGCAGATAATCTTTCTTTCATCATGTTAACAACGTTGAAGAAGTCAGCACCCATGATGTCCATTTTATTTACGAATGCTATTCTAGGTACACCATAGTTATCAGCTTGTCTCCATACGTTCTCAGATTGAGGTTCAACCCCACCTTTAGCACAGAATACAGCAACTGAACCGTCAAGAACTCTTAGAGATCTTTCAACCTCAACTGTGAAGTCGACGTGTCCTGGTGTATCTATTATGTTTATTCTATGGTCTTTCCATGCAGCAGTAGTAGCGGCAGAAGTTATTGTTATACCTCTTTCCTTCTCTTGCTCCATCCAGTCCATTTGAGAAGCTCCTTCGTGAGTTTCTCCTATTTTATGTGTTTGCCCTGTATAGAAAAGGATTCTTTCTGTAGTAGTAGTTTTTCCTGCATCTATATGAGCCATGATTCCTATATTTCTAGTTCTTTCTAAAGGAAACTTTCTAGCCATGGTTCTCCTCCTTGCGATATCCCTTAAAGGTATCAATTATATCCTATTTATTAGAATCTGTAGTGAGCAAATGCTTTATTAGCTTCTGCCATCTTATGAGTATCTTCTTTCTTCTTAACTGAAGCTCCTGTGTTGTTTGCAGCGTCCATTATTTCTTTCGCTAACTTTTCAACCATTCCTTTTTCTCCACGAGCTCTAGTGTAGTTTACTAACCATCTTAAACCTAAAGTTTGTCTTCTTTCAGGTCTAACTTCAACTGGCACTTGGTAGTTAGCTCCACCAACTCTTCTTGCTTTAACTTCTAAAACAGGCATTATGTTATCCATTGCTTTGTTGAATACTTCTAAAGCATCTTCTCCTGTTTTTTCAGCTACCATAGCGAAAGCATCATAAACTATAGTTTGAGCTTTCCCTTTTTTACCGTCTATCATTAAATTGTTTATTAACTTAGTAACAACTTTACTTCCATATATTGGATCAGCTAATACTTCTCTCTTTGGAACATTACCTTTTCTTGGCATTTTGCTTCCCTCCTTAATTATTTAATCTTAAATCATAGGTACTCGACATAAACAATGCCGTGATGCCATAAATACATATATATATTTAAAGCACCGCACATATAATTAATTGTTAATTTTTATTATTTTTTTGCAGCTTTAGGTCTCTTAGCACCGTACTTAGATCTAGCTTGCATTCTCTTATCAACACCTGCAGTATCTAAAGTACCTCTTAATATGTGGTATCTAACCCCTGGAAGGTCTTTAACTCTTCCTCCTCTTATAAGAACAACACTGTGCTCTTGTAAGTTGTGTCCTTCTCCTGGTATATAAGCAGAAACTTCTATCCCGTTTGTTAATCTAACTCTGGCAACTTTTCTTAAAGCTGAGTTAGGCTTCTTAGGAGTAACTGTTTTTACTGAAGTACAAACTCCTCTTTTTTGTGGAGCACTTGCATCAGTAGTTTTCTTGTGTAAAGAGTTGAATCCCTTTTGTAATGCTGGAGCAGTAGATTTCTTTTCTATTGCTTGTCTGTTTTTACGAACTAATTGGTTAATTGTTGGCATCATCTGCACCTCCTTCCAAATTTTTCGATCTTTAAATGACCGCCAACTACATCAGTATATGTATACTGATAGGTTTGTAACAAAATGTTACTTTTACAATTAAATGTCTATTACACACATTATATGTGGTTTTAGCTCTTTGCAGTTTGGTGCTGCTAGTTCATTTATTAAAAGTCTAATCAAAGATCTCTAATAACTTATATAAGTTTTAGAAGACCTTCGATTACACACTTTTACATTTTATCACCCAGACATAGATAATGTCAAGATTTCTTTATCTCTTATTATATTAGTCTTGGATTTTTTCAACAGCTATGTTTTTATATCTCTTCATACCTGTTCCTGCTGGTATTAACTTACCTATTATAACATTTTCTTTAAGACCTATTAAGTGATCTTCTTTTCCTTTTATAGCAGCTTCTGTTAATACTCTAGTTGTTTCCTGGAATGAAGCAGCTGATAAGAATGATTCTGTAGCAAGAGATGCCTTAGTTATACCAAGTAAAACTCTCTTAGCAACAGCAGGCTTTAATCCTTGAGCTATAGCTTCTTCATTACACTTATCAAATGTTAATACATCTTCATATCCACCTGGGATTAATTCTGTATCACCTGGATCTTCGACCTTAACTTTAGAAAGCATTTGTCTTACTATAACTTCTATATGCTTATCGTTAACGTCAACCCCTTGCATTCTATAAACTCTTTGAACTTCTTTAACGATATAGTCTTGAACTCCACCTATACCTTTAACTCTTACTATGTCATGTGGGTTTATAGAACCTTGAGTTAATGGGTCCCCAGCTTCAACCATTTGTCCATGCTTAACTCTTATTCTTGATCCATAAGGTATAGCATAAACTTCTGTTTCACCATTTTCAGGAACTATACTTATTTCTTTTCTCTTACCAGTTTCATCTATTTCAACTCTACCAGTTATTTCTGTTATGACAGCTAAACCTTTAGGTTTTCTTGCCTCAAATAATTCCTCAACCCTTGGAAGACCTTGAGTTATATCTCCTCCGGCAACCCCACCTGTATGGAATGTACGCATTGTAAGCTGAGTACCTGGTTCACCGATTGATTGAGCAGCTATTATACCAACAGCTTCTCCGATATTAACTTCTTTACCTGTAGCAAGATTTCTACCATAACACTTAGAACAAACTCCATGGTTTGTTTTACAGTTAAGAACCGTTCTTATTTGCACAGTTTCTATTCCTGCAGCTATTATTTTTTCAGCTTCATCTTCTTTTATCATAGAATCAGCTTCTACTATAATTTCTCCTGTAGTTGGATTCACTATAGGGTCTATAGTATATCTTCCCACTATTCTATCATATAATACTTCTATTACTTCATTTCCATCTTTTATAGCAAATGTTTCTGTAGTTTCTGTTGTACCACAGTCAACTTCTCTTACTATAACATCTTGACTGACATCAACAAGTCTTCTTGTTAAGTATCCTGAGTCAGCTGTACGAAGCGCTGTATCGGCAAGACCTTTTCTAGCCCCGTGTGAAGATGTGAAGTATTCCATTACAGATAAACCTTCACGGAAGTTAGATTTAACTGGAACCTCAACTGTTTTACCAGATGCATTGGCCATCAGACCACGCATACCAGCTAACTGTCTTATCTGGTTCTTAGAACCTCTGGCTCCTGAATGTGCCATTATATATATATTATTAAGTCTGTCTAATCCTGCCATCAGAGCATCTGTAACTTTTTCAGTTGTTTCTGTCCAAGTTTCTATAACTCTTTCATATCTTTCTTCGTCAGATATTAGACCTCTTCTGTATGCTTTTTCATATTTATCAACTTTTTCTTCTGCTTCTGTTATATAACCTTTTTTAGCTTCTGGTATTTTCATATCAGCAACCGCAACTGTTATACCACCTCTAGTTGAGAATTTAAATCCTAGAGATTTTATATGGTCAAGTAATACAGCAGTTTCTGTATTTCCATGCTTTCTAAAGCACTTATCTATTATTTTACCTAAAGCTTTTTTGTCAACTAAGAAGTCTATTTCTAATCCAAATGGATCTACACTTCTATCTACAAATCCTAAGTCTTGAGGTATATTTTCATTAAATATGAATCTACCTACTGTACTTTCTACTATAGAACTTCTTCCATCTTCAAGAACTACTCTCATTTTTACTAAAGAGTGTAATTGAACAGCTTGGTTTTGATAAGCAAGTAACATTTCATTGAAGTCTTTGAATACTGTTCCTGTTCCCTTTTCGCCACCTTGAGCTTCTATAGTTAAATAGTAACATCCTAAAACCATATCCTGAGAAGGCGTAGTTATCGGCGTACCATCTTTAGGTGCAAGTATATTATTTACAGATAACATTAAGAATCTAGCTTCTGCTTGTGCTTCTACTGATAAAGGTACGTGTACCGCCATTTGGTCACCATCGAAGTCGGCATTGTATGCTGTACATACAAGTGGATGTAGCTTTATAGCTTTTCCTTCAACTAATACTGGTTCAAATGCCTGTATACCTAATCTATGAAGAGTAGGCGCACGGTTAAGAAGAACCGGATGACTCTTTATAACATCTTCTAAAACATCCCATACTTCTGGTTTAACTTTTTCTACTATAGATTTAGCACTCTTTATATTATGTGCAAAACCTTCTTTAACTAATTTATCCATAACAAATGGCTTGAATAATTCTAGAGCCATCTTCTTAGGAAGACCACATTGATAGAATTTAAGTTCTGGTCCAACAACTATAACCGAACGTCCTGAGTAGTCAACACGCTTACCAAGTAAGTTTTGACGGAAACGTCCTTGCTTACCTTTTAGCATATCCGATAAAGACTTAAGCGGTCTGTTACCAGGTCCTGTTACAGGTCTACCTCTTCTACCATTGTCTATTAAAGCATCAACTGCTTCTTGAAGCATTCTCTTTTCATTTCTTACTATGATATCAGGAGCTCCAAGTTCTAGTAATCTCTTTAATCTATTATTTCTATTTATAACTCTTCTATATAAATCATTTAAGTCAGAAGTTGCAAATCTTCCTCCATCAAGTTGAACCATCGGTCTTAAATCTGGAGGTATTACTGGTATCGCATCTAATATCATCCACTCTGGTTTATTTCCAGACTTTTTAAATGCTTCTACCACTTCTAATCTTCTTATTGTTCTAACTCTTTTTTGACCTGTACTATCTTTTAAGTCAGCTCTTAGTTCTTTGCTTTCTTTTTCTAGGTCTATATTTTGTAGTAATTGCTTAACAGCTTCAGCTCCCATACCTACCGTGAAAGTATTATATCCATACTTATCAACAGCAGTTCTATATTCTTTTTCTGTTAAAAGCTGCTTTTCATTTAACCCAGTTTCTCCTGGGTCCACTACAACATATGAAGCAAAGTATAATATTTTTTCTAAAGATCTTGGAGACATATCAAGTAAAAGACCCATTCTACTTGGTATACCTTTGAAGTACCAGATATGAGACATAGGAGCTGCTAGCTCTATATGTCCCATTCTTTCTCTTCTTACTTTAGATTTCGTAACTTCTACTCCACATCTATCACAAACTACACCTTTATATCTTACTCTTCTGTATTTACCACAGTGACATTCCCAGTCTTTTTGAGGTCCAAATATTCTCTCACAGAACAGACCATCTTTTTCTGGTTTTAGTGTACGGTAGTTTATTGTTTCAGGTTTTTTTACTTCTCCTCTAGACCATTGTCTTATTTTCTCTGGAGAAGCTAGTGCTATTTTTATCGACTCAAAATTGTTTAATTCAAACAAGGAGTTCTCTCCCTTCTATTTGATATTTGCGTTAATTAAATTTATACATCAAAGTCTTCATCTTCATAGTTTAATTCTTCGAAGTTTTCATCATCTTCAAAATCTAGACTATCTATCTCTTCATCGTCATTTTCAATGAATTCATCATCTATTTCTTCTATTATATGATTTTGTTCTACTTCATCTATGTTATCTACAACATCTAATTCGAACTCTTCAACTGTATCATCTGCATCTAAAGATTCTCTTACTTCTATTTCTTGATCTTCTTCAGTTAATACTTTTACATCTAAGCATAAACTTTGAAGTTCTTTTATAAGAACCTTAAATGATTCTGGTATTCCTGGTTCAGGTATATTCTCACCTTTAACTATAGCTTCGTACGCTCTAACACGTCCTACAACATCATCCGATTTAACAGTAAGTATTTCTTGAAGTATGTGAGCAGCCCCGTATGCTTCTAGAGCCCAAACTTCCATCTCTCCAAATCTTTGTCCACCAAATTGTGCTTTACCACCTAATGGTTGTTGAGTAACTAAAGAGTATGGTCCTGTACTTCTCGCATGTAACTTATCATCAACTAAGTGATGTAGTTTTAACATGTACATGTATCCAACCGTTATTCTATTATCGAAAGTTTCACCCGTTCTACCATCATATAAAGTTAATTTACCATCTTCTGGGTATCCAGCTTGCACTAGTGCTTTTCTTATATCTGACTCTTTAGCTCCATCAAATACAGATGTAGCTACATACCATCCTAAAGCTTTAGCAGCAAGTCCTAAATGAACTTCTAACACCTGACCGATGTTCATACGAGACGGTATACCTTGCGGATTAAGAACTATATCAAGCGGAGTTCCATCTTCCGTAAACGGCATATCTTCTTGCGGTAATATTCTTGAGATAACCCCTTTATTACCGTGACGTCCGGCCATCTTATCTCCAACTTTTATCTTTCTCTTTTGAGCTATATAACATCTAACAAGTTCATTAACTCCTGGAGATAAATCATCTCCATTTTCTCTAGTAAACACTTTTACGTCTACTATTATACCACCTTCACCATGTGGAACTTTAAGTGAAGTATCTCTAACTTCTCTAGCTTTTTCTCCGAATATCGCACGAAGTAATCTTTCTTCAGCAGTAAGTTCAGTTTCTCCTTTAGGAGTTACCTTACCAACTAATATATCTCCTGAATCTACTTCAGCACCTATTCTTATTATACCTCTGTCATCTAAGTTCTTTATAGCACTTTCTCCAACGTTAGGTATATCTCTAGTTATTTCCTCTGGTCCAAGCTTAGTATCTCTTGCTTCACATTCATATTCTTCTATATGAATTGTAGATAATCTATCTTCTTTAACTAATTTTTCGTTTATTAAGATAGCATCCTCGTAGTTGTAACCTTCCCAAGTCATGAACGCTACGAACATATTTCTACCTAATGCTATTTCCCCAAGGTCAGTAGCTGGTCCATCTGCTATAACGTCACCCTTTTCTATTTGGTCACCTTTATTTATTATAGGAGCTTGATTTATACAAGTACCTGCATTTGAACGTTTAAACTTAAGTAATTTGTATCTATCTTTTACTCCGTCTTCTCTTTTTATTATTATTTCATCAGCTGTTACTCTCTCTGCTATACCAGAGTTCTTAGCAACAACAACTGCACCTGAGTCTTTAGCTGCTCTATATTCAACTCCTGTACCTATAACTGGTGCTTCTCTTCTAACTAGAGGCACTGCTTGACGTTGCATGTTCGCTCCCATCAGAGCACGGTTAGCATCGTCATTCTCTAAGAATGGTATCATAGCAGTTGCTATAGAAACAACTTGTTTTGGAGATATATCCATATAATCAACTCTATGAGTTGGAACTAGTTCAACCGCACCATTTTTAGTTCTGCATACTACTCTCTTATTTACGAAAGTACCATCTTCTTCTAATGGTTCATTTGCTTGAGCTCTTATGAATAAATCTTCTTCATCAGCAGTTAAATAATGTATTTCATTTGTAACTTTTCCAGTTTCCTTCTCTACTTTTCTATAAGGAGATTCTATAAATCCAAATTCATTTATTTTAGCATAAGTAGATAATGAGTTTATAAGACCGATGTTTGGTCCTTCTGGCGTCTCTATCGGACACATTCTTCCATAGTGAGAATGATGAACGTCACGCACTTCGAATCCAGCTCTTTCTCTTGAAAGACCTCCTGGTCCTAATGCAGATAATCTTCTCTTGTGTGTTAACTCAGATAATGGGTTGTTTTGATCCATAAACTGAGATAACTGCGAACTACCAAAGAACTCTTTTATCGCAGCAGAAACTGGTCTTATGTTAACTAACGCTTGTGGCGTTATAGCTTCCATATCTTGAACAGTCATTCTTTCTTTTATAACTCTTTCCATTCTAGAAAGACCTATTCTAACTTGGTTCTGCAATAATTCACCAACAGATCTTATTCTTCTGTTTCCTAAGTGATCTATATCATCTATATTTCCAATATCATGGAATAAGTTAAATTCATAATTTATAGAAGCTATTATATCATCTAATAATATATGCTTTGGTATAAGTTCTTTCATTCTGAACTTAATAGCTTCTTTTATTTCTTCTTCATCACTATAAGTTTCTAAAATTTCTTTTAAAGTCGGATAGTGAACTTTTTCTTTTATCTCTAATTCATCTATATCAAAATCAACATGTGATTTTATATCAACAAAATTATTTCCTATAACTTTAACAACTTTTTCATCTTCTACTAATAAAGTAACTACATTTATACCTGCATTTTGTATATCCTTAGCAACTTCATAGCTTATTTTTTCACCAGCTTTAACAAATACTTCTCCCGTTTCAGAATTCACTACGTCTTCAGCTGATATTTTGTTCATTATTCTGTAGCATAGAGCAAGCTTTTTATTAAACTTATATCTACCAACTTTTGCTAGGTCGTATCTCTTCGCATCAAAGAATAATGCATTTAATAATGAAGATGCACTTTCAACTGTTGGAGGTTCGCCCGGTCTTAGCTTCTTATATATTTCTATTAGACCCTCTTCAACTGTTTTAGTGTTATCTTTTTCTAAAGTTGCAGCTAATCTTTCATCTTCACCTAAAAGTTCGATTATTTCAGCATCTGTACCTATACCTAGAGCTCTTAATAAAACTGTAACTGGTTGCTTTCTAGTTCTATCAACTCTAACAGATATTACATCATTTGAATCTGTTTCATATTCTAACCATGCACCTCTGTTTGGTATAACTGTAGATGATATTAACTTTTTCCCTGTTTTATCTCTTTCTAGAGCATAATATACTCCAGGAGATCTAACTAATTGACTTACTATAACTCTCTCTGCACCGTTGATAACAAAAGTACCCTTTTCAGTCATTAATGGGAAATCTCCCATGAATACTTCTTGCTCTTTTATTTCTCCAGTTTCCTTATTTATAAGTCTTACTTTTACTTTTAGAGGTGCACAATATGTAGCATCTCTATCTTTACATTCTTCTATATCATATTTAGGCTTATCATCTAAAGAGTAATCTACGAATTCTAATATAAGATTACCTGTGTAATCTTCTATCGGAGAAATATCATCAAATACTTCTTTAAGACCCTCTTCAATAAACCACTTATAAGAATCTACTTGTAGTTCTATAAGATTTGGCACGTCAGCTATTTCCTTTATCTTAGAAAAGCTCATTCTAGTCCTTTTACCTATCGTGACAGGATGTGGCATTCAGTCTTCACCTCTCAATAATTAAAAATAAAACCATAGTTCATTGTAACGCATCTAATAATTTTATCATAACAATAAACTTTTTTCAATATGTAACTTATACGTAAACCTTTATAATTAATACTTTTTCACAAAATATGCATTATTTATTATGCACATAATTTTAATCTAAAATTCTATTTTTATACATGTCTTATTTAAATTTTATAAAAATAAACCATACAAATCTATTACTATTCTGTTTATGTCTTCAAAAACATTATGTCTTTGAGATGTTCCATATAGTCTTATCACTTCATTTATTTATTTTATTTAGTCCAAATACTGTCAACAAGTTCAATCATTCGCATTGGTGTGGAGTCCTTGCTTCAGAG
>OFFY01002577.1_pt1 | contig 12498 bp, 14 predicted proteins | sample 1521481 | NCBI WGS metagenome assembly OFFY01 (sample SAMEA3504117, study PRJEB24116) | mouse gut metagenome | biome: mouse gut; feature: mouse-associated habitat; material: faeces | place: Denmark | collected 2011
CAATACCAGCCCCAGCAAGAGCGCTTCCGAGAATCGTCATAAGCGCCCCGGCAATGTCAACGCCGCTTTGTACCTGATGAATCAGCCCGGTAATCACCAGCGATACGCCGATACCCACAACCGCTCCTGCAATACCACCAGCGATACTCGCAATCTTGAAGCCAATTCCCGCTCCTGTCAGCGCCCCACCGATTGCGGTCAAAATACCGTTCCCGGCGTTGACACCATTTTGAAGTTCGGAAATGATACCTGTAATGAGGAGCGAAGCCCCCACGCCAATCGTAATACCGATAGCCGCACCAGCGGTTCCACCGAGCCAATAACCAAGACCAGCGCCAATCAGAGCGCCACCAATAGCAGTCAGAAGTGCATTTCCAAAATTCACACCATCCTTGATTTCAGCGATAATCCCCATGATGGAGAGAACCACGCCTACACCAATGATTGCGCCGAGGGCCGCTCCGTGGACAAGGCTCCCCCCGGATTTCAGCATGATACCAGCGCCGATACCGCCGCCAGCGATTGCACCACCAAGAGCGCCCAACAGGATTTTGCCCAAGTCAAGACCATCGACAATTTCAGCCACGATGGACATAATTGCCAGTGACAAACCTACGCCAATGACAGCGCCGAGGAGCATACCGTTCTTCCACGACAGCCCAAGCTGTTTTGCCAGCATCAGACCGAGACCAGCCCCGGCAAGCGCACCGCCAGCCATGCCCTCCAAGATGTTCGCCCACGTCAGTTCTTTGTTGATGATAATGTCCTTGATGCTGTCAATGAGAAGCGTGATACCAGCGGCAAGCAACAACCCACCCAGAATGTTTTCCAACAGGCCGAGGTCAGGAATGAGCGAATCAGCGATTGCCCACGCCGCCAACCCAGCACCAATTTCAGCAACGAGCGGAAGAATCTTCTCCATCCACTTCTGGATTTTGTCAGCCCTTTCGCTAAGAGCGTCACCGAGGAAGTCATACTCCGGGAGGTCAAAATCAAACTCACCGACACCGCCGCTCCCATTTCCGCTGGAATCGTTGGGGGAGATAATGTTCAGCTCGTCAATCCCGACCACGGCGTTTTTCAGCTTCTTCGCCGCTTTCGTTGCGTCCTCAAGCTCCTCGCCCATGCCGCCTACAGAATCAGTAACTTCGCCAAGCCCGGAGTAGTCCACCTCTGGTAGAGTGAAGCCGAAGAACAAAGCGATAGAATCAGCCACGCTCCTCAACACCTTCATCAATGCGATAGCGTAAGGAAGGACAGCGTTGATAGCTGGGATAAAAATGTTACCCAGCACTCGGGCGCATTGCGTGACCTGTGCTTGCAAAATCCGCAACTGATTGGCGGGAGCTTCCAGCGTCCGGGCCATATCGCCTTGCGCCAGTGTCACTTGCTTCATAATGGTGTAGTAGCGAAGCTGGGCTTTCTCGGCCTGTGTCATGTCGTTAAAACTTTTCTTGATACCCAACGACAGGGCAACGGCTTTCAACCGGGCTTGCGACAGGTCATAACCAAGCCTACGAAGTGGCTCAAGCTCACCAGAGATACCCGACTGTAGCTTCTGCATAGCGTCCTCGAAGGGGATATTGAAGAACGAGGACAGGTCATAGCCAAGCTGGGTAAGGTTCTTCGACATGATGTAGGCTCTATCGCTCGCCACGCCAAAGCCCTTGGTGATGGTCATAAACACGCCTTGATTTCGCATCCACTCGCCGGGGTCGATACCAACAACATCTCCAACGGTCTCGGCGTATTCCTGCGCTTCCTCCGCAAACTTTCCCATAGAAGCAGTAAACAGGTTGATATTTTCGATGTAGCTGTTGGACTTTGTAACCCACGAAGCAATAGCACGAGCCGCTGTCTGCAAACTGGTCATTGCCATGCGGCACTTCGCCCACAGATTTACATAGCTGTTGCTGGCCCGATTGTTGCGATCTGTCAAATCATCCATGCGAAGGATAATCCGCAGAATCCGCTCGGGAATACGGTCAAACACACTCGCAATACCGTTGAGCTGGGAAGCGAGGGGAGCGATTGCGGAAGCCAGCCGCCGAATCCTCTCCGCAAACCCGTCAAGGTCAACACCGTTTAGGGTCTGCACCATCTCGGGGAGCTTACGAATCTGTGAAAAGAATGACCCAAGATTGGAATTGCCGATAGTGGACAAAGGCGTGAGGGCGCTGATAAGCTCCCGAATCTTTCCTGCCGTAGAAGCCATATCTACCCCATTGAGAGCGCCGATAGCCGCTGGCAGTTTATTGAGCTGATTGATAGTAGAAGACAGGTTCAGGGAACCGATGCTCGCAAGCGGCTGAATAGCGGTTGCCAACTCACCCAGCGAGGAGAAGTCCGTTCCGTTCAGAGAACGGGTCGCTGTACCAATGCTGGTAATCTGGGACGCAATGGAAGACGAAATTTTCAGATTGCCCAAATTTTTCAGTTTCTCCAAGCTGTTCGCCAGAGTATTCAACTTGTCAGCCGCAGAAGCGTCCACACTGTTTAAGGCGGTATTGAGATTCTTGAGCTGATTAGTCACGCTCGTCAATCCAACACCGCCCTTAACAGCCGTTTTGAGCCTTGAGAGAGAAGCGGAAAGAGCGTCTATGCCAGATACAGCCGATTGTGAACTCGACTGTACTTCAAGTTCCAGAGAATCAATCGTAGGCATCTACTCACTTCCTTTCTTCAAACCGTTTATTGTTTTTAACCATGAGTGCTTGCATATACCGAAGCCCCTTTTCAGACTTGAGCTTTGCCTTTTTGGTCTCGGTGTCCTCTGCCATCTTCCTGCTGATGGGGTAGGCTTCCTCAACGTAGGGCTTGGCTTTCGTCCCCTTCTTAGCGAAAGCGTGAAGGAGGGGAGAGATACGGGCAAGCGCATCATAGAAGTACATACCCTGTAGCCACGCTTCCTGATTGAAGCGCTCCTTCCTGATTTCCTCGGCTTCACGGTAATACCTCACGAGACAACAATCCCTATCCCAGTATTGCTCCTCGGTCATGCCAATGGATAAGTAGTAAGGGAATTGTTTGTAAAACATCTCGGTATAAGGAAAAGGGGAAGCGGAGCGATTTACGCTCTCGCTCCCCCCGTCCTCGGATTCCCCAACGGACAGCGAACCCCTTACCAGTTCGTTGTCCACTCCACGTTTTTTGTGGATTCCTCGGGTTCCTCGACCAGAGACAGAATCGGCTCGTTGTACATCTCGGCGAGCTTGCCGATAAGCCCCTCCCGGTTGGTCATGTGGGAGAAAATCTCCTGCACGACCTCCTTCTTCTCGAACCTGTGGTGGGCGAGGAAAGCGCCCTCGAACAGAGCGGGAAGGGTGGACATGGGCTTGGTCTCCACATCTGCGGCAACGAAGCCCTTGCGCTCCATCTCGGTAACAGTCCTGCGGGTGAACTCAAGCGTGTACTCCTTGTCCCCGTAGGTGAATTTCATCTGCTTTGCCATAATTCATTTCCTCTCTTTCTTTTACTCGGTGGTGGTGTCCTCGTCCATCGTAATGGGGGCGGAGGGGGCGATAGTGATGGTCATGTCCACGACCTCGTTCACGCCGCCGCCAACGGGGAACACGGAGAGCTGACCCTTGAACTTGAACTTGCCATCAGACCCGGAAGGCGTGACGGTCTCGCCGCTCTCAACGCCGCCGAACCACACAGCGTACTCGTTCTCGATACCATCCAGAGCCTTGAGCTTCTTGTACTCGTCCAGCGTGTAGTTGGCGTTGAACTCCAAGGAATCCAAGCTCTGGATACCGGGAATGTAGGTCTGCATACGGTCAGACAGGGTGGTGGTCTCCAACATCTCGGGAGTGCCGCCGAGGTCAGGGAACTCCTTAATGTCAATCAGCTTCTCCCACGCTTCCGCTTTCTTCTGCATGAGGAAGATTTTGTAGGTGCTAATAGCCATAGCTCTTACCTCCTGTAAATCACGTTATTTTTCGATACCTTGGCGGTGTATCTGCCAAGCATACGATAAATTGTTGCATCATCCATGTTGGGAATAGGATTCAGCATCGTTCTGGTAAATCCAAGCCGAGCAAGCTCACTGTCCACGAGAGCGGCGATTGCTTTGCACTCGGCTTTCTTACCCTTCGTCCTGTTGGAGTAGACATTCAACTCGTACATCACAACCGCATGATTCTCCATGCAATCGGTTGTCTGTGTGGAAACGTCCGGGTGATTGTCCAGCTCGACTAATGACACGCAAGGGAACGAGGGAGGGGCTTTCACATACTCCCCGACCATGAAAATTTTCGGGTATTGCTCCCGAACTGCCGTAGCGACAATGGCGAAGACTTCTTCCTCAATGTTAATCACGAGAAAACCTCCTTCGCGATTTGAGCGATTTCGTTACACACGCTCTCCATAGCTCGGTACATCGGCATCTTGGCGGGAGTGCCGTGAGTAATGTGAAGCTCACCATCCTCGTAGTAGCCCCATGCGGCTTTCTTACCGTAGCCCTTGCCGTAATCGCCAATGGTGAATCCAAGCTCTGCGCCTTTTGGGTGAGGGGAGGAGCCAGCCGAACCGTTGTGGTAAACGCCAGCGCCGAACTCCACCCAGATAGCGTCCTCGCCGCTGGCAATCACAAGGGTCACGCCCCCGTGGTCTTCCACGCAGACTTTCACATCAGCCAGCTTTGCGGATTCCCCGTGGGTCAAATCGTCTACGACAGCCCCGGTAAAACCCTCATTGGCTTTCTGCGCCAGCCGCTCGGCAACCTTCACCCGCAAAAGCTCGGTCTTACGGATAAAGTCACGCTTGTACTGCTCAAGCTCCCGCATAGCCCGGTTGATTTCCACAACCGACAGGCTGAAAGTAATCTTCTTACTCATTGCACGTTCACCTTGCTTATGGCGATAGACACGCTGTTCAGGCTTCGTGCGACCTTCTTCACGATGTAGTCATGGGGGGTAATCACTTCGCCCTCGTCATTCAGAGCGAGCGCCCCGTTTTCATCCAACCGGGGAATACAGTCAATCCAGAGGATTGAGTATTCGTCAATCGGAGGAGCGTCACCACCCATGACAATCACCTTGTCGTAGTTCTCGCTTTCGCCAAACTGCCGTGTCTGGGTCTCGCCCTTGGCGGCTGACACATTGGCCCGATACTCCTGCGGGTCTCCGTAGGTAATATCCACGCCGCCTGTCGGATTTCCCCATTCGTCCGTACCCTGTTCCTTGCTCACATACAGAGCGTAGAAAAACCGTGACTTGTTCCTGCTCATACAGACCATTGCCTTACTCCTCCCGAAACACGCCGCAATGAGGGACAATCGTACTCAACATCGAAGCGGGAACATCGGCGTTCTCATAGGTACGACTAATCCCATTCTCCGAGTGCGAGGTCTGACCCTCGGCCCCTCTCTTATTGAGAAGGTAAGCGGCAATCTCACATTGCAAGGCTTCGTACTGTACAGGGACTTCTATCACGTCAGGGTCATACGGATAGGCTTTCGCCAGAATCTTCCTGCCAGCGAGGAAAAGATATGCGGATAACACTTCGTCAGCGTCAGAGCCGCCAATCATTGCCCGAAGCAAGGCGAGCTTTTGTTCCTCCGTCATGTTATCCGCACTCCTTTATCATTTCTTAGGCGCTCTGCTGGGAGGGGAGGGCGGCTTCTTACCACCGCTCTCACCAGCGCTGGAACTACCAGCCTGTCCCGAAGTGCCGTTCCCCTTATTAGAGGAGGGCGGGGGAGAACTGTTCTTCCTCCGGGCTTCCCCCTGTCGGTGTAACAGCATACCCATAGTGCTTAACCCCCAGTGGAGACAGTCTCCTTGATTTTGATAGCCTTGGAGGAATCGTACAGGTATGCGACATAGTGCTTGTCGGCGGTCAGCACCGTGGACTTGTTGATAATGTCACGGTCTGTCTCGATGATGGTCTCCCGCTTCATGCACAGGGCCAGCGCACCGGGGGACACGATGTAGGAGGAATCCGTGAGCTTGTTGGACACGGACACCTGACAGCCGTGAATCATACCGACAGACCCACGCAGAATCAGGTTAGCACCAATCTCGGTGTTGGGAATCCAGCCATCGGTCTTCCGCAGAACGCCGTAGGTGGCAGGACTGCACAGGTAGACCTTGGGGCCGTCAATGTCCTCGCCCAGCTTCACCAGCGCATCGGAAATATCGTCAGCGGTGGCACGAGCGGCGGCGGTGTAGAGCATCGTCCCAGTAATGGCGTTCAGCACAGCCAGCACGTCATTGTCCATCTTGGAAGCAATGGCAAGGCTAATCTGCTTGATGCCCTCACCCAGCGGGTCTCCGTAGCCAGACAGGATGGATTCATCGGTGAACTGCAAACCCTTACCGACCTTCCGCACCTTGACGGAGGTGGTGTTTGCAACAAGCTGGGTGATGGGGATGTCAGCGCCCTCGGCAACCTCCTCGGCATCACCGATGTAGGCGAAGGAGGGAAGGGTCAGGGTATCACCGGGCCGACCCTCAAGGGTGTTGTCCACCCGGCACAGCGGGGCGAACTTCACATCGTTTACCAGCTTCTTGTTGACCATATCGCCGATAACCTGCGGGTTGAACAGGTTGGCGAGATAGGTGGAAGTAGTAGGCACAGTAGCCATTTAATCTCACTCTCCTTGCAATTCTTTATAGAGTTCAGGGTTCTCGTTGAACAGGTTCAGGCGCTCCATGTACGACAGGTTGGCGAACTGCTCTCTGGTCAAGTCCTTCGGAACGGCCTGACTGCCGCCGTTGGGCTTGGGGGTACTCTTGAGGATTTCAGCCCGAATCTTCTTCACAAGAGCGTCCTGATGCTGTTTCTGTACGAGAAACAGCGTTCCGTGGTCGTTGTCAGCCGCCGCTTCTGCCGCTCGGTCAGCCAAACTCGCTTCATAACCGAGGGCGAGATACTGGGCCTTGGTGTCGGAAACGATTTTGGCTCGCTGTAATTCAGCCAGCTTCTCGTTCACCTCGTCCTCCTTGGCCTTGCGCTCGGCTTCCCGCCGCTCCTCCTCGGACATACGGGCTTGAAGCTCACGTTTCAGCTTGGCGGCTTCTGCGTTGGCCTTACTGACCGCCGCTTTCAGCTTCTCGGTCTCGTAGCTCTGCATGGGGTTCGGCTCGCCGCCAGCACCCGTAGCGGGGGCCGGGTCAGCTTTGGGGAACTCAATGCCCTCCAACGCCTTAGTCACGTCTTCAAGCGACATTCCCTCCTTGTAGTTGTCCTTGAGCAATTCTGCGAGTGTCATACAAATTCATCCTTTCTGCGAATTTTCTATACCGATTTCCCTACCGGATTTTCTGCGAAATTTTTATAGCGGCTTCCCTGTCGCTGTATGTAAACCCCTACTCGGGGTCTGCACCCGGTTCCTTCTGCTGGGCCTCCAGTCGCTTCGCTTCTTTTTCCTCCTGCTTGACTTGCTCCTGCTCGTAATACTCCATGCTCATGGCGTAGGCACTCTCGGCATCAGAGAACATACCACAATGGGAGAAGGCCAAAAGCGGGTGAATCTTCTGCTGTTGGAGCATACTTACCAACACTTGCGACTTGCTCTGAATGGCTTCATAGTTCCGTCTGGTGAACTTAATGTCAATGTCAGACAGAGAAATCGACACGTCACCCATGTCCCGAAGAATCCGAAGCACCAGCCGCAGGAAGCTCCCCTCTGACCGCTTGAACATAAGCTCGCTATCCTTGGCCCTCGCTTCTGCCAGAGACCAGCCATCCCGCATAATGACCGCCGCTCCCGTATCGGAAGTAGATGTGCCGCCATTGCGGTTGGGCATACCGCAGATTGTCAAAACGGTCTGGTACAAATCATCGGTGAGCGTCTGGGTCTGGTCTTGATTCAGGTCTGTCGTGACCATAGCCACATCAGCCTTTTGCCCGTCAACGGACTTTACCTTGATTGCACCCAGCTTCAAAAACTCTTGATATTCCTCTTTGGAAATCTCGCAGTTAATGAACTTGATGAACGCCTGAACAATCTGCTCCACACCGTCAATGCGGTTGCTGGCAATCGTGTTGATTGCGTCCAGCATCGGAAGGACAATCTCGAAGGAGCCGAGCCTTGCATTGTTGGCGGGATATTCGATAATGGGAATCATGCCGAGAAGGTGATTCTCCTGCTTGACAACAACCCCCGCCTTGACCTCGAAATATTCATCCTTGGTGTAAACACAATAGGTCTTCTCACCATTTCTGTTCATGGTGTAGGTAACGCCCATCAGCGGCTTGCGGCCTACCCGATTGCTGTACACAACGAAAGTGGTGCGGGGGTCGAGGGTGTAAATCTCGAACGGGACTTCATCTTTCTCGGCTTCATCATCAGGCAGAACCATTCGATAGCTCGTCCCGCAAATCAACTGCCACTCAATGATTTCCCTGTCGAAGCTGGCCTTGTTCTCAAGGAACATCATCTCATTTAGCTTGGAAACACCCTCTGCTACAGCGGGTTCCGCTCCTCGTGCGATATACTGGATAGGTTCGCCGCAGAGATACCCCAACTTGAAGGAAACAATCTCGTTTGCCCTGTTCACCACAAGACGGTTGCAGATTTCAGGTCGCACGACCTTCTGGCGCTCAAGGATGGGCTGTCTGCCCTTGTAATAGTTCCAGAGATACTTAATCTCGGAGCAATTTGCGCTGTGAGCGCTCTGCACATCGTCCAGAACACGCAGGATATTCGCCCGTGTAATTTTCGTTTCATCGGTAATCAGGATTCTTCGGCCTTGCATGACCCTTCCCACATTCTCCTCTCCTCTCGGGCAACAAAAATAGCGCATGACTGTTCGACCACTCAAGGTCTCGCAATCATGCGCCGCTCAAAATCTGTTAAATTGTGCTTAGTATAGCACTTAATTCTGCTTTTGTCAACCCCAAAATTCTGATTATTAGAATTATTATAACAAATTTGCAGATTTAGAACGGTCTTTGGAACACCTCGACACGTCCTCCTGTGAGCGATTGTGCGAAATCCGCCAGCATTGCCATACCGTCAGGAACATCATCGTGCTTGTTTTTTCCCGCCATTGTGTAGGAGCAAAGCATATTCATCATGCGCCCATACTCGCTGTTCCGCTGATACAGGCTCTCGTCTTTGAACAGGCAATGCTCCTTCACCCATGCGCTGTTGACAATGATTTTGGTCTCCTTGTTGACGCTGGTGAATTTCGTTGTGATTTGAGTGATACCACCACGGGCTTTCACGTCCTTCTGTACCTTCTCGGCAACACGACCACCCGCCGAATTGCTCTCAAAGCGGCACATCTTCACCCGGTTCCGCACCAAAATGTCCACCAGCCGCACGTCAACGATGTTCGGCAAGCCGTTGTCGCACACGCAATCATCAATGTAGTAGTCCTGCCCATAGACATAGGCCACAGGAAGGAAAGCGTAATCCTTGCCCTTGTCCTTGGTATCGCACACGCCAATGATAGCGTCAGGACTGTCGGAAGGAAGCTCAAAATACCGCCGCAGTTCGTCAGCGTGGTAGACAAGGCCCTCCCGTTCAATCGGCTCATTCATGTAGAGCGCTCGCCAGTTTGTGTCCTCCATAATGTCTCTCTGCTCGTGGAAGAAACGGGTAGAGAATCCAACACCATAGGGATAATTGAAATTGGATTCATCATCAGCGTTCAGAGCGGGAATGGTGATGAACTCTGCCCTCTCGTCTCCTTCGTACTCCTGCTCAAGCCGCCCAATCACGTCATGGCATGACCAGCGTGTAGCAATGTGAAGTTCTCGGCACACGTCACCAATTTTACGCTGGCGAAGGTCTGTCGTGTAGGTCTCCCAGAGCTTGTCAAGCCGCTCTTTGGACAAGGCCACCTCAATACCGCTCACCAAATCGTCACAGTAGAGAAGCGTAGCCGCACGATACAGACCAGCGTTACCTGTACCGATGGAGGTAAATTCCAACGTCTCAAAGCGCTTCCGTTTCCCGAGGTCAATGCGGCAATCCTTGGCATTGGTGTTCACTACGTTAATGTCAGGGAACACGTCATGCCACAGATACTCCCCATTAGGCTCGAATATCCGCAGACATTCATCATACACACCCCGGACAAAGGAATTGGAGTGACTGCCCGTGAGCATCGGCTTGTCGGGAACTCGCCCCCCAAGCCATGTAAGGTAGAAAATAGCCAGTGTGGTCTTGCCTGTTCCGGGAGGTAAACTGATTGCCAGTAAGTCCAGCTCGCCATCGGCAAGCCGCTGTAGAGCGTCCACTACTTGTTTCAAAATCATTCTCCGGGGAGGATAGAACTTCTTTTCAGGCTCTCGGCCCCACTCCACATAGAGAAGATAGCTCTCAAAATCGTGCGGAGCGGCAACGAGCAACACCCGCTTGTGGAGCGAAAAAAACTTGTGAATTTTGTCTGCGTCCTCCGTAGCAGGAATCACCGCTTCGAGTTTGTCAGACAGCTTTTTCAAGTAGGCAATTCCCAGCTTCACATCGGTCTTCATGGTCTCCTTGCAAATGCTGAACAGGTCTTCGTAGGGCTGATAATCGGTATTGACCTGTTGCCAGATTGCTTCCAATAATTCTTTCATAAATACCTCCAAAAAGAAAAGGCGCACGATTGCTTGAGAACTAAGTCTCGTGCAATCATGCACCTTCACGTTACCATTTTCTTCTACGTCTTCTGCGGTGGTGCGCTTTATCATTCTGCTTCATCAATTCCGAAAACAGAACGAATGGGAAAAGCAGGAGCATCAACAAAAAGAATCCCATACTCAACCTCCTGTCAGGTCAAAAGAAAATTCCTGTCCGTCAGTAAACTCAACAGACACCGTGGAATTATCCTCACGTTGGAATGTCCAGACCACCGTAGCAGACTTTCCAGCTTGAACTGTTGTATCGCACTGGATAGCCCCCTCTGTTTTCTGCCCCGTATAGACCATAACAGGGATTTCAGTTCCGTTCTGAAACGCTTTGATGTTGATTGCATCACACGGTAAGCAACTCTCGTCACTCATATTGGTGTAAGTGCAGAATACCCCAACAAGCTCGGTTCCATCTTCCATAGTAACGAGTTTTCCTTCAATAAACTCAAGCGAGTGTTCAGGCTCCGAAGCCCCACAAGCGGTCAAGGTCAATATCATAGCTATCGCTAAAATCAGCTTTTTCATGCTCTCACTCCTTGTAAAAGCGGCTGGTGTACCCCCTGTACCCAGTCCATATCGCCGTACTTGTACTTACCCTCGTAGAAGGGCCTGTGGGACAGGACGCTCTTTATGGTCGAGACCTGAAAGCGCCGCCCTTTTCGGGTATAGTAACCGTGGCTGTCCAGAAGCTCGGCAATCCCCAACATCGGCGTTCCCTTGTCATGCTCCTCGAAAATCATCTCCACGATAGGCGCTTCTTCCGGGTTCACCTTCAGGACACCATCGGAAACGTCATACCCATATGGCACTCTACCGCCGCTGTACCCGCCGCATCGGGCCTTGAGTGACCTCCCCTTGCTTGTTCGGAGAGCGATATTCTTGCGCTCCTGCTCCGCTACGAACATCAGGAGCGAGCGGTAGATGTTGGCAAAATCGTCTCCCTCTCTGAAATGTTCCTCCGTGGACAAGAGCTTGATATTCTTCTTTTCCAGTGTATAGAAGTAGTAGAAGTACAGCTTGGTATCACGGGCTACTCGGTCATTCTTGAACACGATTACAGCGTCAATCCCGCTTGGTGGATTGTACAAAATCTTGTCAAATTCAGGCCGATTGTCCTTTACACCACTGATTTTGTCCACAAACCAATCGCTGATACCATAGCCATTGGCACTGGCGTAGGCTTGTATGGCCTGTTTCTGTGTGTCAATGCCGTACTTATCATCCGAGCCTTGCTCCTCCGTGGAAACCCGGATATAACCAATGGCATTTCGCACGAGGTAATCACCTCCTTCGTAGCCGCTTGAATTTTACGGTTCAACAATCTTCACCTTATCGACATAACACGCATCATAGCCGCCGAGATTAGCCATAGCATTGAGAATTTTACGAAGGTCTCCATTGGCTAAATCCATATGCTTACTATCATCACCATTGCGCATAATATCATTTGCCACTTCATCAATCACAGTTAAAATCATATTACCTGATTCAACGAACTTCCCATTCATGCTCATGGAGTAATCAATACTCACTTTTTTCATAATGCACTCCCGTCTTTGTCCTTATCGGACAACTTTTAGTCTTAAAATTGGCTTTGGTGTAGTTAAAGTAGTTGTTCTACGCTGTTTGCGTATAACTTTTGCTATATATGCGTGTATTAAGGGGAATTTACCGCAAAAACCGATTTTCAACTACTTTAACTACTCACCACGCTTCACATAGGTCATTTCAATGTCGTACCCAAGGGCTTCCATGATTTGTACGAAGGTCTTGTTGATGATACCATCCTTCTTCTTGATAACCCGGTTGACGTATTGCCCGGTCGTGCCGATGGTCTCACCAATCTGCTGTTGGGAGATACCGCCGCTCTCAAGGCATTTCATCTTTACGTCCATCTCAATGTTGTTTTTGACCATATTGCAA
>OFFY01002579.1_pt1 | contig 12492 bp, 12 predicted proteins | sample 1521481 | NCBI WGS metagenome assembly OFFY01 (sample SAMEA3504117, study PRJEB24116) | mouse gut metagenome | biome: mouse gut; feature: mouse-associated habitat; material: faeces | place: Denmark | collected 2011
CCTGGACGACCTGTACCGCCATGTGGAGCGCTTTTTGGAGCTGGGCGCGGAGCGCTGCCTGGCGCTTGGCTCCGACGCCGACGGCACCGACGTCCCGCCGGGCCTGGACAGCCCCGGCCGCTTCGCCGGGCTGTACCAGTACTTCCTGGACCGGGGGCTTCCTCCGGCTGTGGTAGATGGGATTTTATGGAAGAACTCCCTTGATTTTTTCAGGAAACAGTGCATTTGAGCAAAATCATCTTGCGGCAGCGGCGCTTTTCTGTTATAATCCAGGTCACAGAAGAGCGATATGGCGGACCTGTGCGCCGCACGCTGAAGGAGTATCATTATGTCGAAACGCTGCCCTGAATGCCGCCGCGTCAATGAGGATTCCCGCATTTTCTGCACCTACTGCGGCGCGACGCTGGACGCCGAGCTCCGGCTGATCCAGGACCTGGAACGGCAGACGGAGACCGCCTCCCAAAAGCAGGCCGAGGCCAGGAAGGAAGACATGAGCTTCTACGTCAACCGCGCCCCCCAGGAGGAGAAAAAGCACCGCGTCATCCCCTGGCTCCTCCTCGCCCTGGCCGCGGCGGCGGCGGTCTGGTTTTTTATGAACCGATAAAAACAGGCTGGAAGATCACCCCTTCCAGCCTGTTTTTTCCTTTGCTGTGATAAAGCCGTCTTGCATTGCGGTAAATTTCGTGTTATAATTGACAGGAAAACAAAAATGCGGCAGCTTGACGGGTGCGCCAACACCCGCAAAGCCTGCATAGGTGGCACTATCACCTACACAACGGCCATCGGCCGCACCGCATGGATATTATACGACGGACGGTCCTTTTTGTAAAGGGTCTGCTTTGCTGTGGTATTCGTGCGGTCGTGTTGCCAAGATTCTTCCTTGCTGTGTAGGCTTTGCACCTGCACGGCATTTTTGTTTCCCCAGCTCTCGGGGACGGCGAACGCCCCCGGAGCTGCGGTAAAATAAAGAAGGGATTGAAACGAATGGGCTACTGTGAAAAACATCTGAAAAAAGAAAAGGGTGGTACGGTATCAGAAATTATTATGTACATATGCGCCGTCCCCTTCGCGCTGGTCGGCATAATCCTTCTGTGTATGCTGGGATACATGTCGATCTTTGAGTGGGCATCCTTTGGAGTCGGCGGCGTAATCATATCTCTGTTTTTCGGTGCGGGCTTCCTCTTCATCGGAATCTGCTTTGTCTGGGGCGCTCGCATCCACCGCAAAAAACGCCTGGCCATCGGCGCCGACGTAGAAAACAGCAACCTGATCCAGTCTATCCGCGCCCAGGTCCCAGCGGACCAGTCCAGCCTTCCTGTCTCGGAGCTGTTCGCCCTGGTGGACAAAGATTTAGCCGGAGGCCAGACCTTCGGCAATGTTGATCTAGGCCACACCTGGGTTTTGATTGGGGATCAGGCCATTTTGCTGCGCAGTCTCCAGGGCGTTTTTTGGATCAAAAAGGTCCATACCACCAGCAAGGTGGTCGCCACCTCCTACGATGTCAACATCTACGACTCCACCCGGCTGATCGCCTTCCCTACCTTCGCCCGCAAAAGCGAGGCCAAGCGGTGCTGCGAGGCCCTGGCCGCCGCCGCGCCTCAAGTACAGTCAGGCGGTTCCAAGGAGGAAAAAGCCTTCCTGAAATCCCTGGAAGAAGTTAATAAGACAAGGCAGTAACAGCTTGAATCCGCCGTCATGAAAACGTGGCGGCGGCTGATTTTGATAAATTTTGCTTGACAACCTTTTTGGTGTAGCTTAACCTAGAAGTATGAAAACAATCACCGCCAACACGGAGGAAAACGGAGGCAGTTATGGAATTATTGATTAAAATGACTTGGGACCCGGAGGCGCTCGTTTGGGTCGCTGAAAGCGACGATGTGCCCGGTCTGGTGATGGAATCCGGCTCCTGTGACGCACTGATTGAAAAGCTGCGCTTCGCAATCCCTGAAATGCTTCAGCTTAATGGTACCTCCTGCTCCCCCCTGCGCTTGAATTTTGTCTCTTACCGGCATGAACAGGTAGCAATCTGATGGCAGAATATGAAAAAATGGTTCGGGATATCTTATCTTTAAATGGCTGTGTCTTTGTGCGGCGGGGAAAGGGCGACCATGATATTTGGTATAGTCCTCTCACCAAACGCCACATCACAGTAGACAGCAAAATCAAGTCCCGCCATACCGCAAACGCAATTATGAAGCAGAGCGGCATTGCGCACCGCTTCCGCTGATACACTTTCAGCAACATTTTAAAGCCGCCGTCACGAAAATGTGACGGCGGCTTATTTTATCCAAACATGGAAAACAAATCCATCTGGCTGGTCTCGGGCAGGTCGCCGAAGGCGCCGGCTTCCTTCAGCAGCTGGATATGGGTCTTGGACACCTTGGGGCAGGCGGCGGACACCTCCTCAATGGAGATGAACTGCTTTCCCTCCCGCTGCTCTGCCAGGGAGATGGCGGCCGTCTCCCCCAGCCCGGCTACCGACACAAAGGGGGGCCTGAGGGCGCCCCTTTCCTCGTCCACGGTGAAACGGACGGCCTCCGACTTATACAGGTCCATGCGGTCGAACTGGAAGCCCCGGAGGTAGAACTCGTAGCACACCTCCAGGGTGGTGAGCATGTCCTGCTCCACGGCGGTGGCCTCCTTGTCCTTGGCCACGATCTCCCGCATCTTCTTCTGACACACATCCATCCCCCGGCACATGAAGGCCTCGTCGAAGGCCTTGGCCCGGATGGAGAAGTAAGCGGCGTAAAAGGCCAGGGGACGGTGTACCTTGAACCATGCGATGCGGAAGGCCATCATCACATAGGCCACGGCGTGGGCCTTGGGGAAGAGATAGGCGATTTTCTTGCAGGAGCCGATGTACCAGTCGGGTACGCCCGCGGCCTTCATCTCCTCCTCCGCCCCGTCGGGCAGGCCCCGGCCTTTTCGGACCGCTTCCATGATTTTAAAGGACCGCTTGGGGTCCATCCCCTTGGAGATGAGGAACAGCATAATGTCGTCCCGGCAGCCGATGGCCTGGCCCACGGGTATGCCCTGCTGGATAATCAGGTCCCGGGCGTTGCCCAGCCACACGTCGGTGCCGTGGGAGAAGCCGGACAGCCGCACCAGAATGTCGAACTGGTTGGGCTGGGTCTCCTCCAGCATCCCCCGGACAAAGGAGGTGCCGAACTCCGGGATGGCGGCGCCCCCGGTGGGACCCAGAACTTTGTCGTCCTCGTACCCCAGGACCTTCGACGAGGAGAACAGGGACATGGTGTCCTTGTCGTCCAAGGGAATCTCCCGGGCGTTCACTCCGGTCAGGTCCTCCAGCATGCGGATCATGGTGGGGTCATCGTGACCCAGCATGTCCAGCTTGAGCAGGTTGGACTCCATGGAGTGGTATTCGAAGTGGGTGGTTACGATGTCGCTGTTGGGGTCATCGGCGGGGTGCTGGACGGGGCAGAAATCATAGATTTCCTTGTCCTGGGGAATCACCACCATGCCGCCTGGGTGCTGGCCGGTGGTGCGCTTGACGCCGGTACAGCCAATGGCAAGGCGGTTCTCCTCCGCCTTGGAGGCTGTGACGCCCTTCTCCTCCAGATACTTCTTCACATAGCCGAAGGCGGTCTTTTCCGCCACCGTACCGATGGTCCCCGCCCGGAACACGTGGGTCTGTCCGAAGAGCTCGAAGGTGTATTTATGGGCGCTGGACTGGTACTCCCCTGAAAAGTTCAGGTCAATGTCGGGCACCTTGTCCCCTCCGAAGCCCAAAAAGGTCTCAAAGGGGATGTTGAAGCCGTCCTTGGCGTATTTGGTCCCGCAGACGGGACACAAAGCGTCGGGCATGTCCGCCCCGCAGCCAAACGGGTGGTCCGGGTCCCGTGCGTAGTCGAAATCGGTGTGCTTGCACTTGGGGCAGCGGTAGTGGGCGGGAAGGGAGTTGACCTCGGTGATTCCCGACATAAAGGCCACCAGGGACGAGCCCACCGACCCCCTGGAGCCCACCAGGTAGCCGTGCTCCAGGGAGTTCTGCACTAATTTTTGGGCGGACATGTAGATCACGTCGTACTTGCAGCGGATGATGTCCCCCAGCTCCGCCTCGATGCGGTCCACCACGACCTGGGGCGGGTTCTCCCCGTAGAGCTCGTGGGCCTTGCCCCAGACAAGCCGTTTCAGCTCCCCGTCGGAATCCTCCAGCTTGGGGGCGAACAGACCCTGGGGCAGCGGCTCAATGGGGTCGCACCAGCTGGCGATGAGGTTGGTGTTGGCCACCACCACCTCATAGGCCTTTTTTTCGCCTAAATAGGCAAATTCCCGGAGCATCTCATCGGTGGTCCTGAAATAGATGGGCAAATCCTCGTCCGCGTCCTCAAAGCCCTTGGAGGCCAGCAGAATGTGGCGGTAAATTTCATCCTCCGGGTCCAGGAAGTGGACGTCCCCGGTGGCGCACACCGGCTTGCCCAGTTCCTCCCCCAGACGGACGATATCCCGGTTAAAGTCCCGCAGCTCCTCCTCGGACCGGACCATCCCCCTGCGGAGCATGAACATATTGTTGCAGACGGGCTGAATCTCCAGATAGTCGTACCAGGAGGCGATGCGCTTCAGCTCCTCCCAGTCCCTGCCGTCGGCCAGCGCCCGGAACAGCTCCCCCGCCTCACAGGCGGAGCCCAGGATGAGCCCCTCCCGGCTGGCGTTGATGAGCGACTTGGGCATGATGGGGTAGCGCTTGAAGTGCTCCAGGTGGGACAGGGAGATCAGCTTGTACAGGTTGCGCAGGCCGGTCTGGTTCTTGGCCAGCACGATCAGGTGCTTGGGCTGGCGCTTGGCCTTTCCCTTTCCCCGGAGGGTTGTCATGTAGGGGTTGATTTCAGACAGGTTATGGTAACCTGCCGCCTCCAACTTTTTGAAAAAGCAAGGCAGCATATAGGCCACCGTGGCCGCGTCGTCGCTGGCCCGGTGGTGGTTGAAGGCGGGCAGACGAAGGTGCTCCGCCACAATATCCAGCTTGTATTTGCCCAGCTCGGGCAGCAGGTTCTGAGCCAGAATTAGGCTGTCCACCGAGGGGCTGCGGAAGGGAATCCCATATTTCCGGCAGCCGGCGGCGATGAAGCCCATGTCGAAGTCGGCGTTGTGGGCGGCCAGGGGCCGGTCCCCGGCAAAGGCCAGAAAAGCGCGCAAGGCCTCCTCCTGAGAGGGCGCTCCCTCCAGCATCTCGTCGGTGATGCCGGTGAGGCGGATGATCTCCGGGGGTAAAATCCGCCCTGGGGAGACGAAGGTGTTGAAGGCGTCCGTGATCTCCCCGTTTTTCAGTACCACCGCGCCGATCTCAATGATGACCTCATACTTTTTATTCAGGCCGGTGGTCTCAATGTCAAAGCAGACGATTTCACCGTCAAAGGGGGCGTCGGTCTCTCCGTGGACGGCCACCCGGTCGTCCACATCGTTGATGAAATAGGCCTCCACGCCGTATAAAATCTTGATCTTCTTAGACGAGTGCCAGGCGTCGGGGAAGGACTGGGCCACCCCGTGGTCGGTGATGGCAATGGCCGGGTGTCCCCAGGCCTCCGCCCTCTTGACCACGTTCTTATCCGGGCCAAGCTTGGGCCCCACGCTGGTAAGGGCGTCCATAGTGGACATTGTGGTGTGGAGGTGGAGCTCCACCCGCTTCTCGGGGGCGGTGTCCTCCTTCATTTTCTTCTCCGCAGCGGTGACGGCCACCGGCTCCAGCACCATGTCGCCGTAAAATCGGTCCATGTTCAGACGGCCCTGGACCTTGACGCGCATCCCCTTTTTGATGCCGTCTACCAGGGGCTTGCCCTCCTCCCCGGGAAAAAACTTGTTCACCCGGATAGAGCCGGTGTAGTCGGTCATGTCGAAGGCCACCACCCAGGCCCCCCGCTTTTTCAGCTCTCGGTTGTCGATGGCAAAGACATCCCCCTCCACCACCACCATGCCCATGTCCAGCTCCAGCTCACCAATAGGGGTAGGGGCTTTTGTGACGGGTTTGCCAAAAATGGCCTTTCCTCCGGACTTCTTGTCTCCCTTGACAGGGGCGGCAATGCGGGCACTTTTCTGCAAGGCCGCCCGGCGGATGGCCTCAGTGCGGGCAAAGGCATTGTCAACTGTTTTTTCTTCGCAGTCTACATTCCGAAACCCCCTGTCTTCCAGCGGTTCCAGTTCTTCCGGCCCCTCTTTGTCAGCTATATTTTTTTCTTGGTTTACAATCTTTTCCTCCACGTCGGGCGCCGCCTCAATCTTCACGCTGTTCAGACCGTAGGCCCTACACAGCGCCTCCTCCGCCTGGACGATCAGGTTGGGGCCGGCTCCGGAGGCCCCCTCCACCATGACCTTGGCGCTGCGGCTGTGTTTGTCGATGGCGGCGGACAGAATGAACCAGCCCTCCACTCCGTTGGACAGCTCGGTCCACTGGCGCAAGGCGGCAAACATCTGTAAAAACGGTATCTTCTGGGGCATTTGGTCGCTCTCCTTTACAGCCTCTCGATCAAGGCAAACAGCTCGTCCACCAGCCGGTCCTGGGGAACCTTCTTCACGATCTCCCCCTTCTGGAACAACAGGCCCTCGCCGATCCCTCCGGCGATGCCGCAGTCGGCGGACCGGGCCTCCCCGGGTCCATTGACGGCGCAGCCCATGACGGCCACAGTGATGGGCTTATCCACGGTTTTCAGCCGTTCCTCCACCTGATTGGCCAGGGATATCAGGTCGATCCTTGTCCTCCCGCAGGTGGGGCAGGACACCAATTCCGGACCTTCTCTCCGCACACCGGCAGCCTTGAGAATATCCCGGGCCGCGTAGACCTCCTCCACCGGGTCGGCTGACAGGGACACCCGCATGGTGTCGCCGATCCCCAGGGCCAGCAGGCCCCCGATACCCACAGCGGACTTGAGGGCGCCCATGCGCACGGTGCCCGCCTCGGTGATGCCGATGTGCATGGGGTAGCCGCTCCGCTCCCCCATGAGCTGATAGGCCCGCATGGTAATCGGCACACTGGACGACTTGAGAGAGACACAGATATCGTCAAAATCAAATTTATTCAGCAGGCGGATGTGCCCGAAGGCGGACTCCACCATGGCCTCGGGGCAGATTTTGCCGTATCTGGCCAAAATCGGCTTTTCCAGGGAGCCGCCGTTCACCCCGATGCGGATGGGAATGTTATGCAGGCGGCAGGCCTCCGCCACCGCCTTGACCTTGTCCTCTCCCCCGATGTTGCCCGGGTTGATGCGCACCTTGTCCGCCCCGGCGGCGATGGCCTCCAGGGCCAGCTTGTAGTCGAAGTGGATGTCCACTACCACGGGGATGGGGCTGCTCTCCTTAATCTTCCCCACTGCCCGCGCAGCTTCCATGTCGGGAACGGCCACCCGAATGATCTCGCACCCGGCGGCGGCCAGCTCCCTGATCTGCCTCAGCGTGGCCTCTACTTCCTGGGTGGGGGTGCTGCACATGGACTGAATGGTGACGGGGGCGCCCCCGCCGATGAGGACGCCGCCCACATTGATCTGTTTTGTCATAAGCTACCTCCCGAACAGCTTGCCCACATCGCTGAGGGTGACGGCCAGCATCAGGCACATCAGCGCTGCCAGGCCGGCCAGATGGACGTAGCCCTCGTATTTCGCGTCGATTTTCTTCCGGAATAGGCCGTAAATCACCCCGTTCAGCGCCAGAAAGAACACCCGGCCCCCGTCCAGGGCGGGCAAAGGGAGCAGGTTCATCACCGCCAGATTGACGGCAATGAAGGCCGCCAGATAGCCCAGGTTCCAGGCGGCGTCGAAGAGGGTGGGGGACTGACTGCCCACCTCCCCCATCATGTTCACGATACCCACCGGCCCGGACAGGTCCCGCAGGCCAACCGCCCCGGTGAAAATATCGCCCAGGCTGACCCATGCCACCCGGACAAAATCGATACAGGTGTTCCAGGCGTAGCCCAGCTTACCGAAGAACGTGGCGGGGTCCGCCGTGGCCGCCATGGTCAGCCCCCGCAGGCGGGTGTAGACGCCCTCTTCATCGGTACGCTCCTGGTAGGGCAGGTGGACGCCCTTCAGCTCCACCTGTTCCCCGTCCCGCTCCACTACAAAGTCGATGTCCTCCCCCGCCCGGTCCAGGTAGAAGCGGGCGTTTCCGTAGACCAGCACCTTGTGGCCATCCACCGACAGGAACCTGTCTCCCGCCAGCAGACCGCAGTCCTCGGTGCCGTAGCCCTCCAGCGGCCCGCCGTAGACCTCCGCCCGGAAGCCGGTGGCCGGGGCATAGAGAATCGCCATTACGATTACGCCGGTGATAAAGTTCATAAAGGCCCCGGCGCACAGGATGACGATCTTCTTCCACCAGGCCGCTTTGCCGAAGGACCGGGGATCGGCGGACTCCTCGTCATCCCCCTCCAGAGCGCAGAAGCCGCCGACTGGGAGGGCCCGCAGGCTGTAGAGGGTCTCCCCCTTTCCCCATTTGAGCAGGGCGGGACCCATGCCCACGGCAAATTCGTTTACCCTCACCCCCAACAGCTTGGCGGTGGCGAAGTGACCCAGCTCGTGGGTGGCCACCAGGATACCGAAAATCAGGATCGCGACAATGATATAGAGCATAGGAAAAGTGCCTCCAATTAGTTTACATAACTATTTCCCGGGCCGCCCTGTCGGCGTCCAGGATGTCCTGCATGGCCGGGTTCTGCACCGCCTTGATCTGGGACAACGCCTTCTCCACCTTGGCGGGGATGTCCAGAAAGCCGATCTTCCCCGCCAGGAACTGGGCCACCGCCCCCTCGTTGGCCCCATTGAGGATAGCGCCGGCGGTGCCGCCGGTCTTTGCCGCCTCAAGGGCCAGAGCCAGACAGGGAAACGCCTCCAAATCGGGCGTGCCGAAAGTAAGGGGCCCGCAGTTCCACAGGTCCAGCGGTGTGGACGGTCCGGACACCCGCCCGGGGTAGGTCAGGGCGTACTGGATGGGCAGGCGCATGTCCGGGGCCCCCAGCTGCGCCAGCATGGCATTATCACAGTATTCCACCAGGGAGTGAATGATACTCTCCCGGTGAATGACCACGGAAATTTTTTCCACGGGCATGTGGTACAGGTGCATGGCCTCGATCACTTCCAGCCCCTTGTTCATCAGCGTGGCCGAGTCTACCGTGATTTTAGCGCCCATGGACCAGTTGGGGTGTCTCAAGGCGTCCTCAACTGTTATGTCAACCAATTCCTCCCGCTTTCTGCCGTAGAAGGGCCCGCCGGAGCAGGTGAGGATCAGCCGCTTGACCTCGCCCCTGTCCAGGTTGCTCTCCAGGCACTGGAAAATGGCGGAGTGCTCCGAATCCACGGGGTAGAGCCTGGCCCCGTAATCCTGGGCCTCCTCCAGCACCAGCGGTCCGGCGCAAACCAGGGTCTCCTTGTTAGCCAGGCACACCCGCTTGCCCTCCCGGATGGAGGCCAGGGTGGGCCGCAGCCCCGCCATACCCACCAGGGCGGCGATAACCGTGTCCGCGCTGGAAAAGGTGGCCGCCTCCAGCACGCCCTCCAGCCCGCCGAGAACGCGGACGCTGGTGTCCGCCAGCCGCGCCCGCAGGTCGGCGGCGGCCTTCTCGTCGGCCAGGGCGGCGATGGAGGGCTTGAATTGCCGGGCCTGCTCCTCCATCCGCTTCACGCTGGAGTTGGCCGCCAGCGCCGCCGCCTCCATGCCGCAGGCGGCAATCACGTCCAATGACTGCCGCCCGATAGAGCCGGTGGAACCTAAAACCGCAACTTTTTTGCTCATACTCGTTCTCCTTAAAACGCCGGTAATATCTCTGCCAGCAGCAGCATCATGGGGGCGGCGAAAATGGTGGAGTCAAAGCGGTCCAGCATCCCGCCGTGGCCGGGCAGGAGGGTGCCGTAGTCCTTCACCCCGTACTGCCGTTTGATGAGGGAAAAGGACAGATCACCGATTTCGGTAATGGCGCTGCCCAGCAGGCCGTAGAGGGCCATAACAGGCAACTTAACCTGGACGCCGCCGAACCGCTCCACCAGCCAGCCGTAAAGCAGCATGCACAGGCAGCCGGTAAAAATGCCGCCGATGTAGCCCTCCAGGGACTTGTTGGGGCTGACCTGGGTGATTCCCCGGTGTTTTCCCAGGAAAACGCCGAAGAAGTAAGCCCCGATATCGGTGGTGAAGGCACAGACCACAGGGAGCAGGACAAAAAACCGCCCGTTCTCAACCCCCTTAAGCTGCACCAGGGCGGACAGAAACAGGGGGATACCCACACCGCCGAAGAGGCAGACCAAGATGTGCTCAAACCTGACCTCTCCGCCGGTGCCGTACAGGCGCAAAGCCGGGAGAAACAGGGCCGCCATCAGCAGGATAGCCGCCGCCCTGGCTGTCCAGCTTCCATAACCCAGGCCGTGGCCCAGGGGGATAAGGACGGCGGCAGCGGCGGTAAAGATGTACATACCGTTATGGTGGGCCACCCGGGTGGCCCGCAGCAGCTCGAAGGAGGCTGTCCCCGCGATGGCGGCCGCCACCACGGCCAGACCCATGGGCGGCAGGAGGAACAGGGCGGCCAGGAAAGCCGGGCCCAGGGCCAGGCCCACAATAATGCGAGTTGCCAAATCACACACCTCCAAACCGGCGGTCCCGGCTCTGATAGGACGCGATGGCCCGGTGGAGCTCCTCCTTGGAGAAGTCGGGCCACAGCACGTCGGTAATATAGAATTCGGAATAGGCCGCCTGCCACAGCAGGAAGTTGGACAGCCGCAGCTCCCCGCTGGTGCGGATAATCAGGTCCGGGTCCGGGATGCCCTTTGAGTAGAGGTAGCCGCCAAATCGGTCCGCGCTCAGATGGTTGGGATCGGCTTTGCCTTCCGCGCAGTCCAGAGCGAAAGCCTTGGCCGCCTGAACGATGTCGTCCCGGCCGCCGTAATTGAGGCAGACGTTCACCTGACAGCCCTCGTAGTGCCTTGAAATTTCCCGGGTGCGCTCACACAGCCGGCGCAGCTCCGGGGTGAGAGGGGACAGGTCGCCGAAAAACTCCATTTTTACCCGGTCCCGCTCCATGCGGCTGATGGCCTCCAGCAGGTACTTCTTCAAAAGCCCCATGATGGCCCCCACCTCCTCCTCCGGGCGTTTCCAGTTCTCGGAGGAGAAGGCGTAGACGGTGAGGTACTCAAGGCCGATCTCCTTGCAGTAGGTGGCGATGGTGCGGAAGGTCTCCGCTCCGGCGGCGTGGCCCGCCGTCCGGGGCAGGCCGCGCTTCTTGGCCCAGCGGCCGTTGCCGTCCATGATGATGGCGATATGCCGGGGCAGACGGGTGAGGTCCGCCTGTGGCCGCGCCGGTTCGGTCTTTTTCGGAAAGAGGGCCATCGCGGTCGCTCCTTTGTGTCGTTCTACGGAGAAAAGCCCTCCGCAGGAGTTTCGCCGCCCACAGGCGGCGAAATAAAATCAAATCCGTTTTTGGGACGGCTTTGCCGTTTCAAAAACACTCCTCGGCCCGCAAGTACGCCTGCAAGGCGCATGCAGCCGGGCCGCAGCTCCCTCCATCAAGCGGCTCTGCCGCTTGATGGAACTACACCGCCATGAGTTCCTTTTCCTTCTTGGCGGTCAGGTCGTCGATGTCTTTGCACCGCTTGTCAGTCATGTCCTGGAGTTCCTTCTCCAGCTTTTTCTGATCGTCCTCGGTGAGCTCGGACTTCTTGGTCTTTTTCTTGATGTCGTCCATGGCATCCCGGCGGATGTTCCGCAGAGCCACCTTGCCCTCCTCGCCATACTTGCGCACCTGCTTGGTCAGGTCGCGGCGGCGCTCCTCGGTGAGCTGGGGGAAGGCCAGGCGGATAATCCGACCGTCGTTCTGGGGGTTGATGCCCAGATCAGAGGTCTGAATGGCCTTCTCAATAACCTTGAGCAAGGACATATCGTAGGGCTGGATGGTCAGGGTCCGGGGATCGGGAGAGCCGATGTTGGCCACCTGGTTCAGCGGGGTTGGGGCGCCGTAGTAATCCACCATGATCCGGTCCAGCACGCCGGCGTTGGCCCGGCCCGCTCGGACAGCGGCGAAATTGCTCTTGACTACCTCGATGGTTTTCTGCATTTTCTCGTCATAGCTTACGATCTCAGGGCTCATGGTTATGACTTCCTTTCTTGTTTTTTATCCCACAATGGTCCCGATGGCCTCCCCCATCACGGCCCGGAAGATGTTCTCCGGGTCCTTGAGGGCGAAGAGGAGGACGGGAATCTTGTTGTCCATGGACAGAGAGGTGGCGGTGGAATCCATCACCTTCAGGTGCTGGGAAAGCACATCGTCGTAGGAAATGGCGTCGTACTTGACGGCGGAGGGGTCCAGCTTGGGGTCGGCGGAGTAGACCCCGTCGATGTTCTTGGCCAGCAGAATCACGTCCGCGTCAATCTCGGCAGCCCGGAGAACCGCGGCGGTGTCGGTGGAGAAGAAGGGATTGCCCGTGCCGCAGCCGAAGATGACCACCCGGCCCTTTTCCAGGTGGCGGATGGCCTTGGAGCGGATGTAGGGCTCGGCCATGGCCTGCATGG
>OFFY01002581.1_pt1 | contig 12484 bp, 9 predicted proteins | sample 1521481 | NCBI WGS metagenome assembly OFFY01 (sample SAMEA3504117, study PRJEB24116) | mouse gut metagenome | biome: mouse gut; feature: mouse-associated habitat; material: faeces | place: Denmark | collected 2011
GTGTGTTTGAAGGTGACGAAATCTATGTTGCCCAAGGGGATGAGCTTGTTATAGACGCCCTGACCCTTATCAACAATACTGATAAAGAGGGCGCGCTCGGTGCTGTTTCCTATTATTGGGATCATTATCTCATCGGCACCAACCTTACCCAGCCTTTCGAGCTCAAGCTTGAGACAGCCGACCAGCCGGTAGGGCGTCACCTGCTCCAGGCCCAGATGCCTATCTATGTGGTTGACTATCCGATTTGCTGGGGCTATATCCAGTATTATGTCAATATCGTCGAGGCCCAGGACGACCTTCCCGACAGCGGTGGCGAAACCTCCAAGGTTGTCAGCGGAATTATCAAAGCCAAGGAATGAGAGTGCCTTGCCGGGTTGAATTAATATCGGCACGGTAAATTATGTGGCTGAATTACAGCGGGGTATTATGATGAATCATGATGCCCTGCTTATTTTGTCCCTTCCGGGAATAATAACAACTCGAAATTAACGTTATTAAATGGAAAAATCTATGCGGCACGGAGCGGCTTTTGTCAGCCTGTGCGGCAGTAGCGTGAAAGCATGTTGATGATAACGGCATCCTTTTGCGCCATGGTTTTTGTGCTTGTGTATAAAAAAGTGGTTTGAACCGATTGAATCACTTCAAAATAATGGCTTTATGCCCCCTGTTCCCTATGCGGATAACCTCATCTATAGTAACATACAAAACCGATGTCGCAGAGCTGCAAAAATGCCTTGCGTGCCTTTTGGGCGATTCGGTCGGCAAAGTGTATGTTTGCGACAATTCCCCCGATGATTCGTTGAAGGGGGTGTGCGAGTCTTATCCCGATGTGACCTATATCCATCTGCCTGAGAACCCCGGTTACGGCACCGCCCATAATGTGGCCATGCGCAAGGCGATGGAAGAGGGGAGTACCTATCACCTGGTCATCAATTCCGATGTGTGGTTCGATAAAGGGGTGATAGCCTCTATCGCGGCATTTATGGATGCCAACCCCGATGTAGGGCAGCTGGCACCGAAAATGCTTGCGCGTGATGGCAGCCTGCAATATTCAGCCCGTAAACTGCCTACCCCTTTTGAGGTGTTTACCAAGCGCTTTCTGCCTGAAAGTTTTTTCCGTAGCAGCCTTAACGATTACCTGTTGGCCGACTGGAACCATAACGCCGCGGTCGACGTGCCTTTCCATCAGGGAAGCTTTATGTTTTTCCGTGTGGCGGCATTGCATGAGGTGGGCTTGTTTGACGAGCGTTTTTTCATGTACACCGAGGATATCGACCTTTCAAGGCGTATGCATAAAAAATTCCGGACACTTTATTGGCCGGAAGTATCGGTGACGCATCTTCACCGTGCTGAAAGTTACACAAGTTTCCGGATGATGATGGTGCATATCACGAGTATGATACGTTACTTCAACAAGTGGGGATGGATTATCGACCGTGAGCGCAAGGAACTGAACAAGCGGTTGAAAGACGAGCTTGTGCGCCTCAAACAAAGATAACCCCCTTGCGGTGATGCCGCGCCGGTCTTTGTCAGGTGTCCCGGATTCCGGTATCTTTATTATTATATGTCGGTTGCGGGTGTGTTGCGTCCTGTTGTTATTGTTTTTCCGATAATTCTAGCCAGCGCATCTCCTTTTCGTCAAGAATGTCTGCCAGTTCGTTGTAGCGTCGTGATTTGGTCTCGATGTCGGTGATTGTCGCCCCGCTGTTGAATTCGGCTTCTAGTGCAGCGCGTTCGGCTGTGAGTGAGTCGATTTCGGCGGTCAGTTCTTCGAATTCCTTTCGTTCTTTAAACGTCATTTTGGCAGGCCGGTTGTCGGCCGGTTTGTGCCGTGTGTTGGTTTGTGCCGCTTTTTTCTGTTCTGCCGCGGCTTTTTCAGCCTCGTCGGTTTCCTGTTTCCATTTGCGGTAGTCGGTATAGTTGCCGGGAAAATCCTTTATCACGCCGTCACCTTCAAGCACGAACAGGTGGTCGACTATATTGTCGAGGAAATACCTGTCGTGGGATATGACGATTGCACATCCTTTGAAATTCGCCAGATATTCCTCGAGTATGCCGAGGGTTACGATGTCGAGATCGTTGGTCGGCTCGTCGAGAATCAGGAAGTTCGGCGATTTCATCAGCACCGATGCCAGGTATAGGCGGCTTCGTTCGCCTCCGCTGAGTTTTGCTATGAGTTTCTGCTGGTCGGCTGGTGTGAACAGGAACTGTTGCAGGAATTGCGACGGCGATAGCCGTTGCTGGCCGTCGTTAAGCACAATGTCCTCGGAGATTTCGGTTATGGCATCGATGACTTTCTTCGAAGGGTCGAACGAGATGCCGTCCTGGTTATAGTATCCGAATTTTACGGTTTCACCGATGTCCCATGTCCCGCTGTCGGACGGCTCGATTCCGAGCAGCATTTTGATGAATGTGGATTTACCTACGCCGTTGCGCCCGATTATGCCCACTTTCTCATAGCGTGAGAAGATGTAGCTGAAATCGTCAAGTATTCTCTTCTCGCCGAATTTCTTGCATATATGGGTGGCTTCGAAAATCTTCGAGCCGATATATGATGATTTTACCGACAGCTCCACATTGCGTTCGCGCAGGTCGACGGCTGCACGTTGTTTGAGGTCGTGGAAAGCATCGATGCGGTAGCGTGCCTTACCGGCGCGAGCCTGCGGCTGGCGGTTCATCCATTCCTGTTCGCGGCGCAGGGTGTTTTTCACCTTTGCGAGTTCCGAGGTCATGGCTTCGATGCGTTCGCGCCGGCGGCGCAGGTAGTTGGCGTAGTTCCCTTCGTGGATATATATTTGCGAGCGGTCTATTTCAATGATTTTGCTGCATACGCGGTCGAGGAAATAGCGGTCGTGTGTCACCATTAGGAGCGTTACCCTCGACCTTGAAAGGTAGTTTTCTAGCCATTCGATTGAATAGATGTCAAGGTGGTTGGTCGGTTCGTCGAGTATGATAAGCTGGGGGCTTTCAAGTATGATTTTTGCGAGTGCCACACGTTTTTTCTGCCCTCCTGAGAGCTGGCCTACGGGTTGTGTGAGGTCGGAAATGCCGAGTTGCGACAGCATTTGTTTGAGCCTGTCCTCATAATCCCACGCCTGGGCGGCGTCCATCAGTTCGCTGGCCGCTGTAATTGCCCTGGCATCGTTGCTTGACAGGGCATGTTCGTAGGTATCGATTGCCTCAGTTATTTTGCCATTGTCGGCAATGCAGGTTTCAAGCACGCTTTTATCGTTGTCAAGATTGGGAATCTGTTCTAAAAAGCCGGTCTTTAACCCGTTGCGGAACACGACAGAGCCGCTGTCATAGCCCTCTGTTCCGGCTATGCAGCGCAGCAGCGTGGTTTTACCCATGCCGTTTTTAGCGATAAGCCCTATCTTGTCACCCTCGTTTACCCCGAAGGTTACATCGGCGAACAGCACACGGTCGCCGTAGCTTTTGGTCAGATTTTCAATTTGCAGGAAACTTGCCATGTCCGATTTTTTGTAATGCGTTTGCAAAGGTAGTGATAATGCTATTTATCTCTATCCATTTCCGGTTTCTTTTTGATGGCCGGTTGAATGGATGAGTATGCGTATGTTTTGGATATGGTTGCCTGATTAAGCGTTATTGCGCATGGGCTGAAGTGGCTGATGGCTATGTCTGCGCTGGGTGAGCCGGAGCAAAGGGCATGGCGGTATATCCTCTCATAAATTATGGCAGTGTGAATATGGCAAAAATTTGCTGTTAAAATGATGAAGTTTCATTAATAATTAGTAATTTTGGCGGTGATTGATGGCCTATAGGCTTTCAGTCGGCCGTTGATTCGTGTCTAATAACCATGTGAAATATAACCCAAACTATTTTTATACCTAACCATGGCAGATAACAAAGAAAAACTGTTCACTCAGTTTCCGCCCGTGAGCTATGAAACATGGCGCGCGAAGGTGGATGCCGACCTCAAGGGTGTACCCTTTGAGAAAAAACTGGTGTGGCGCACTAACGAGGGCTTCGATGTCCAGCCGATGTACCAGCGTCAGGATATTGCAGAACTCAAGACCACGGATTCCCTTCCCGGTGAGTTCCCCTATGTGCGCGGAACCCGTGACAACAACCATTGGCTTACCCGTCAGGAGATTCTCGCCGCTGACCCCGCCGAGGCAAACAAAATTGCCCTCGACGTGCTTCAGAAGGGTGTGAATTCCTTGGGATTCAACCTGAAGGAACCGACCGAGGATGCTGTTGCAACAGTTCTCGGAGGCATCGACCTTGAAAAGGTTGAAATCAACTTCAACACCTGCCCCCGCAAGGCACTCGACCTTGCCCGTGCGCTGGTGGCATATATCAAGAAAAACGGCGCCGAAGAAAAATTCCACGGCTCCATTGACTATAACCCGTTCAAACGTGCTTTCCGTCACGGTTCGGCTGTTGACGCTGCCGCTGTGGCGGCCGATGCAAAGGAGCTGCTTGACATTGTGAAGGATGTTCCGGCTCTCCGTTGCCTTGCCGTTGATTCGGTTGTGTTCAACAACTCGGGTGCCTATATCTTCCAGGAATTGGGATATGCCCTCGCCTGGGGTGCCGAATGGCTCACATTGCTCACCGAAGCCGGTGTGGATGCCGTAACGGTGGGTTGCCGCGTGAAATTCAATATGGGTGTTTCATCCAATTATTTCATGGAACTGGCAAAATTCCGTGCTGCACGCATGATGTGGGCACAGATTGTGGAGCAATACAATCCCGAATGCAAGTGCGCATGCAAAATGATGGCACATGCCGTTACGTCGCGCTTCAACCAAACTATATATGACGCCCATGTGAACCTGCTCCGCAGCCAGACCGAGGCCATGTCGGCCGCATTGGCAGGCGTGGATTCGATTACCGTCACCCCGTTTGACGCGCCTTACAAAACCCCCGACGAATTCTCGGAACGCATAGCACGCAACCAGCAGCTCCTGCTTAAGGAGGAAAGCCATCTTGACAAGGTTGTAGACCCCGCAGGCGGTTCTTACTATGTGGAGACCCTTACCGTTTCCATCGCACAGGAGGCCTGGAAGCTGTTCCTCGGGGTAGAGGAGAAGGGTGGTTTCGTTGCATGTGTGAATGAAGGCGAAATCCAGGCAGCCGTGAATGCCTCGTCGGTAAAACGTCACCAGGATATGGCCCGCCGCAAGGAAATCCTTCTAGGAACCAACCAGTTCCCCAATTTCAACGAGTTCGCGGCAGAGAAAATCGAAAACGGAGGTTGCTGCTGTGCCAAGAAAGAGGGTGCGGCTGCTTCGTGTGGCTGCGCTTCGGAAGGTGATGCCGCCAAGGCTCTCCGCAGCGAGCGTCAGGCCAGCGATTTCGAGGCATTGCGACTGGCCACAGAACATGCCGCCAACCGTCCGAAAGTGTTCATGCTCACTATCGGAAACCTGGCCATGCGCCTTGCCCGTGCACAGTTCTCATCGAACTTCTTCGGTTGCGCAGGCTACGAGATTATCGACAATATCGGTTTCAAAACCGTGCAGGAAGGTCTCGACGCGGCTATGGAAAAGAATGCCGACATCGTTGTGCTTTGCTCATCCGACGATGAATACGCACAGTTCGCCCCCGAGGCATTCAAGTTGCTCGAAGGCCGTGCGGAATTCGTTGTTGCCGGTGCGCCCGCATGCACCGACGAGCTTAAGGCTCTCGGCATCGAGAACTTCATCCATGTGCGCAGCAATGTGCTCGAAACCCTTCAGCAGTTCAATCAGCGTCTTTTAAAGTAAGTCAGCCATGAAACCCGATTTCAAAAACATAAACATCATAGCCGACGCTTTCGGTGCGCCGGCAACTGCCCCTGCGGCAGCCGGTGAGGATTGGCTCACTCCTGAGCTGATTCCCGTCAAACCCGTATATACGAAAAACGACCTCGAAGGGATGGAGCATCTCGACTATGTTGCCGGTCTGCCCCCGTTCCTGCGCGGCCCATATAGCGGTATGTATGCAATCCGTCCCTGGACAATCCGCCAGTATGCCGGATTCTCTACCGCTGCCGAATCAAACGCGTTCTACCGCCGTAACCTGGCTTCCGGCCAGAAAGGGCTTTCGGTTGCATTCGACCTTGCCACACACCGTGGTTACGATGCCGACCACCAGCGTGTTGTAGGCGACGTAGGTAAGGCCGGTGTGTCGATTTGCTCGATCGAGGATATGAAGGTGCTTTTCGACGGTATCCCCTTGAACAAGATGTCGGTGTCGATGACCATGAACGGTGCCGTGCTTCCCGTGCTTGCTTTCTATATCAACGCGGGTCTCGAACAGGGTGCCAAGCTCGAAGAGATGGCCGGTACGATTCAGAACGACATCCTTAAGGAGTTCATGGTGCGTAACACCTATATCTATCCACCTGAATTCTCGATGCGTATTATCGCCGATATCTTCGAGTACACTTCGCAGAACATGCCTAAGTTCAACTCGATTTCGATTTCCGGCTACCATATGCAGGAGGCAGGTGCAACCTGCGACATCGAGCTGGCCTACACACTTGCCGACGGTCTGGAATACCTCCGCGCAGGTGTCAACGCCGGAATGGATATCGACACCTTCGCACCGCGCCTGTCGTTCTTCTGGGCTATCGGCATGAACTTCTTCATGGAGATTGCCAAGATGCGTGCCGCACGTATGCTCTGGGCCAAGATTGTGAGCCAGTTCAATCCCAAGAACCCCAAATCGCTCGCACTCCGCACCCACTCGCAGACTTCGGGCTGGTCGCTTACCGAGCAGGATCCGTTCAACAACGTGGGCCGCACATGTATCGAGGCAATGGGTGCCGCATTGGGTCACACCCAGTCGCTCCATACCAACGCCCTCGACGAAGCTATCGCCCTTCCCACCGACTTCTCGGCACGTATTGCCCGTAACACCCAGATTTATATCCAGGAAGAAACATACGTATGCAAGGAAATCGACCCGTGGGCAGGTTCATACTATGTTGAATCGCTTACCAACGAGATAGCCCACCGCGCATGGCAGCACATCCAGGAAATCGAGAAACTTGGCGGTATGGCCAAGGCTATCGAGACCGGTCTGCCCAAGCTCCGCATCGAGGAAGCTGCCGCACGTACGCAGGCCCGTATCGACTCAGGCCGTCAGACCATTGTAGGTATCAACAAATACCGCCTTGCGCATGAAGACCCCATCGATATTCTCGAAATCGATAACACGGAAGTGCGCAACGAGCAGTGCGCCCGCCTTGAAGAACTCCGCAAGGATCGCGACGAGGCTGCCGTAAAACAGGCTCTTGCCGACATCACAGAATGCGTACGCACGAAGAAGGGCAACCTTCTCGACCTCGCCGTCAAGGCTGCCGGGTTGCGTGCGTCGCTTGGTGAGATTTCCGATGCCTGCGAAGATGTAGTAGGGCGTTATAAAGCTGTAATCAGAACAATTTCAGGCGTGTATTCAAGCGAAACGAAAAATGATCCCGACTTCCTCAAAGCTCAGAAAATGACTGAGGAATTCGCGAAACGCGAGGGTCGTCAGCCCCGTATCATGATTGCAAAAATGGGTCAGGACGGTCACGACCGTGGTGCCAAGGTTGTAGCTACAGGCTATGCCGACTGCGGTTTCGACGTGGACATGGGCCCGTTGTTCCAGACCCCTGCCGAGGCTGCCCGCCAGGCTGTGGAGAACGACGTGCATATCCTCGGTGTATCCTCGCTGGCTGCCGGTCACAAGACCCTCATCCCGCAGGTTATCGAGGAACTCAAGAAACTCGGACGTGAGGATATCATGGTGACCGCCGGCGGGGTTATCCCCGCACAGGATTATGACTTCCTCTATAAGGCAGGTGTTGCCGCCATCTTCGGCCCCGGCACCCGTATCCCTGTTTCGGCAATCCGCATGCTCGAAATCCTCAACGGCGAAGCCTGATAGCTTACCGTCGGTAGTATAAAAAAACAATCGGTATTGTGTCGTCAGATGCAATACCGATTGTTTTTTTACTGGATTTACGGACGTTGCCGCCTCATTATGTCGAGGTATTTTAATTATATGTATCGGAGTATGAGAAGCCCCATAGGGAGGAATTTTATTATATGATAGAAATACAAACGGATGTGTCGAATGTCAGACACATCGCCGTTTTTAGGGTATATGGATGGGTTTGTCGGATATACCCACCTCGGTTATAGGAAAAGGTCTCAGGGTTTGTTACCTGGCTATGAACTTGGTGTGGCTGGCGGAGCCATCGGCGTGGATTTCGGTGCGGATAACCACTGTGCCCGGGGCGGGAGTTAGGATGGTGCGGCCTGAAAGGTCGGTGTAGCGGGTTTCGATTACTTCGCCTGCGTTATCGGCGGCAACGTTTTCAACCCCTGCAAAAGAACCGACTTCATGGATTGCGGATTCCACCCCGTCGATGTTGACGCCGAAGAAGTCGTTGCGGTGTGCGGTGACCGAGAATCCGTAGGATGTTTTGGGGTCGAGGCCGGTGAAGGTGTGTGATGTGGTGTTGGCCACGCGCTCTTTCGACAGGCGGTTGTATGCCTTCTTGCCGGGTTCAAGCTTTTGTGAAATCTTGATATAGTCGAGCATGAACTTTTTGAGGCTCTTTGATTCAAAGCGTACAGTGCCGTTTACAGAGGCATTGGGTAGGGTGATTACCTCTTCCACGATGCCGTTGGCGGGAACTGTCAGCACTGTTGCATTTGCGGCGTTGAATTCCCCGGTGTAGACGGTGATGATGTCTTCAGGAATACCTTGCAGTTTTACGCTTACAGTGGCTTCACCGCTGTTGAACCCGATTTCGGGAGAGTAGATATACCCGCCTCCGTAGGGACGGCCTTGGATGAATGTGCCTCCGAATGTGCCGAGCATACCGTCCGCGATTATTGCCGAGTTGATGTACCATCCGGGAACGGTGGTGTAGTTGTCGGGCGTGATGTTTTCAACGGGGGCATCGAACGTACCCTCGGTGGCTTTGGAGAAGTCGTCCTCGAGCAGTACTACTTCCGTGCTGCCGTCCTCTGCGCCTATGAGAACTTCATAGTTGGTGATTGTATAGGCTGTTGCCTTGGGGTCGGCCACCCAGTTGGCAGTGTAGGATGTTTCGGTAAATGCTGAAGCCCCTGTTGTTTCCGATGGTGTGAGGCATTCGATGCGTGCGAAAGCCGGGGCGGATGTCTCGTCACCGGCCACGGCACGCACCATTGCGTAATAATCCATCGTCGGGTCGAGGTTGCCGGCTTTATATGTCGTGCCGTCGGTTATTTTTGCATCCTTTACCAGATATACGTATGGGCGGTAGCTGTAGGATACCCCGCTGATGTTCATTTCGCCTACGGCTTCTTCGTTGTAATAATATGCTGCCTCGATTTGGATAGATGATGTTTCCGGACTGAGCACCGAGGGGAAGATTATGTCGGTGCCAAGTTCGTTGTAGGCTGCCAGCTGACCCATATATATATCGGAGCGGATAATCGAGCTCATGTTGCCATATGCGTCATGTTCCCTGAAAATAAGGAAAGGGGTGTTTTCGTTGGCTACACCGTTTGTCCCGGTTACGGAGAATGTGAAACTTGCTTCTGTCAGGTATCCGGGAACGGCGGGTGAATTGTATGTCGGATTCTCTTTGTTGAGGGTGTGGTTCTGAGCCTTTTGGCCGGTCATTGATTCACCAAGGGAATAAACTGAAACCAGGTAGCCTGTGGCTCCGGGAACCGCATCCCATGTGAGGGTGATATCGGTGCCGGTATAATCCGATTTGTTTAACTCATAAGGGGCATCAATTGCCAGTGCAGCCAGTGACAACGGAAGGAGCATCGCTCCGAAAAGTAAACGTTGTTTCATAAAAGTTGAAATGTAAAATTAAATTGGTGTATTATACTTGTGAATCGGTTTTCAGGATTGTAATGTGATTTTGGTTATTGGTTGTAATAATCGGAGAGCAACCGCTAAGTTACGACAAAAAACTAAAAAATCCCCCGGACCCGATATGAAAAGTTTGGTTCCATATGCGGATTCGGGGGGATTTTCACCAGCATGCCGTGTGTCGCACGATTTTGTCCTGCTGTTTCTTATGTTTTCAATCTTCGGTGGAATCAGTCACATCCGCAGGTTTGAGCCAGCGGTCGAGCCAGCGGAAGAATACGCGCTGCCACAGGATGGCGTTTTGGGGCTTGACAATCCAGTGGTTCTCGTCGGGGAAGATTACCATTTCGGCAGGTATGCCGCGAAGTTTGGCGGCATTGAATGCCATTTCACCTTGCGATGAGAGGATACGGTAGTCGAATTCGCCGTGGGTAATCAGAATCGGGGTGTTCCAACGGTCCACTAAACGGTGGGGTGAGTTGGCAAATGTGCGTTGTGCAACGGCGTTGTCCTTGTCCCAGTAGGCGCCGCCCATATCCCAGTTGGCAAACCACATTTCCTCTGTTTCGAGATACTGCGCCTCGATGTTGAATATGCCTGCATGGGCGATGAGGGCAGCGAAGCGGTTTTCATGTATGCCTGCGAGCATGTAGACCGAGAATCCGCCGTAGCTTGCGCCTACGGCACCGATGTGGTCGCCGTCAACATAGGGGCGTTGCTTCATGTAGTCGACAGCTGCAAGATAGTCGCGCATGTTCTGTCCGGGGTAGTCGCCTGAAATCTGTGCGTTCCATTCTGTGCCGAAGCCGGGCAGGCCGCGACGGTTGGGTGCAATGACGATGTAGCCGTTCGATGCCATGAGCATGAGGTTCCAGCGGTAGCTCCAGAACTGGCTTACTGCCTGTTGGGGGCCTCCCTGGCAGTAGAGGATTGCGGGATATTTCTTATTAGGGTCGAAATTCGGGGGGAGCACCACCCATGTGGTCATGAGTTTGCCGTCGGTGGTTGGCACCATTTCCTTGGTCATCGTGGGCGCGGTGATCTGTCCGAGGATATCCTTGTTGACCGATGTCAGCGCTGTTGCAACCTGGTTCTTGACCGAGAAAATCTCGTTGGGGTAGAGGTAGGAATGACGCATTGTCACAATGGCGTCGGTGCCTACGGGTGCGAGTGCCGCATAATCGCAGATGTCGCTTCCCGAGGTGACCATGGCAACTTTTTTCGAGGCGAGGTTTACGTTGAAAATCGGTGTCACGCCTTGGTAGGGAGCCAGGAAGTAGATTGATTTGCCGTCGGGGTTCCATGCGATGGCATCGGCTGTATAATCCCAGTTGGCGGTGAGGTCGGTTTTCACGCCGCTTGCCATATCCATGATGAAGATGCGGTTTTTATCCGATTCATAACCGTCATGTTCCATCGAGAGCCATGCCAGCTGTGAGCCGTCGGGGGAGAATGCCGGGTTGGTGTCATAGCCCGTCATCCCTTCGGTGAGGTTGCGTGTGGTTCCCGATGCAAGGTCGTAGAGGTAGAGGTCGGAATTTGTGGAAACGGCATATTCCATCCCGGTTTTCTTGCGGCTGGGGTGTAGACGAGCTGTTTGCTGTCGGGCGACCAGGCAAACGATTCGGCCCCGCCGAAAGGTTTCATTGGCGATTCGTATGGCTCATCCTGCATTATATCCTTTATGTTCTTCACACTGTAGCCGTCGAAATCGGCCAGGAAGGGGTGGGGGATTTCGGTGACCCATTCGTCCCAGTGCTTGTACATGAGGTCGTCGATGATGCGTGCGTTGGCTTTGGGGAGGTCGGGATATACATCCTGCGGCGTGCGGCCATATTTCACGGTCGAGATTAGCACCACTTTCTTGCCGTCGGGTGATACGACGAAGCCGCCGACGCCGTTTTCCATGCGGGTTACCACATGGCGGTTTGTCCCGTCGGCATTCATTACCCACATTTGGGGTTTCCCGTCTTTTTCGGCCACGAACGCGATGCGCCTGCCTCCGTCAATCCACACGGCTTCGTTTTCCGAATAAGGGGTGGTGGTGAGACGGCGCACGTCGCTGCCGTCGGTGTTCATCACATAAAGCTCGTTGTTGGATTTGTTCTGCTCCACGCTCTCATAGCTCACGCCATAGAGAATCCTGGTGCCGTCGGGCGATACTTTCGGGTTGCTTACGCGTCCAAGCGCCTCGAGCGCCTCGATGTCGAAAATGCCGTTGGCCGATTTGAAATCGGGCTTGTCGATAAGCTTCTGGCAATTGTCGCAGCAGCTTGAAAGTGCGCCTGTCAATAGCGTGGCTGACATAGCTAACGGAATGATTAATTTATTCATCTGTTATAAATGGTTAGATTATATGGTGCGGATTCATGTCCCTGTGTTGGCTTTAGGGAAACCGTCACTGCAAATTTAGTGATTTTAATCGACTGGTAAAAGGGAAGAGCGTTAATCCCGGGATATCGGCAGGCATGTGGCGGGAGGGTGATGTCAGACCTCGTTTTTGAGTTAAAATTAGTTAAATTTACTTGCTGCGCGTAAATGGTGTTTTGAGTTTGTTTTAACATATCGCATTTTTGTTTTATGTGCTGTAAAAAAGCGGATTGTTTGTTGCTTATAAAGGGGCGTATTCTTATTTTTTTTGGTTCGGTTTAACATTTACCCCCCCCCC
>OFFY01002584.1_pt1 | contig 12478 bp, 13 predicted proteins | sample 1521481 | NCBI WGS metagenome assembly OFFY01 (sample SAMEA3504117, study PRJEB24116) | mouse gut metagenome | biome: mouse gut; feature: mouse-associated habitat; material: faeces | place: Denmark | collected 2011
CCCGCCCACGGCGGGAGGTCCAATTTCGCATCGTGGGTCCCACGATGCCCTGCTTGCCCGTTTCTCCGTTCCCCGTTTTCCCCGTTCCCCAGCCCTTACTGTATTATAAATCTCGCTCCTTCACCGTTAGGAAAATCTTAATAAAATCTCAGCAAAAAAATAAAGAATCAACAGCAAAATCGTGATACAATACTGTCGGTTTGGTGCCAAAACTATAATAATTTGCTGTAAAGTAGCGTTTTAGACGAAAGGATTCTATCCAAGATGAAAAATAAAAAAATGTCGATTATCGCAGCCCTTGTAGCAGTATTCCTGATTATTGGGTTTGCGACGGCCTTTCTCACCTCGACGACAAAGCAGCCTAATCCCCAGCCCTCCCCGCCAGAAACTATGGAACTAACCCCCGGCAGTACGACAGACCAGGAGGGCCAGAATATTACGGAACCCCCTTCTTCCACAGATCGCTTTGAGGGGATGTATACCTTTTCTGTTCAGGTTGCGGAGGGTAGAGAATTAACAATAGTGTTGGATTCAACCGAACCCCAGGAGGAATACTTTTCCGTGGATCAAGTCCTGGTCTATGAGGGAGAAGAACTGATTCAGACCATTCTTCCAGAGGATGTTCCGGCAGTAGAGGATCATGCTTGGGATGGTTTGTATGTGAACCAGAATAGTGCAGTTGGAGAGCCGGATATTCGTGATCTGAACTTTGATGGTGCGGAGGATTTTGGTCTGCTGGCAGTTAGCTCTTATCCGCACAACGTACCATATAGCTATTTCCTGTGGAATCAAGAGACAGACCGCTTTGCATATGGGTTTACCTTGTGTGGTAGCGGTGCATTGGAAATCGACCTGCAAAACCGGCAGTTGATTGAGGAAGAACACGATGTACTTGGTTCCTACGAAACGGTCTACGCCTACGCTGAGGACGGTTCTCTCCAGAAACAATAACATCTGGATTAGATTTTGCGTCAGTAGAAATCGAAACAAAGACTTGGCGGGCAATCGAAGTCCCGCCGGGTCTTTTTGCATCATAGGAAGAAACGAACGGCATTGAATTTGCTTTGAGATGTGTGCTATCCTTGCAGAGCAAACATCGAAGCAGTATAATATAGTTGCAAACAACCTGATGTTAAGAAATCCAGTGGAACCCATCAGCCCACAAAACAGAGAACTCAAAAAATGTTTGATAGAATGTCTTTGACTACGGTTATAGAAAAGAGGTCACCCAATGCCCGACAAAATTTTAGTAGTTGATGATGAACCGGAAATTTCTGATTTGGTGGAATTATATCTCCAAAACGAGAATTACGAGGTCTTTAAGTTTTACTCGGCTAAGGATGCCCTTGCCTGCATTGAATCCACTGAGCTTGATTTAGCCATTCTGGATATTATGCTGCCGGAGGTGAACGGCTTTGCCCTCTGCCAGAAAATCAGGGAGCGGCATACTTATCCTGTCATCATGTTGACAGCCAAGGACGCGGAAACCGACAAAATCACCGGCCTGACCCTGGGAGCGGATGATTATGTCACAAAGCCTTTTCGCCCTTTGGAATTGGTAGCGCGGGTAAAGGCCCAGCTCCGGCGGTATAAACGATATAACCCCGCCCAGACTTCCGGCCAGGAACAAGCATCCGATTTGCTCCTGCACTCTGGCCTGGAAATGAATACGGGTACTCATGCTTGCTTTTTGAATGGGAAGCCGCTTTCCCTGACCCCAACCGAATTTTCTATTTTACGCATTTTATTGGAACGCAAAGGAAAGGTTGTCAGCTCCGAGGAGCTGTTTCACGAAATTTGGAAGGACGAGTATTACAGCAAAAGCAACAATACAATCACCGTTCATATCCGGCATTTGCGTGAGAAGCTGGGCGATACCATAGACAGTCCAAAATATATTACAACAATATGGGGAGTGGGGTATAAAATTGAAACGTAAATTACGAAAAATTCCTTATCTGATTGTCTTAATCTTAATCAGTATTGCGGCTTGCATAGTACTTTATTTCCTTGTTGATAAAGTATGGAACGGCAGCTTTGTGGACTGGTTTGAGTGGAACTTCATGCAGACACGCAACGCTTATCTTCCAGAGGCTGGACAAGAAGCGATTATCCGCGAGCCAATGTGGTGGAAGGTGAAGCGTCTGGTGCTTGGGGCCGTAATTGGGACTGTTGCAATAGGAATTATCATTGGCTTTTTTGCGTCATATTTTCATGCTAAAGCAGAAAAACGAAAATCTGTAACCAACATCGGCAAGATGCTCCGAGACTATATGAAACAAGAGAGTGAAAGTTCTGATATGTTTCCGCAAGAGTACGCAGAAATCGCCGCGCAGGTGGCAGAAATCAGGACAGCCATGCTCCGCAGTGAACAAGCACTTCGGAATGAAGCCGCGCAAAAGAACGACTTGGTGACGTATCTGGCCCACGACTTGAAAACGCCCTTGACCTCCGTCATTGGCTATTTAAGCCTGCTGGACGAAGCGCCTGATATGCCGCCGGAGCAGAAAGCAAAATATACCCATATCGCGCTGGACAAGGCAAACCGCCTGGAACGGTTGGTAAACGAGTTTTTTGAAATCACCCGGTATAATTTGCAGCAAATCACTCTGGAACAAGAGCAGATTGACCTTTACTATATGCTTGTGCAGATGGTGGACGAATTTTACCCCATCCTGTCCGCAAAAGGAAATACCGCTGTTCTTCATGCTGATGAAGATTTGAGCGTCTGCGGCGATCCGATGAAGCTGGCCCGTGTATTCAATAACATTTTGAAAAATGCGGCGGCATATAGCTTTCCAAATTCTGAAATCATTATCTCCGCCGAAAAGAAGGACAAGCAAATGGTGATCTCCTTTGAAAACCAGGGGCCGACAATCCCGGAGGAAAAGCTGTCCAAAATATTTGAACGTTTCTATCGGATGGACGAGGCCCGAAGCTCCAACGCGGGCGGGGCCGGACTTGGGCTTGCGATTGCAAAGGAGATCGTCACCCTCCATCATGGAACGATCACAGCCGAAAGCCATGAAAATGCAACGGTATTTACCGTATCGCTGCCTATCACTAATTAGGAAAACATCAATCTCCTGTTAGGATTTTCTTAGGAAACCAACAATAAAATATTAAAGCATGATCCGATTGCTCTTGATATGATTTTCATACCGAGGGCAATCGGATTTTTACATTCAGAGAAGGTGTGATATGAAAAAATATAACGTGGCAGTCCTGTTTGGCGGCTGTTCCCCGGAATACAGTATTTCGCTGGAATCAGCCCACGCGGTTATCACGCACATGGATCGGGCAAGGTATTCCCCTGTTCTGATAGGCATTTCTCCTAAAGGGAATTGGCTCCATTTCACTGGAGCGGTTGAAAAAATCAAGCTGGATACCTGGAACAACCCTGACGACTGCGTCCCGGCCCTGGTATCTCCTGACCGGGACGCCCCTGGGCTTTTGGTTCAGACAACTGCTGACATGGAGAAGATTCCTCTGGACGCTGCTTTCCCTGTTCTGCATGGACGCAACGGCGAGGACGGGACGGTGCAGGGGCTTTTTGAATTGGCGGGTATTCCGCTGGTGGGGTGTGGTGTGCTGGCCTCGGCGCTGTGCATGGACAAAGACCGGGCGCACAAGTTGGCACAGGCCGCTGGCATCACGATACCTTTCTCCACTGTACTGACAAAGAAAGCCAGAAAGGATGCTTTCGCTCATGCTGAAAAGCTGGGGTATCCGCTGTTTGTAAAACCTGTCCGGGCTGGTTCCTCCTACGGCATCACAAGGGTTGCGGAACGCGGCGAACTGTCTGCGGCTATGGAGCTGGCCTTTGAATATGATGACCACATCATTTTGGAAGAAGCGATCTCCGGCTTTGAAGTCGGGTGCGCCGTTTTGGGGAATGACACCTTGACGGTTGGGGAACTGGACGAGATTGAACTGGCGGATGGCTTCTTTGATTTTACAGAGAAGTACACGCTGAAAACCTCCGCAATCCATGTCCCGGCCCGCATTTCCCCTGCAAAAACGGCAGAGATGAAAGAAGCCGCCCAGCGAATTTACAAGGCCCTTGGGTGTCAGGGATTTGCGAGGGTGGATATGTTTTTGGACAAGGCTGGCAGGGTGGTTTTTAACGAGGTCAATACCGTCCCTGGATTTACCGCCCACAGCCGCTATCCCAGCATGATGAAAGCGGTTGGAATGTCTTTTGAACAGGTCATTTCCAACGTGATCGAATTGGCGGTGAGCGGATGAACAGCTTGATTTTGGTCAACAGCCAACACGCATATTCGCCGGACAGCAAGCAAGACCTGATTCCTGTCCATGACGATTACTCCGATATTCTGCTGGAACGGGAGGCGGTTTGCGCCCTGTCCCGCATCATGGAGCAGTTGGGCGGATGGGAATTTATCGTTCCTGTCAGCGGCTGGCGCTCCTTGGAGGAACAGCTTGAAATCTATGCAAAATCGCTCCAGGAGAACGGCCCGGAGTTTACAGCAAAGTTTGTAGCCATGCCCGGACACAGTGAGCATCAAACGGGGCTGGCAATCGACCTGGGGCTGCGTCAGCCGGACATTGACTTCATCCGTCCGGCTTTTCCCTATGAGGGCATCTGCCAAAAGTTTCGGGAACTGGCCCCAGCTTTCGGTTTTATTGAACGCTACCCGGCGGGGAAAGAGCATATTACCGGCATCGCTCATGAACCGTGGCATTTCCGCTATGTTGGTATGCCCCATTCAGAGATCATGACCTTTAAGGGGCTGACATTGGAGGAATATCTAGCATGAAGATACAGGCGGCGCTGATCCATTGGTCGAGAGGCGAGAACCTAGGACTGTACTGGAAATTCTTTTGGTGGAGAAAACAGTGTTCAGTGCGTATTGTCCGGGATATGTTGACCTTCTTCTTGAATCGAATGGCCCACCGGCATGGCGGCTACATTGGGAACGGAGCCAAGTTTGACAGTAAGCCCATTCTGCCTCATGGACTTCATGGCGTCTATATTTCCCGTTACGCCCATATCGGGGCTGATTGCTGGATTTATCAGAATGTCACCATTGGCTCGGTTGACAGGAAAGCCCCGCAGATTGGAGATCACTGTTTGATTGGAGCTGGCGCAGTTGTTATCGGTGGCATCAAAATTGGTGATTATGTAAAAATTGGAGCTGGTGCGGTGGTCTGTACGGATGTGCCGAGCCATTCAACCGTAGTGTCTCAACCCTCAAGAATCATTGTCAGGGGGGCCGGAGCATGACGGAGTTTTATCAGGGCCGCGCCTGGATTGAATTGAGCCGGACCGCTCTGCGGCATAACGTGGAACAGCTTCAAACTCTGCTACCTCCAAACTGCGCGTTAATGCCTGCGGTCAAGGCAAATGCCTACGGACATGGCGCTGTTTTGATTGCCAGAGAACTCAATACCCTGGGTGTAAATGCCTTTTGCGTTGCCACTGTTTTTGAGGGGATAGAGCTACGGCAAGGCGGAGTTGCAGGGGAAATCCTGATACTCGGATATACGCATCCCCAATATGTCCCGCTCCTTGTTCAATATCATCTGACACAGACTATTTTGGACTATCCCTATGCGTTAGAGCTGAACGCCTGCGGCCAGATCATCAACGTCCATATCAAATTGAACACCGGGATGCACCGGCTGGGGGAGAATTGCGAAAATCTGGATAAAATTCAGCGGATATTTGCTTGCCAGTTTCTTCACATAGAGGGAGTTTATACCCATTTATATGAAGATGATCTTTCCCTGCCATCAAACAGAGAAGCCGCCCTAACGCAAGGCAGAGCCTTTTATCAGGCGATAAACCGCCTAAAACACATTGGCTGTCAAATCCCCAAGGTCCACATTCTTGCCAGCAGCGGCCTGCTCCATTGTTCTGAAATCGGTGGTGACTACGCACGAGCCGGGATTGCGCTCTACGGCCAGTTGAGTACAACCGATGAATGGAAGAAAGCCGGTGTTGTGTTGAAATCAGTCCTCTCGCTGAAAGCCCGAATAACCTTGATAAGAGAGATTGCACAGGGAGAGGGTGCTGGGTACGGGCATCAATTTCAAGCAAAACGAAATACAAAAATTGCGGTCGCCGCCATTGGGTACGGAGACGGAATACCCCGTTGCTTATCCAATGGCGTCGGAGCCGCATTAGTCCAAGGGTATGTAGCGCCGATTGTGGGACGTATTTGCATGGATCAGACCTTGCTGGATGTGACGGATATTCCATCCGTTGTTTCTGGAGATACTGCGGTGTTTATCGGAGCATCCGGGGAGCGGGAGATTACGGCCTGCGATGTTGCGGAACAGGCCGGGACAATCTCAAATGAAATATTGAGCTGTTTGGGCAGACGATTGGATCGAGAGTGGGCAACTATGGCTTAATCCGATACCTACATACGGTCTACAATGTTCGTCTCTCCTATGTTTATCAGCTCATTTGCCATAGCGCGTACAGCGGCCAGGACCAGCCGCCGCCCCTGTTCCGGGCAAGCCCGGTAAAGCCCAGCGATCTCCTGGATTTCGCGCTCAAACTGTTCATCTGCCGGATTGAAGATTGCATCAAAGGAAGTGCCAAGTGCCGTTATAATCGTATAAAGCACCTCGAATGACGGATTTGCTTCTCCCTTTTCGATTCCGGCGATGTGGCGAGTAGAGAGCTTTGTCAACTCTGCCAATCGTTCCTGTGTGTATCCTCGTTCCTTTCGGATCGCCCTTAACCGCGCTCCACCCTTTACTAAGACATCATTCGGCATAATTCTTCACCTCTACTGTATTGTATAGTTCGGAAAGCGCAAAATGAATCCCCATACACTTCCGACTATTAAGCAATATATTTCCGATTCTTGCCGAACTTTTCAAGAAAAAACGATTCCGGGAGGCTGTCAAAAAAAACGGCAGCTTTGCGGAACGCTTCTGTGCGCTCAAACACCATAGCCGCCGTTTAAGGAGATGGCTATGGTGCTTTTGCTTTATATGCTGGAGCTGTTCCGGCTGCTCCAGACAGGTGAATTGTCAAAAAAATCCTTGCGGATAGTACGACCTATTCTGCCCATCAATCGGAACTGTATAGGCATGTAAGCAAGAACTATCACTCAGACACACGGCAGAAGGCCGGGTACTCAACGGAAGTACCCGGCCTTCTGCTTTGTCGAATCCTGGGGAAAGCAGTCTGCCCCTGCGGGTGTCGCGGCCCGCCTGACCTCCATTTCAATTTTGCGTCCGTAGGCCCTTACAAATGAAATGGAGGAAATTATGTTTGATACCAAGAGCGATTTTGCTTTGAATAAATTTGACCAGGACGCTATTGTATGCAGGAGCGTCACCGGCGTACATATCCGGCTGACCCGCGAGGACTTTGCCAGTGAGGAAGAATTTTTCCGCTGGAAGGTCTGGTCCGACGGCGACTACTACGACACCGAAAAAGACGGGCGCGGCTTCTACGACAACAGCCTCCCCCTGGACCCCCGTGTGGACAAGCTGGGAGCGGTCCCTTCCGTCGAGGCGGACATCCTCACTATGTTGGACGCTGCCGAGGCCAGCGTGGAGCAGACCCGGAGGACCGCCGCCTTGATCGAGCAGATCAAGAGCTGCCTGACCGGAACGCAGTACCGCCGTCTCTGGATGCTCTATGCCCGGAAAATGAACGTGACCGCCATTGCCAAGGCGGAGGGCATCTCAAAAGCGAGTGCATCCAGGTCCATCAGCGCCGCGCTGAAAAATATTTCTGCTTTTTTCCCGGAAGGGGGCGAAAATAGGTAACAAACGCCCCTCTTTTTTGTGATAGGTGAAAGGTGCGTTTCCCCCCATCACCTTCACGAACCTTCAAAATTGAATACACGGTATTGCAGGCACAAAACCCATGTGAACAGCGGTAAAAGGTGCGCCGCCAAGACGCCAGCTTTAGGAGGTGAATGGACAAGCTGGCCGAGCGATCTACGCACACTTTCAACCGGCTCTGGCAGGCCGGGACGCGATGACAGCATGGAGGACAATGAGACTTGCTCACGCCCGCTCACAGACTTGAAGCGGAACCCTGCGGCGCACGTTCAGAACGACGCTGTGGAGTTATGACAGCTGTGCCAACAGCGGCCTGCAATATCCCCCTCGCCGGGGGCGCGTGGCAAATGCGGCGAGTTTGAAAGCAGCTAAAACCGAATCAGCCGCGCCGGAATACCGCCCGCCTTATGTTATGCGGACACAGCATTTTCCGGCGCGGCTGTCCTGTTTCAAAGGAGGATACAGGACTATGCGTAATGCGATTATTCAGCTGTCGAACAGCGGGTGCGCCCCGGCTGTGCAGCCCTTTGGGGCTGGGAAACTCGGCATGACGATAGACGAGGCTGCCGACTGCACCGGCATTGGCCGGAACACGCTGCGGAAGCTGGTCTCCTGGGGAAAAATCCCCGTCCTGCGGATCGGGCGCAAGACCATCATCCGCGTCGATGTCATCAGCGCCTTTATGGAGATCAACCAGGGGTGCGACCTGCTGGACTGCGCCCAGGTGCAGCAAGTGACCTGACTTGAAAATACGGACGGCATGTTTGCAACGGCTGTGGCTCTCTGTTATAATGTGACCATCACATCACGACAGTGACCTTTGCCGCCATCGAAAGGAGTACAGCTATGGCAAAAGGTTCTGTTAGAAGAAAGGGAAAGAAGTGGTACTACCGCTTTTACGTCGAGGACGCCAGCGGCAACCGCATCCAGAAGGAGTTTCCCGGAACGGAGAGCAAGAGCGAAACGGAGTCCCTGCTCCGCAAGGCGATGGAGGACTACGAGACCAAGATGTTTCTCGCGGAGGCCAAGAACATCACCCTGGGCGATATGCTGGACATGTGGGTGGAGGAGGACTTAAAGCCCGGTTCTCTGAGCAACGGAACAGTCATGGCCTATCAGTCCACCGTCAGCCGGATCAAGCAGCATCCCATCGGCAAGCGCAAGCTGAAAACCGTCACCGCCGACCATCTGCAAGCCTATATGGACCTGTTGAGCTTCGGCGGCACAAATCCTGACGGTACACCGGCAAAGGCGCTGAGCGTCGGGTACATCCGTCTGTACTCTGCCGTCCTTCAAAATTCCTTCCGCTTCGCGGTCTTTCCCAAGCGCCTGATTACCTTCAATCCCATGCAGTATGTGGTCCGCCGGTCCAAAGGCGATGACTACGACCTGTTTGAGAGCGGGGCCGATCAGGAGGGCGCGATTCCTACCATCACCCATGAGCAGTATCAAAGCCTGACCGATTTCCTAAAAGCCAAGAATAACCCCGCGCTTCTCCCCATCCAGATCGCCTACTACACCGGGCTTCGGATTGGCGAGGTCTGTGCGCTGACATGGCAGGACATTGATCTGAAAGAACAGTGTCTGACGGTCCGCCGCAGTATGCGCTACAACGGGACGCGGCACAAGCTGGAGGTCGGGGCCACCAAGCGAAAGAAAATCCGAACCGTGGACTTCTGCAACGCCCTGGCGGATATTCTCCAGCAGGCGAAGCGGGAGCAGGCGCGGAACAGTCTCAAATATGGGGCGCTTTACCGGCTCAACTACTGCAAAGAGGTCAAGGAAAAGAACCGTACCTATTACGAGGTCTACATGCTGCCCAGGACGGAGGCCACGCCGGAGAAGGATAAATACCTGTCCTTTGTGTGCCTCCGGCCTGACGGGGCCATCGAATCCCCCAGCACCGTCAGCCTCATGTGCCGGAGGGCCAAGGAGAAGGTCCCCGGCCTGGAGGACTTCCACTTCCACATGCTGCGGCACACCTTCACCAGCAATCTCCTCTCCTACGGCGCGGCCCCCAAGGATGTGCAGGAGCTGTTGGGGCACTCGGATGTCAACACGACCATGAACATCTATGCCCACGCCACCAGAGAGGCAAAGCGTTCCAGCGCAAGGCTTCTGGACAAGGTAGTGAGCAGCGGCTGACGAGGTTTTCCCTTAAATTTTCTCGCAAGGGAAAAATCAAGGGAAAAGGGCAGGCGGGTAAACCTCAAAGCCCTTGAAAACACTGGGTTTCCAAGGGATAGAGGTCCTGTTGATTGACAAATTATAATTTTGCAATTTTCTAAACTCTTTCTCGTGTGATTTAACGTCGCACAAATCATGTACAGCTGTATTTCTAACTAACCTATAATACTCACACAAATCAAAAAGTGCTTGATTATCTTGTGATAATTTTTCATTAACAATATTTTTAACTGCACATTTTAACCAAGAATCCTCCTGTAACTTCTCTTGATAGACATTGTTGCCAAAATTTTTTATCTCATTACAGATTTCTTTCAAAAATGTTTCAAAGCAAAGATGCACATTAACAATATAACTTCTTGAAATGGCATTAATCATATATTCAGAATCATAGCTTGTTAAAGTGATTTCTTTTTGTGTTGCCAATTCAATAAAACTATTCCTTGTATGTATTTCTGAATCATAATCTGCGATAAAGCACCTTTTAGATAACTCAACAAATTGATTAATTGCACAATACTGACCCAACACATCCTTAAAACGATTTAGTATATTCTTTTTCTGCATGTTTATTTCAATTCCATTCTTAACTATGTAGGGGATTCCTCATTATCTTCTTCATCATTTTCATCATTCAATTCATCTTCTTCGATTGTTGCAAGTCTACTAAAATCTATATTTGAAAGCATTTTACCTATATTTACATCAAATGACTTTTTTACTTCATTCATTACTAACGAAAATGATTGCAATGAACTACTGATACTATCTTTTATATATTTTTGGAATTGAGCCAATGTATCAGCTATCCCTGCTAAAGCAATCCGAAAGGATTCAGCTTGTTTGTGTACAAAATCCTTTTCTTCTGTAAGCTGAATTGCTTTTAGAATTAAATGATTAAGATCTGTTACTGCTTTATTGAAAGTGTTATATTGCTCCTTGTAAAAAAATTTACAATGCGCAATGTCATTTCGAGTTGAACGGACTGTTTCAATCATATTTTCTATTTCACTATTATCTACTTTATCAGCAAATAGTCTTTCCCAATCGCTTTTAGGTGAAAATGTATCAAAAGCGGTTCTTATATCTTCTTCTGATAATTCCGTAAGTTTCTCATGCTTAGAAAGAAATTCAGCTTTGCTTTCTTCTTCTACCGTTGTCCATTTCTTTGTAAAAAGAAGTACTTGTATATCTGAAAATTCCATAGAATAGAAAAATTTTTTCAATCTTTCTATTTGCTTTTTCTCTTCATTTCCTTTGGCTTGTATTACGCCTTTAATTTTCTTTTGCAAGTCTGGAGAAACCGTTTTTTGATAGTAGTCTACTCCGAAATTAACCGTATACGTATTAAATAGTAATTTACGCAAATTTCTTTCTAATTTATTAAGTTTAGGATATGCTTTATTACAATAATATTCAGAAATAGAATCATATGAAACAATCATAATGTAATCCCACTCTATATCAGAACCAATTATCTTGTCATGTACGTATTCTAAAGCGCTTACAACTTGATAAGTTGTTTTTCTCCTTACACATATATCAAGGTAAGAATAGCGGGTAATATTATATATTGTAAAAATAACTTCGTACATTATATTTTTAATTTCCATTTCATACGTATAAATAATTTTGAACACAATATTTTCTTTATCTTTACAAATGGGTTCACCGAAAATATTTCTTATATAAAGAAGAATATTTTTTCTCGCTTGTATACGTATTGTATCATCAGTATCTTTAGATGATATATGCGAATTATCTTTCTTAGTCCTTGGAAGAAAAATATAATCATTGTTCAATACTACCATATGAATCACCTTATCAATATTTCATAAATATATTTTGAATACTATGTATGCTTTATTTTATCATAGACACACGAAAATTTCTATCCATTACCTTCTGACTTTTCAGAAATAATTCTTATTTCTGTTATGCAATAGAACGCCATTTTTGAGGACAGACATATAAAACCCTTGCCCCATCACTTCAACGCCCGCAAAGCCGCATAAATCAAGGACAAAATAACCTCTACTGCGTAACAATCCCCATAATAAATCGAGGGCGAAAGCAGTCTACTGATTTCGCCCTCTTGACTATCCATTAGCAAAGGTGGGAAAAGCTGTCAAGGGCGCATAGCGCGAAGTTTACCCTTGACAGCTTTTCCCGTCTTTGCTACTCCCTATCGGTCGAAGCGGAATTTCAATATGGCTTCAACCAGTTTCACCTTTAGCCTGTCCTGCGTATCGTCATTGATATGCCCCTTATACATAGACAGGTATTTGATGTGCGCGGTGTAGTGTCGCAATACTGCGTCTACCGCTTCCGGCTCTCCGGCAACAGCTTTTTGGATTACCTCAAAAGGTATCAGCTTTTTGTTCCTCATGCTCCAATCTCTCCCATTCTTTCCGCAACTGTTTCAGCGCGACATTTCTCCGACTGTTTATTGTACTTCTGCAACGCCCGTACAGTCTGCCGATTGCTTCATCACGATAACCGATGAAGTAATATA
>OFFY01002586.1_pt1 | contig 12477 bp, 6 predicted proteins | sample 1521481 | NCBI WGS metagenome assembly OFFY01 (sample SAMEA3504117, study PRJEB24116) | mouse gut metagenome | biome: mouse gut; feature: mouse-associated habitat; material: faeces | place: Denmark | collected 2011
GGATCAGAGGCCGGCTGCCCCGCTTTTCGACGGGGTAACAAAAGATAAGAATCTGAATATAATAGTAAGAAGAAAAATCGAAAAAAAACCGCCCTGCCAAATATTACCGAAATATTACACTTATTACATATGCAGAAAAATCTTGACAAATGAAAGATTTGGTAAGTATAATTAATGTTTGTATGTAAGGGTTTATTTGGAAAGAGGAACGATTTGTAGAGTTTGATATAGAGGTGCAATATATGGAACAGTATATTATTAAAGGCGGCAATCCGCTGGTGGGCGAAGTAGAGATTGGCGGAGCGAAAAACGCGGCGCTTGCGATACTTGCAACGGCGATTATGACAGACGAGACTGTTACAATAGAAAATCTTCCGAATGTGTGCGATATCAATGTCATGTTAGACGCCATTGGGGGTATTGGCGGTATCGTAGACAGGACGGACGATCATACGGTAAAAATCAACGGTTCCAGGATACGTGATCTGAGCGTAGATTATGAATATATCAAAAAAATCAGGGCGTCTTATTACCTCTTGGGCGCCCTGCTTGGGAAATATAAGCGGGCTGAAGTAGCTCTGCCCGGCGGCTGCGATATTGGAAGCAGGCCGATTGACCTGCATTTAAAGGGATTCCGCGCGCTTGGCGCACAGGTGGATATCCGGCATGGCCTGATTTCAGCGGAAGCGGAGCAGTTAAAAGGCACGCATATTTACCTGGATAAGGTATCGGTCGGCGCGACCATTAATATCATGATGGCGGCCGCCATGGCCGAAGGCAAGACGACGATAGAAAACGCGGCGAAAGAGCCTCATGTGGTGGATGTGGCAAACTGCTTAAACAGCATGGGAGCGAATATCCGCGGAGCCGGTACGGATGTAATCCGGATTTCGGGCGTGGAACGCCTGCACAAGACGGTTTATTCTATTATTCCGGATCAGATTGAAGCGGGGACGTTTATGTTTGCGGCTGCAGCGACCAGAGGGGACGTTACGGTCAAGAACGTGATTCCAAAGCATTTAGAAGCTACGACGGCCAAATTGCTGGAAATCGGCTGCGAGGTAGAAGAATTTGACGACGCGGTACGCGTGGTGGCGTCGAAGCCGATGCACCATACGCAGGTGACGACGCTTCCTTACCCCGGATTTCCGACCGATATGCAGCCTCAGATGTCAGTGCTTCTTGGGATATCGGAAGGAACCAGCACGGTGACGGAGAGTATTTTTGAAAACCGTTTTAAATATGTCGACGAACTGACGCGTATGGGCGCTTCAATAAAAGTGGAGAGCAACATCGCCATTGTCACAGGAGTCAGCCGGTATATGGGCGCAAGGGTCAGCGCGCCGGATCTGAGAGCGGGGGCCGCGCTTGTGATTGCAGGGCTTGCGGCGGAAGGCATTACCATTGTGGACGATATCTACTATGTTGAGCGGGGATATGAAGATTTTCACGGAAAACTGGCTCTTTTGGGAGCGCAGATCGAGCGGGTGTCCACGGAAAAAGAAATCGTAAAGTTTAAGCTTAAAGTATCATAGAGGCAGACTGGAAAGACGCTGGGAACCATAGCTATGGAGACCAGCTTTTTTTTGTTAAATTCAGTAAAAATAATTGAAATATTTTCCTTTTTTTTGTATAATCATTTTATTGTTACTGTGACAGAATGAGGATAAATCCCATATGCGCAGTAAATATAATATTATAAGGAGGATCGTTATGAAACAGGAAACAGGAAAACACTTATGGAAGCGATGCGTGGGACTTGGATTGTCGCTGGCAATGGCCGTTACAGCGCTTCCGGCAATCCCGGCAAAAGCAGAGGAAGCAGAACTGCTTAAAGCCGGAAGCATCAATGTAACGGAAACAAGCGTGACGCAGGGACAGCCTTTTGCGGCAAAAACAGCGGGAAGTTTTAATTTCCGTATCCCGGCCATGATCGCAACGAAGAACGGCAGTCTGCTGGCTGCAGCGGACGCCAGGTACCAGACGACCGGGGACGGCGGCGGACTGGATACCATCGCTTCCATGTCCACAGACGGCGGGCAGACCTGGAAGTACAGTTTTCCGCTGTTTTTCCCGGACAGCGACGGATACGCGGGCACAGACGCCACGACGATTATTGATCCGGTTCTGGTACAGGATCAAAACGGAACCGTTTACTGCATGGCGGATGTAAATCCGACCGGCGTAACGACAATGGGCGGGTATACCGCACCGAATGTAGGGACCGGCTACATTACGGTAGACGGGAAGGAACGTCTGGCCCTTACTTCCGATTATGCAAATGTAAATGAAACTCCGACGGCAGAAGATACGGAAACCTACGAATATTATGTGGGCGACTGGAATGAAGAGGGATTTGCTCCCGTTATGAACCGTGCAGGGGGCGCCAGCGAATATGCCGTTGATAAGTGGTACAACCTGTACAGCGTAGAAGGCGGGGAATATGTGGCCGATTTGACGCAGGCGCAGGTAAATAATGCGGAGACGCAGATTCAGCAGAATGCCTTTTACAGAGATTCCGAACTTCATGTGTATAATACCGGATATATCATGTATGCAAAATCCACGGACGACGGGCTGACCTGGGGCGATCCGGAGATTTTAAACCCGCAGGTTAAACGGCCGGAAGAGACGGGCCTTTTGGTTTCTCCCGGAAAAGGCCTTTTGGTTTCGGACGGTACGATTGTGATTCCGTTCTATGAGCACGGGATTGGAGAAGAGAACGCCAGCATAATCTGGTCGGGCGACAACGGTGCGACATGGAGCCGTTCCAATGATGTGCCGGGTTCTGACAACGGCGGATTCTGGAGTTCCGAAAGCGAAGTAGTCGAATTAAACGACGGAACATTACGTATGTTTTTCAGAAGCGGCGAAGGTACGGTGTGCTATGCAGACGCGGTAAGGAATGACAGCGGGGATTATGAGTTTGCGGCTCCGAAAAGGACAACCGCATCCTGTACTTCTACCTGTAACGTATCGGCAAGCCTGTATTCCAAGGAAATTGACGGCAAACAGGCGATCTTAGTTTCCATGCCAGGGGGTTCGGGACGCGCCAACGGCAAGGTATTCACCTTCTTAGTGGATGAGCAGGACGGCAACAGTATGACGCTTAAGAATACGTTTTCCGTACCGCACAGTTCCAACGCGTTCCAGTATTCCTGTATGGCGGAACTGCCGGACGCATCAATTGGGCTGTTATGGGAAAACGGCGGGGCGTCTATCCGTTATGACAATTTTAATATTTTTGATCTGGCGCCAAACGGATATATTCCGGGAGCAGAAATCGATCTGGAACTGTATGCGGGAGAAACCTATACACGGGAGTATACGGCGGAAGTTGCCCAGATACAGCAGGAGCCGGATGAGGCGGTTGCTACGGCAAAGGTCGAGAGTTTTGGAGGAGAGGAAGAGACAGTACTGCCTCTGTATCCGCATACGGGAACGAGTGTAGAAGGCAGCTTAGATAGTTTTTCAGATACGGCGGACGACTCATTGGATATTGCAGATGCCGAGTGGACATTTACGGCGGCGGAAGGGGAAAATACGTACGCTGTTTACAATAAGTCAATAAATAAATATCTGGTAAATACACAGGATACAAATGGAACAATCACTTTTGCAGATACGGCAGGAAACGGGATTGAAGTTGTAAAAGAAGGGAACCAGGACAACGGGCCGACGTTCCGCCTGAAGTCAGGCGGGACTACCAGGTATGTTATTTTCTTCCTTACCAATATGAATTATGATGCTATGAGCAGTTATAACCCCGGCGAGCAGTTTAAATATGATCTGGTTTTGCTCGAAAAGCAGGACGCAGTAAGTGAAGACGATGTAATTCCAGGATATAAGGTGGCTTCTGAGGTTACTTCCGGTAAAAACTATTTGATTACATACCCGTTTGGGGAAGGGGACGCAAAGCGGAGTATCGTTTTCTGGCCGGCATCAGGTGGTAGTCAGAGTGACAGAACCAAGATGCTTGGCGAAGTGAAGACTGTAGTCAATTCAGCGACAAGGAAGCTTACGATTACAGGCGTTGGAGAAGGCCAGACTACGGCAGTGATAGATGATATGACGTACCATATTAACTGCCTGGGCAACCGGAAAATCAATCTGGTGCCGGGAGAAAAGTATTTTATTGAGGGAGCACAGGAGTATGAATCTGCAAATGAACAAATAGCATCCATTGAAACAGGAACAGAATCCCGCAAGGCTTTGTTTGACTGCGAGCATGTGAGCAATAATAATCTAGACGGTTATTCTCAGGTTCCGAATTGGGATATTGACATGGCAGGCGCAGAGTTTATCGTGGACAGTCCGGAAGACGGCTTATATACAATTTACAGCCCGATAGAGGAGGTTTATCTGGAAAATGCTAATGCGTCAAGCTATTTTGGCAGTTTAGAGATTACTCATAGCTTAAGTCCTTCTATGAAGGACGGCATTACCTCTTTTGAAATCATGCGTGTGAGTGATGATAATCTGAATAACAGATATGTATATTTCTTCTATGAGAAAATGGCCTTTGACGCAGTAAGCATCAAAGAAGGATTTGAGAGCAGAGGGGATTTTGGTTTTGAGTTCCTGGAGAAATCCGATACGATTACGAACCTGGATCCGATTCCCGGATATCGTCTGGCATCTGAAATCGTGCCGGGCAAAAGCTATTTAATTACGGAATACTACGGGGACGGCATTATCGTACTTTATCCAAGAAACGGTATTGAAAACCAGTCCAAATTATATCAGTCTGTAGATGTAGACGGTATTTATATTACGGCACGTGGAAAAGGACAGAAGACGACGGTAACTGTAGACGGCGTAGTGTATGATGTTATTATCGGACAGGAATGTCCGCATAACGGTACGACGTATAAGGGTGATGTTTTAAATCCTACTTGTGAAGAGCAGGGATATTCGGGTAATGTATATTGTTCTATCTGCCGGGAAAAACTGGAGGACGGAACTTATACTCCTGCAAAAGGCCACGACTATGACTGGGATAACGCTGAAGTGACAAAAGAAGTCACAACAACAGAAGACGGCGTATTGACCGCTACCTGTAAAAACGATTCAAGCCATACGGCGACCAGGCCGATTTCATCCTACGACTTTGTAAAATCCGAACTGGCAAATGCGCTTGTTTCTGCAAAGGCAAAAGCTGCGCAGACAGACGTATATACGGAAACTACGATTGCCGAATTAAACCAAGCGATCGCAGCGGCGGAGGCTCTTGCGGAAAATGCATCCCAGGATGCATATAACGAGGCTCTGACCAACCTGCTTGCCGCGGAAGGAGCTTTAGTTACCAAAGAACTGCAGAATAATCTGGATGAACTGAACGGTTTGCTTTCCAAAGAGTATGAAGCGGATAAGTATACGACGGGAAGCTTTGCAATACTTGAGACAGCGCTTGCGGAAGGCAGGGAGTTGTTAGCAGACGGAAACTATACGGTAAGGACGCTCGAGAGGGCGATCAAGAAAATCAACGATGCGATTTCGGGATTGGTAACGCTTGAAGAGGAGCAGCTTCAGAAAGATTTGGAAGCGGTAAATACCGAACTGGATAAACAGTTTGAAGACGTTCAAAAACTGCTTGCGAATCCTTCCGCATATTCTCCGGAGACATTTAAAATATTACAGGATGCATACAATAAAGCGCTTGCGCTGAGAAACGACGATAAAATACAGGCTGACAAAAACGTTGCGGCGTTAAAAGAGGCGCTTGCAGGCGTGAAAGCGGCTGTCGGCGGGTTAAAGCCTCCTGCATCTGTGGAAAATCCTCCTGCGCAAAAAGTAGCGGCTCCGTCCGTTCAGAGCGTATCTGCTTCCGCAGGCAAGGACGGCGTTGCCATTAAGGTAACGGTAAACGCGGTTACGGGCGCATCGAAATACGCTGTTTACCGTGTGGCGGGCGGCAAGACGGCGCTTGTTGGAAATACCGCTTCCGGACAGACGGCGGGAACGGATACAAAGAATCCCAGCCGCAAGGTTTCCTACTATGCAGTAGCGCTGGATGCGGCCGGTAACGCCATCAGCGATAAGGGCGCGTCAAAGAGCCTGACTTTGGAAAAGGGAATTAACGTCAAAAAGGTTTCTTCTGCAAAATCCGGTATCACGGTTACCTGGAAAAAAGCGAAGAAAGCAAAGAGTTATATCATTTACCGTTCCACGAAAAAGAACGGAAGCTATACCAAAGTTGGAAGCGTAAAGAAAAACAAAACCAGTTTTAAAGATAAAAAAGTTTCCAAAGGCAAGAGCTATTACTATAAAATCGTTATTAAGACAAAGAACAGCGTCAGCCTGATGGGAAAAGCTTCCAAAAAAGTAAAAAGTAAAAAATAATTCAGCTTAGAATAAAGCAATTGCTGCGTCTGCGGGCCGATTCCGCAGGCGCAGTTTTTTCTTGCCATTTTCCGAAAATAAGCATATAATAATTTCCTAAAAGAAGAAAAGAAAGAGAGGAGCAATCATGCAATATTTCAAAAAAATCTGCGCGCTTGTTTTGTCGTTGTCGCTGCTTTTGGGGCTTGTGCCGGGCGCCGGAGTAAGCGCCAAGGAAAGCGAAAAGCAAAGCGCGTTCGACGCTTACCGCAAACCGTTTTTGTCCGGGCCGGTGCAGACCTGGATTTATCAGGGAGAGGAATATGGGAATAACAGAAATAAAGTATTTGCTGACGACCAGGAAGACGGTGATTTGACGTCTAAGATAAAACAAACGGGCACGGTAAATACGTCGAAACCCGGAAATTACCCGGTTACATATCAGGTAACTGACTCCGACGGGAACACGGCGGAGATGAAGACAAATGTAACGGTTCTTGCAACCGGGAGCACGGATGCGTCGTCAAAGAGGGTACAGAGGAAGCTGTATACGCTGCCGGACGCGTCCCACCTGACTGAGATTGGCTTTAACCGGGGATATTTTCACGACAGGCAGAGCCTTGGCATCTGGCTTCCTGCCGGAGGAGAACTTAAAATTCAGATCGGAAGAGCACACGTCTGAACTCTGGTAAATTCCGGTGAGTTTGGGAAGGAACTGGAATTAAAGCTGTTAAACGACGATTCGGTTACGGAAAAATTATCCGTTGAAACGTCCGGAGCCTGGGGAACCCCCAAAGATTCGGCAAAGATACCTGCAAACGGCGACTGGATTACGGTAAAAAACAGTTTTCAGGACGGGGAGGAGTTAAAGAGCGCGGACAGCGTGCCGTTTATTTATACGCCAAAAAATACCACCGTGCAGCCGATTGTTGAAATAGAATGGAACGATGACCTTAACGAAATCCCGTATTACCGTTATAAAGATAACGAACAGGCATTTTTTGCGGAATGGGATCGTTCGAAGGCTCCATTTGCTATTATAGAAGGACAGGCCGCAACCTATCTGGTCCCGGTTATCGATCGGAACAAAATCATAAATTATCCGGATCCAAACGTCAAAGAGGCGTACCGTTTCAAGACCATTGATGAAATGTTAGGCTGGGCGGCGGATTTTGTAACGCAGTACGACGCATATTCCGGACTGTCATTTGACGCCGAAGAGCCGTACAATCAAAATGTACGCGCAAAGTTCTTTATCAAAGCAAACCAGCACGGCGCAGGGCTGGCGTATTATTCGTCGGATCACAGCGCAAGCAACGACAAGTCGCTGGGGAGTTATCTGTACCGGGAATGGGTTTCCCTGCATGAATTTGGGCATGGATATGAAGGCGCAATCGCCACGCGGGAAAATTCTTTTGTAGAAACTACCAATAACATTATGGGGCACTATTTTGAATCGACATACCGGTTAGAAGAAGATTTCGGCTGGCTTTTGGACGTTGCCGGATCCACAAAGCTGGAACGCTATAATAATCTGGGACGTTCTGCCGAAAGGCTGAGAAATGAAGTGACTTCCTTTAACGATATGACAGAAGGAAGAAAAGAATACCGTTCTACGCTGTATATGTTTATCAATATGCTTGACTGCCTTGGGCCGCAGGAAACGGTATCCGCGATGCATACGCAGTACCGCAGGTATGTGTATGAAAACCAGAAGCATACGTCTTCTTCCGATGTAATTATCGACAGTTTCAGCCGTACGGGAGGATATAATGTTGCGCCGTATTTTGACGGCTGGCATATAAACGCTTCGGAAGTGGTTGAAGATAAACTCTATGGCCTGGATTTGCCGATGGTGTATTATCTGAGGAACCTGATTCCGGACGATGCGCTGGCAGAGCAGGCGCGCAGGCAGTTGAATGACGCGGGCGCCGGCTTAAACGGTATATACAGCCTGGTCAGTACAGACGATCTGGCAAAGCTTTCCACAAAATATACAAGCGACGTTACATTAAATATCTCTATCGACGATTTTGCCGCTATAGAGGGCAGGACAATTCTGATCAAAAACGGAAGCAAAATCGCGGCCAGAGTAACGGCAGATCAGCCGCAGCTAAAAGTAAGCCTTCCGGTAGGCATATACGAAGTGGAACTTCCACTGCCCCGTACGGCAGAATATAGTTACGGCAATGAATACCTTGTGGCTGCGAAAGGAAACGTGACGAAAGAACTGGTATATAAAAAGGCGTCCCCAAATCCTCTCGTTGACGACACACAGTTAAAGCTGTTTGGGATGAGCGATGCGGAAGTTGCTGTTTTCACGCTGGATACGGAGAATAATCTCCTCAATTGCAGGATAAATAGTATCCAGCCGCATTATTACTTTACGGATCCGCAGAATCCTTATATTACAGTGCGCATTATGGATGCGCAGGGGAAAGAACTGTTTCGCGCGTCTCTTCAGGGAGACAAGAAAGCGGAAGCGGTTCTGAGGGACTTTGCTTTCCCGGTTGGCGCAAAAGTAGAGATTATGCACCGGGAGCCGGATCGGATGCGCTTTGTGAGCCGGTATACGAGGGAACCCATTTTGGCTTATGAAGGATATAAATCAAATTCGGTTACATTTGTAAGAACCCAAAAGGGCCTGATGCCGGATACATGGAACGAGAGCCAGGTAAACGGCGTTTACGCGGCCATGTTAAACGAATATTCCGATTTTGTGTTAAAGAATATGAGCAGGGAAGACCTGGCGTTGGAAGAGAAATTCCACAATGCCAAGATGGTATTGTCAAAGGCATATGAATGCCTGGATGAAGAAGGCAAACAGGAATACCGCGCCGTATACGGCATGCTGATCGGGGAAGAGCCGGACGCTTATCACCGGTATGAAAAGATAGATTCCAGCCTGCTGAGAGGAGAAGCAAAAAGCCAGCAGGATCAGAACAATAATGCGGCGGCCAATGCCGTAGACGGGGATGTAAATACCATATGGCATTCCGCTTATAATGAAGAGGACATATTAGCCGGGGATAAGAATACTTATACTATTACCCTGCCTGCCAATACGGATATCGGAAAACTGGAGTATCTGCCCAGGCAGGACGGGGAAAACGGCATTATCCGATCGTTTGCTATTTCTTACAGTACAACGGCAAGCGGAGAAGATTTTACCAATATTCCGCTTTCCTCCAATACCTGGGAGGCGGATAAAGCGCTAAAGGGCATAGAGTTTTACGCGCCGGACGCAAGACGGATCCGGATTACCGCTTTGTCTACGGCAGGGGACGGAAACGGGGATCAGTATATTTCCGCTGCGGAATTTTACCTGTATGAAAGATATGACGCCGTAGTAAAAAAGACGTATTTGAGCGATCTTTATCTGGATACGGCGGATAAATCAGTGAAAAAATACCATGCCGAGGATCCGGCGTCCCTTGTAGTCAATGGAACAGAAAAAAGCTTTGACAACGGTATCGGGATGAACGCCGGTTCGTCCGTTACCTGGGATTTGGAAGGAAAGCCGTTTGACGCGCTTTCGGCCCGGATTGGCGTAGCCGCCGCTCTTTCCAAAGGTGATAAAGCGAGTGCAAAAATTTATGGCGACGGCGTATTATTATATGAGACTGAAATATTAGCGGGAAAAGACGCTTCGGAGTCAGTATATCTAAAGCTTGCGGGAATCCGGAACCTGACGGTGTCCGTATCCCCGGTAAGCGGTTCTGCGCATGTGATCCTGGCGGATGCGAAACTTCTGAACCAGGACAATCAAAAGGAAATAACTATGATTGAAGGGGAACGTGTGGCTGTGGCGGCTAATATGGACATGACGCCGCCTAATAAAGGCAAAATAAGCTGGAGTTCGTCGGATCCTTCTGTGGCGGAAGTTTATGACGGAGGAACCGTGAATGCAGTCCGCGAAGGAGAAGCCAAGATTACGGCCAGATATTCCGACGGCAGTTCGTTTGAATGCAGCGTGCATGTGAAAAAGCCGCAGAACCACAGTCTTGCGGACAGCAAGGCAAACGCCCTGGCGGTTTTAATGGCGTATAAAAATCCGGCCGATTACCGCGACGCGCAGAAAAAGGAACTGGAGGCGATTCTTGCACAGGCGCAGGCAGCGATTGAGAACGCAGCGGATGAAGCGGGTATCGCGCAGGCAGTGGAAGCGGCTAAAGCAGCTATGGATAAAATTAAGACAAACGCACAGTTTACGGAGGAGGAGAAAGGCAGCCAGACGCTTCCGAAAGTGGGGACAAAGAAAACGGTCGGCGATATCACCTACCAGATTACGGCTTTTAGCCCTTCCAAAAAAACAGCCGCCGTGTTTACGGCCAAAAAGAAGGCAAAAATTGTAATCCCTGCAACCGTAAATATTGACGGGTATCAGTACCAGGTGAATGAAATAAAAACGAAGGCGTTCCGGAACAACAAAAAAATCACACAGGTTACGATTGGAAATAAAATTACCCGGATTGGTAAGAAAGCGTTTGAAGGCTGCAAGAATCTCAAAAAAATTACGATAAAGTCCAAGAAGATAACTAAAATTGAGAAAAATGCCTTTGCAAAAATTTCGTCTAAGGCAAAAATTACCGTACCGAAGGGAAAACTGAAAAGTTATAAGAAATTATTCCAAAACGCGAAACTGCCCAAAGGCGTCAGGATAAAATAAGCATGATAAAAACGGAGAGCCTGTGAACGGCTCTCCGCTTTTGTGCGCTTATAACAAAGACTGGATAGAAAGGGACGGCGTGCGGGACAAATCAATGCATGTGCCGTCCGAAACCTGTACGATTGGTTTGGATAAAAACTGTTTGTTCAGCATAATGATGCTGGCGTCCCGTCCGTTTGAAAGCAGTACGCGGCTGCTTTGGTATGTATAAGCGATTCCTTCTAAAAACGTCAGGATATATTTGGGATTGTATTTCTGCAGCCCGTCGTTTTCAAAATCTGCAATAACCTGGAACGGGCAAATCGGAGCGCGGTAAGAACGCGCCGCAGTCATAGCGTCGTATACGTCCGCAATGGCGATGATTTGTGCAAACCGGTCAATTTCATCCCCTTTGAGTTTTTGCGGGTAACCGCTGCCGTCGCACCGTTCCTGGTGCATCAGCGCCGCGTTTTTGATATGGGGGTTTAATTGGGGATACGGCAGTAAAAGCAGATATCCGTACGCCGGGTATTTTTTTACCAGGACCAGTTCTTCTTTGGTGTATTTGTCCGGTTTGTCCAAAATGTCGGCGGGAATTTTTGTCTTGCCGATATCGTGCAGGAGAGCGGCTACCGTAAGTGTCTGCAAGTCCCGTTCGGACAGCTTAAGCCATTTGCCAAGTATGTTGGAAATCAGGGCAACGTTGAGCGAATGGGCATAAATGCTGTCTGCAATTGTACGCATATTGTGCAGCATATTAAACATTTCAAACGAGGTGGCTACCTTTGTCAGCAAAGGTTCCGCCGTCTGGTAAATCTGATCGGTATCGATTACGCCGTTGTCGGCGATAACTGCGGACAGCGCCTGGCGCAGAGCGGCGGTAGCCTTGGCATAGTCATGCTGGAAATTCTGAAATTCCGCGTAGTCTTTGATACGTTCAAAGTAAGTGGGTTCACAGGAGTGCCCTTCCGGATTTCCTTCCGGTTTGGCGTAGTCCTGAATCTGGATGGAATCAATGCCATAAAAATGAATCCGGGCAATTAACGCGTCCGTCAGGGTAACGCCTTCGTCCGCAATTAACTGTCCCTGTTTGGTTACAACCGGGAGGGCTGTTACCATACCCTGTTTTAATTGTGAGGTTTTGATAATCTGCATTTGGATCGCTCCTTTATTATAATTATATAATGATGTGTATTTATGAATGTTCGGGATGTTCTTTTGGATCGTGCGTCTCAATATATTCGATCAAATCCAGGATTTTCGTATCGCTCATACCGCTTGCTCTAAGCTGGCGGCTCAGATTTATAATTTCCTTGCCAGTCATAGTATCACCTGCCTTTATAGAGGATGTGGAATAATACGTTTATTATATCAGATAAAGGTCTTGGGTGTAAAGCTTATTCCGGGCGCTTTGCTTAAAATCAGAAGGCGAAGCTATTGTTACTGTTCACATCCATGGTGTTCACAGTAACGAATCCGGCCTATTTAAAGTTGCCTTACGGCAAGAG
>OFFY01002588.1_pt1 | contig 12473 bp, 12 predicted proteins | sample 1521481 | NCBI WGS metagenome assembly OFFY01 (sample SAMEA3504117, study PRJEB24116) | mouse gut metagenome | biome: mouse gut; feature: mouse-associated habitat; material: faeces | place: Denmark | collected 2011
AGCCCACTCGGGAGCTGGTGAGCTGGGTTTTGAAGGAATTTGCCAATAACCGCGAAAACCGCGGACTTCATATTTTTGCGGACTGCAACGGCCTGGACTGAGACCGGGAACAGAGCCGTCCGAACCATTGGGAGGATAAAATTTATGGCATTGCGAAAAATCGTGGAACAGGGGGATGACTGCCTGACGAAGGTCTGCCGCCCCGTGACGGACTTTAACGCCCGTCTTCACCAGCTGCTGGACGACATGGCGGAGACGCTGGAGGAGGCCAGCGGCGCGGGGCTTGCGGCTCCCCAGGTGGGAGTGCTGCGCCGGGTCTGCCTGGTGCTGGACGAGGATGCGGAGGAGTATCTGGAGCTGATCAACCCGGAGATCATCGCACAGAGCGGTGAGCAGACAGGGTTGGAGGGGTGTCTCAGCGTTCCGGGCAAGTGGGGCATTGTCACCCGTCCCAATGTGGTGCGGATCAAGGCCCAGGACCGGGACGGCAATTGGTTTGAGGCCGAGGGCGAAGGCCTGACGGCCCGGGCGTTCTGCCATGAGATCGAGCATCTGGACGGCCATATGTATACCGAGCACATTGACCACTTCCTCACGGAGGAGGAGCTGCAGGAGTATCTGGACGAAGAGGAGGAGTGAGCCTGTGCGTGTTTTGTTCATGGGGACACCGGAGTTTGCTGTGGCGTCGCTGCGCCGGCTGGGGGAGGACGGACACACGGTCTGCGGCGTTTTCACCCAGCCGGACAAGCCGAAGAACCGGGGGCATAAGCTGGCCTTCTCACCTGTAAAGGAATATGCCATCACAGAAAATATTCCGGTTTACCAGCCCGTATCCATGCGGGACGAAGGTGCGCTGGATCTGGTGCGGGAGCTGGCGCCGGAGCTGACCGTGGTGGCGGCCTATGGAAAGCTGCTGCCGGAGGACATTTTGAACGTTCCGCCCTATGGTTCCGTTAATGTCCACTCGTCCCTTCTGCCCAAGTACCGGGGCTCCGCCCCCATCAACTGGGCCATTCTCAACGGAGACAGGGAGACGGGCGTCACCATCCAGAAGATGGTCCGCGACCTGGACGCGGGGGACATTATCCTTCAGCGGGCCACCCCCATCGGGGCGGACGAGAACGCCGCCGCCCTCTATGACCGGCTGGCCCTTATGGGCGGGGAGCTGCTGACGCAGGCCGTGGCCCAGATCGAGGCCGGAATCGCCGCCTGCACCCCCCAGGACCACGCCCAAGCCACCCAGGCCCCCATGCTGTCCAAGGCCCTGTCCCCGGTGGACTGGACCCGGAGTGCACAGGCCATTCACAATCAAATCCGCGGCCTGTACCCCTGGCCCGCGGCCGCAACGGATATCCTCACCGGCGAGCCGGTGAAGCTGTGGGCGGCCCGGACGGCGGAAATGCCCGCTGCCGCCCGCCCTGGTACGATTCTCTCCGCCGGCAAGGAGGGCATCGACGTGGCCTGCGGCGACGGCCGGGCCTTGCGCATTCTGGAGCTCCAGGCCCCCGGCGGCAAGCGCATGTCTGCGGCAGACTATCTTCGGGGGCATCCGATCCAAATCTAGACAGAGAAAAAACGAAGTTTTTTCCGAAATTTTCTTTTGGTTCTTTTCTTTTTCAAAAGAAAAGAACCAGAAAGGCCGGTGAGGAAGCATGGACGCCCGAGAAGCGGCGCTGCTGGCGCTGAACGACTGCCAGCGGCAAGGGGGATGGTCGGACGCCATCCTGAAAAAGCGGCTGGCCGACAACCGGCTGGATGGCCGGGACAGCGCCCTGGCCACCCAATTGTGCTTCGGCGTGCTGCAAACCCGGCTGCTGTTGGACTTCTACCTGTCCCACTTCTCCAACCTGCCCTTGAGACGGATGGAGGGGAAGGTAGCGGAGGCTCTGCGGCTGGGCGTCTACCAGATGCTGTTCCTGGAGAAGATTCCTCACAGCGCGGCGGTGAACACCTCGGTGGAGCTGACCCGAAAGCACTGCAAGAACCCACGGGCGCCAGGAATGGTCAACGGCATCCTGCGCAGTCTGGAGCGGAATATCGACCACCTGCCCACCGTCCCGCAGAACGACCCGGTCAGCTATCTGTCCACCCTCTACTCCCACCCGGAGTGGCTGGTGGGGGAGCTGCTCACTGTCCTGGGCAGCGAGGAGACGGCCCGTCTACTTGCCGCCAACAACGGTCCCGCCCCCATCACCGCTATGGTCAACATTGCAAAAACAACAATGGAGGAGCTGTCCGCCGCTCTGGAGGAGGAGGGAGTCCAAGCCCGGCCCCACCCCTGGCTGGCAAACTGCCTGATTCTGTCCAAAACGGGCAGCCTGGAGCGGTTGTCCACCTTCCGGGACGGCCTGTTCTACATCCAGGATCCGGCCAGCAGGCTGGCCGTCCTGGCCCTGGACCCAAAACCTGGCATGAAGGCGCTGGACTGCTGCGCCGCCCCCGGCGGCAAGAGCTTTGCCGCCGCCATCCGGATGGAGGGGACAGGAGAGGTGATTTCCTGCGATCTCCACCCCCACAAGAAGAAGCTGATCCAGGCCGGCGCGGACCGGCTGGGCCTGAAAAATATTACGCCCATGACCGCTGATGGAAAGGCGTTCCGCCCTGAGTGGGAGAACGTCTTTGATCGGGTGCTGGTGGACGCCCCCTGTTCCGGCCTGGGGGTCATCCGGAAGAAGCCGGATATCCGCTACAAGGACCCGGAAACTTTGACGGACCTGCCCCGCGTCCAGCGAGCCATCCTGGACAACGCCGCCCGATACGTCAAACCCGGCGGTGTGCTGGTCTACTCCACCTGCACCCTCCTGCGCCGGGAGAACGAGGAGGTGGCCCTGGGCTTTTTGTCAGACCATCCGGCTTTCAAGGCGGATGGATTCCCACTGCCCAAGTATGCGGGGGACGCCAGGACGGGGATGCTCACCCTCTGGCCCCACCGGCAGGGGACGGACGGGTTCTTTATCTGCAAACTGCGCAAAGAGGAGTGAGCTCTTTGGTTGACATAAAGTCCATGACCCCGGAGGAGCTGACCGCCTGGCTCAAGGAGCTGGGGGAGCCCGCCTTCCGGGCCAGACAGATATTCAAATGGCTTTATCGGGGGGTAACCTCCTTTGAGGAAATGACCGACCTGTCCAAGGCGCTGCGGCAGAAGCTGGAGGAGGAGGCCCTCCTCACGCCCCCCACGGTGGCCCGGAAGCAGGCGTCCCAAGAGGACGGCACCATTAAATACCTGTGGCGGCTGGCCGACGGCAACTGTGTGGAGTCGGTGCTCATGCGCTACCGGCACGGAAACACGGTGTGCATCTCCTGCCAGGTGGGGTGCCGGATGGGCTGCGCCTTCTGCGCCTCCACCATCGCGGGGAAGGTCCGGGACTTGACTCCAGCGGAGATGCTGGATCAGGTCTTATTTACTCAGATGGACAGCGGAGTCCCCATTTCCAACATCGTTTTGATGGGAATTGGGGAGCCGCTGGACAATTTCAACACGGTTCTGCGCTTTCTCACCCTGGTGAACTGTCCCGACGGGCTGAACATCGGAATGCGGCATATCTCTCTGTCCACCTGCGGTTTAACAGAGAAAATTGACAAACTGGCCCGGTATGAGTTACAATTAACTTTATCGGTTTCCCTCCACGCCCCGGACGACGAGACCCGGAGTCGGATCATGCCCGTCAACAGGGGCGTGGGCGTGGAGAAGCTGCTGGAGACCTGCCGCCGGTATTTTGACAGGACCGGCCGGCGCGTCTCCTATGAGTACGCGATGATCGACGGGGTGAACGATGCCGACTGGCAGGCCGACCTGCTGGCGAAACGGCTGAAGGGCGCTCCGGCCCATGTGAATCTGATTCCCCTTAACGAAGTGGAGGAGAGCTGTCTCAAGCCCAGCCGCCGGGTGGCCTCCTTTCAGAAGCGGCTGGAGGGGCACGGCGTGACAGTTACCGTCCGGCGGAAGCTGGGGGGCGACATCGACGCCTCCTGTGGCCAATTGCGCCGCAAGGAAATGAACGAGACGCACAGACAGGAGAAACGAGGTTAGGCTTATGCAGGTATGGGGAGTGACCGACCGCGGCGCGGTGCGGCAGCAGAATCAGGATGCCTACGCGGCCAGGGTGCTGGAGGACGGAAGGGCCATCGCCCTGGTATGCGACGGCATGGGCGGAGCCCGGGCGGGCAACGTGGCCAGCACCATGGCTGTGAAGCTGTTCATGGAGGAGTTCCTCAGACCGGGCCAGAAGGACTCTGTTGAGGAACAGATGGGCCATGCCGCCTCGGTGGCCAATCAGGCCGTGTTCCAGCGCTCCGCCACCGACCCGGAGTGCGCCGGCATGGGCACCACCATGGTGGCGGTGCTGGCCGGGGCCGAGGAGGCTGTCATCCTCAACGAAGGGGACAGCCGGTGCTACCACATCAACGATGAGGGCATCGTTCTGGTCACCCGGGACCACTCCCTGGTGGAGGACCTGGTGGAACGGGGGGAGCTGACCCGGGAGCAGGCCCGCACCCACCCCCACAGGAATCTGATTACCCGGGCCCTGGGGGCGGAGCCTGTCCTGATGGCCGACTGCTTCCGCCAGTCCCTGTCGCCGGGGGATTGTCTGCTGCTGTGCAGCGACGGGCTGAGCAATGTGGTCAATGAGCAGGAAATGCTTTACGAGGTGGTCCACGGAGGGGCGCCGGAGCAGTGCTGCCAGCGGCTGCTGAACATCGCCCTGAGCCGGGGCGCCCCGGACAACGTGACCGTGGTGCTGATGCGGCGTTGACAACGGGAGGCTTTGCTCCTCGCTGATATGGGGTCCGTGCGTTTGGACGGCCCGTTGAGTGAATGATAAGGAGGATATTTACCATGGATCCTTACATCGGTAAATTACTCGATAACAGATATGAGATATTGGAGCTGGTGGGGACCGGCGGCATGGCCAAGGTGTACAAGGCCCGGTGCCACCGGCTGAACCGGCTGGTGGCCATCAAGATTCTGCGGGAGGACCTGTCCCAGGACGCCGAGTTCCGCCGCCGCTTCCACGACGAGTCCCAGGCCGTCGCCATGCTGTCCCACCCCAACATCGTGGCCGTGTACGACGTGAGCCGCTCCTCTGAGCTGGAGTACATCGTCATGGAGCTTATCGATGGCATCACCCTGAAGCAGTACATGCAGCGCAAGGGCAACAGGCTGAATTGGCGGGAGGCCCTCCACTTCATCACCCAGATTACCAAGGCTCTGGGCCACGCCCACAGCCGGGGGATCATCCACCGGGACATCAAGCCCCACAATATTATGGTCCTGCGGGACGGCAGCGTGAAGGTGGCCGACTTCGGCATCGCCCGGGTGGCCTCCGGGGGACACAGTACCCTCACCCAGGAGGCCCTGGGCTCGGTCCACTACATCTCCCCGGAGCAGGCCCGGGGCAGCCATATCGACGCCCGGTCCGACCTGTACTCCGCCGGCGTGGTGCTCTACGAGATGCTCACCGGCAGACTGCCCTTTGAGGGGGACACCCCCGTTTCGGTGGCCATCCAGCACATCAACTCTATTCCCCTGTCCCCTCGGGAGCTGGAGGCCTCCATTCCCGAGGCCCTGGAGGCCATTACCATGAAGGCCATGGCCCCCAATCCGGACAACCGCTACCTGTCCGCGGACGAGATGCTGGCCGATCTGGAGGAGTTCCGGAAGAACCCCAATATTAATTTTGACTACAGCTCCGCCGAGTTCGACCCGGAGGAGGAGCTGGACGACGACCGTACCCAGATTCGGCCTGTCCCTGTCAGCCGGCAGGAGCCGGAGCGCAGGTACCAGGAGGATTACAGACGCCAGGAGGAGCGCCGCAGCAGCCGGCGTTACGAGGAGGAGCGGGGCCGCAGCCGCAGGCGGTACGACGACGAGGAGGAGGACTACCCCCGCCGCAACCCGGTGTGGCCGGTGTTCCTGGCTGCCGCCGCCGTGCTGCTCTTTGTGGGCCTGATTGTCTACTTCCTGTGGAATACGCTCTTCGCGGGCATGCTGGCTCCGGCAAAGACCTACCCCGTCCCCGATCTGACTGGCAAGGTCTACGAGGAGATCAAGGACGATAGGGAGCTGTTAGGCCGGTTTACCCTTGTGGAGGGAGAGACCGTGGCCAACGACGCCGAACCGGGCACTATCATCGACCAGGACCCCAAGGGCAAGCGTGAGGTGGGGGAGAGCGTCACCGATATCAAGGTGACCATCAGCGCCGGGCCCGAGGTGGTGGAGATGATCCGCCTGGACGACATGGACTATCAGACCGCCACTCAGCGGCTGAAGGATATCGGCCTGAAGGCCGGAGTACCCTCCTATGAGAATCACGAGACCATTGAACAGGGCTTTGTCATCTCCTACACCCCACTGGCGGGAGTGGCTGTCCCGCCGGGGACGGAGGTGCAGATCGTGGTGAGCAAGGGCCCGGCGGATAAGCCCTTCCCCATGCCCAAGCTGGTGGATATGGACGAGGAGCTGGCGAACATCACCATCGGCCAGCATAACCTGGACCCGAACGGCAAGCGGGATTATATCCATGACCCGGAGGTGCCGGAGGGCAAGGTTATCAGCCAGTACCCCCTGGCCGATACCGAGGTCACCGAGGGCACCGCGGTCAATCTGGTCATCAGCAAGGGCCCGGACCCCTCCACCCAGCAGCCCCCCGACCCGCCGGAGAATCAGGACCCCATCCCGGTGACCAAATCCTTCACTGTCCCCCTGGACGGCTATGAGGGGGAGGTCAATGTGCGGGTGCTGATGGACGGCGCCCAGATCTGGAACCAGAATTACGACGCCACCATGGATACTGCGGCGGAGGTCCATATCCAGGGGACGAGAGGGATGGGAACCAAGGAAGTGACCATCTTTATCAACGGCGTAGCCAGAGGCACCGAGTCGGTGAACTTTGACGGATGAGCGAGGGAATGATCCGAAAGGCCCTCAGCGGCTTTTACTATATTGACGACGGACAGAGCGTTGTGACCTGCCGGGCCAGAGGGAAGCACCGCCACAACCGCCTTACCCCCCTGGTGGGGGACCGGGTGCGCTTTACGATCCTGGACGATGGCTCGGGCGCACTGGACGAGATACTTCCCCGAAAAAATGAGTTTTACCGGCCCGCGGTGGCCAACATCGACCTGCTGGTGGTAGTGGCCTCTCAGGCAGCGCCCGTCACCGACCCCTTCCTCATCGACCGGGTGGCCGCCATTGCCGCCGCCCGGGGCGTGGAAACCCTGGTCTGCGTCAACAAGTGCGACCTGGAACCGGGAGATGATCTGGCTCGTATCTATGAACGGGCAGGCTTTTCCACCCTCCGGGTGAGCGCCGGGACGGGGGAGGGGATGGACGCCCTCCGACAGGCGATTGCCGGTAGGGTGTGCGCCTTTACAGGAAATTCCGGCGTAGGAAAATCCAGCATTTTAAACGCCCTGGAGGGCAGCGATGCTCTGGCCACCGGCGAAATCAGCGGCAAGCTGGGCCGGGGGAGGCACACCACCCGGCATGTGGAGCTCTTCCGCCTGTCCTGCGGGGCGCTGGCCGCGGACACCCCGGGCTTCTCCTCCTTCGATGTGGACAAGATGGAGCTGGCCCGGAAGGAGGAGCTGCAATACGCCTTCCGGGAGTTTGTCCCCTACCTGGGAACATGCCGGTTTCAGGACTGCGCTCATGTAAAGGAAAACGGCTGCGCGATTCTGGAGGCCGTAAGAGCAGGGGAGATACCTCCCACCCGCCACCAGAGCTACGTCCGCCTGTACGAGCAGGCCAAGGCGATACCCGATTGGCAGAGGAAAGAACTGTAGGGGGTGGGCTCTGTCCCGCTCCGTTTTCCGGATGCGTTGAGGAGCGAGGCGGCGCGGAGTCCGCCCCCTACGGAAAGAAGGGCAGAACATGAACGAAATGATCCTCCTCAAGCTGGGGGAGATGGTCCTCAAGGGCCTGAACCGCCGCAGCTTTGAGGATAAGCTGCAAGCCAATATCTACCGCCGGCTGAACAACCTGGGCCAGTTCCGGGTATACACCCGCCAGTCCACCACCTATGTGGAGCCCATGACCGGCGAGTGTGACATGGACGGGGCCTGGGAGGCGCTGACGAAGGTGTTCGGCGTGGTGGGTCTCAGCCGGGCCCGGGCCTGCGAGAAGGATAAGGACGCCATCCTGGCCGCCGCCCGGGAGTACCTGGACGGCAAGCTGTCCGCCGCCCGCACTTTCAAGGTGGAGACCAAGCGGGCGGATAAGACCTTCCCCATGACCTCTATCCAGCTCAGCCAGTATGTGGGGGGCGAGCTGGACGAGCTCTACCCCGATTTGAAGGTGGATGTCCACCACCCGGAGCTCACCGTCCACATCGAGATCAGGGACTACGCCGCCTTCGTCCACGCCGACCCGGAGCCGGGGGCAGGCGGCCTGCCCGTGGGCGTCAACGGCCGGGCGGTATCCTTGCTGTCCGGCGGCATCGACTCCCCGGTGGCCTCCTGGATGATTGCCAAGCGGGGGGTGGCGCTGGAGATGGTCCACTTCTTCTCCTACCCCTACACCTCCAATGAGGCCAAGGAGAAGGTCATCCATCTGGCCCGGCTGCTCACCCCCTGGTGCGGCCGGCTCACCGTCCATGTGGTCCCCTTCACCGCCATCCAGGAGGAGCTGCGCCGGTCCGTCCCACAGGAGCTGTTCACCCTGGTCATGCGCCGGTTCATGATGCGTATTTCCCAGCGTGTCGCCCAGCGGTGCGGGGCCAAGGCCCTGGTGACGGGGGAGTGTCTGGGACAGGTGGCCAGCCAGACCATGGAGGCCATGGCCGTCACCGGCGCGGTGGTTGAACTGCCGGTCCTCCGCCCGGTGGTGGGGATGGACAAGGAGGACATTGTCAGGATTGCCCGGAAAATCGGCACCTTCGAGACCTCCATCCTCCCCTATGAGGACTGCTGCACCGTCTTTACCCCCCGGCATCCCCGCCTGCGCCCCACTCTGGAGGAGCTGGAGGCGGCGGAGCAGGGGCTGGACATAGAAGGAATGGTCCAGGCCGCCGTAGACGGTATCGAGCGGATACAGGTATAAGAAAACTCCCTCGCTTGACGCGAGGGAGTTTTGCTGTCTATCGCCGGCCGAAGCCACCGCCCCGGGAGCCTCCGGAGAAGCCGCCGCCCCGAGGACCGCTGGAAAACCCGCCGCCTCGGGAGCTGCCGCCCCCTTTGGGGCCGCTGAAGCCGGTAAAGCTGCTTCCGCCCCCGCCGGGCCGGCTCCCGGGACCGGGGCCGCCCGGGCCTCTGGGAGGCCGGGGCGGAGGAGGTGGGGGAGGCTGCCTCCAGTGCCGCCTGTACCACCAGGAGCCGGGAGCGTGCCAGAAGAAGATGGGCCGGAACATCACCGGAGGATTGACCACGCCGTAATACTGCCGCCGGTAGGTGTTGTACCGGCTGCGGTCGATGGCGTTGATGACCACCACAATGGCAATGAGGATAAAGATAAGCATGATGATGCCAACAGCTGTGTCTCCGCTGTTGGAGTAGCCCGGGACATAGGAATTGCCGTTGTCCAGATAGCCCAGGCCGTAGTTGTCCACATAGTACGTGTTCAGGTCCTTGAACAGATTCAGCACGCCCGACCCGTAATCCCCGGACTTGACATACTCGTACATGGAGTTGTCCATGTAGGAGGTCACCTGGCCGTCGGTGAGAGGGTAGTCCGGACCCACAGCCAGATAGGCGTCCTTGGCGGAGACATCGATGACCAGAATGCCGTCGGCACTGGCCAGCTCAATTTCCTCGCCCAGACCATAGGCGTAGTCGTCCAGGTTTCCGTCGGCCGACTTGACCGCCGCCACGGCGATAATGCTTTCATACCGCTGATTCCAGTTGGCGTTGTAGAGGCAAATTTGTTCCTCCTGCTTGGAGGACAGTACTCCCGCCTCATCCCAAATATAGTCAGCGAACTGCTGGGTGGACAGGCTCTCGTCCAGGGCGGCGCTGCCGGAGGGCAGCGGCTCAGGCTCCCGCTGTCCGCCCTTGGCCTGACCAATCCCAACGGCCGCCGCGATCATGACCGCGGTGAGCAGCCATGCTGCCCAGGTTTTTTGGAAAAATTTCATGGTGTTCTCCTAAATTCAGCCCCGCAGCTCCAGCAGCTTCTGTTTCAGCTCGCCCTCAATGCGGCCCAGCTCCTTCTCGGCCTCTTTCCGCTTTTGAGCGCCCTCGGTCTGAATCTTCATCACCTCGTCCAGGGTAGTGATGAGCTGCTGGTTGGTGTGCTGGAGGGTCTCGATGGAGACCACGCTCCGCTCGGCCTCCTTGGCGGTCTCGATGGTGCCCATTTTCAGCATGTCGGCGTTTTTCTGGAGCAGCTCATTGGTCATATTGGTGACGGCGGCCTGGGCGGCGGTGGCCTGACGGCCGTGCTCCAGCCCCAGCGCCAGCACCATCTGGCTCTTCCACAGGGGGATGGTGTTCACCAGGGAGGACTGGATTTTCTCCAGCATCTGGGTGTCGTTGTTTTGCAGCAGGCGGGTCTGGGGACCCATCTGAATGGAGATCATCCGGGTCAGCTCCAGATCGTGGAGCTTCTTCTCAAAGCGGTTGCACAGGTTGGCGAAATCGTTATAGGCCTGGGCGTCTTCCTGGGCGCCGGTGGCCTCCGCCTTCTTCTTCAGCTCCGCCAGATCATTGGAGCGCAGGTACTCCAGCCGCTTCTTGCCGGCCAGAATATACATGGTCAGCTCCTTGTAATACTTGGTGTTCAGTTCATACATCTGGTCGAACATGGCCACGTCCTTCATCAGGGTGACCTGGTGGTTCTCCAGCACCTTGACGATCTTGTCTACGTTGACCTCGGCCTTGGAGTAGCTGGCCTTCAGGGCCTCCAGCTCGTTTTTCTTCTTTTGGAAAAAGCCGCCGATGCCCTTCTTCTCCGGCTGGCCGAAGGTTTTCAGCTCTACCACCAGGGAGCTGAGGGCCTCGCCCACCTCGCCCAGGTCCTTGGTCTTGACGTTGTTCAGGGCGCTCTCGGAGAAAGCGGCGATGTTCTTCTGGGCGGCGGCGCCGTAGTTGAGTACCAGATTGCTGTCGGTCACGTCGATCTTCTTGGAGAAGTCGTCCACCATCTTCTTCTCCGCCTCGCTGAGCATGGACTCGTCCAGCTTGACGGCGTTGGCGTCGCGGGCGGCCTGGGCCGCCTCGTCCACCTGAGGGGCCATCGGAGGGGCGGAGGGCTCCAGGGTCAGGGCCGGGGCCTCCACCGCCTGGGCGGCGGAGGGCTCGAAGGTCAGCTCCGGGGTGGTGTTCAGGTTCAGTTCGTCACTCATGGTTTTGTTCCTCCTGTCGTTTTTTTGCGCAGTTGATCCACCAAAGGATCGCGTCAAAGGTAAAAACTATGGCAGCCAAGATTTGAAATGGGCCTGCCTCCCGAAATAATATAACAGCAGTGGCAAGGATTGCCAAGAGCGTCCATACGATCGCCATGGACAGGGCGTGCTTTACATCTCTGTTCATCACAACTCCCCCTACAGCTCCAGCGTAGGTCCTCCGGTGCCGCCGGTGGGTTTGGAGGGGCCGGACAGCCCCTCCTGGGCCAGCAGGTTCTCCATCACGGTGATATCGGTGGAGATGTCCAGGGCCTCATCGCCGAACAGGGCGTCCAGCTGCTTGTCAAATGCGGCGCAGAGGGTGTCCAGCATGGTCTCCACTTTCTGCTTGGTGGCGTTGATGTTGCTGCCCGAGATACCGGCGGAGTCCATCCGGTCGTAAGCGTTGAGCAGCTTGATGGTGGTGGGCAGGAAGTAGTCCAGAAAGCGGGAAATCTGGGGCTGCTTGGCCGGATTGGCAATCACATGGTCGATGATCTTCCCCGTGACTTCCTCCAGGTGGTCGATCTGGGCGGAAATTTTCGGGTCGGGGATGGCGTCGTTGAGGCGGCGCAGCTCGGAGATGGCCCGGTCCTTCTCCTTCCGGAGGGCGGCCACCTTGGGGTCCTCCTCCTTCTTTGCCTCGGGCTTCCTGGCCTCCTCCTTGGCCGCGCCGGGGGTCTGGTAGACCTTGTCGGGGAAAATGGCCTTGCCCACGATAAAAGCGATCAGCGACAGCCCGGCGCACAGAATATAGTGCAGCGGGGAGCGGAGCGGGAACAACAAGGCGTAGGCCAGCCAGGTGAAGCCCACCAGATAGATGGGCAGGACGGATACTTTTTTGTGGGTGGTCATGGCGTACCTCCGCATAAAATGAATCAACCGTATTTTACCCCCAAAGGGCGGGCAGTGTCAAGGAAATTGAGACAGTTTGCAAAATCGCCGGGGAAGGGGTATAATAAGGAAAAAGCGCCCGGCGCGGGCGCGGGAGGTTTTTATGAAAACAGGACTGGTGTTGGAGGGCGGCGCCCTCCGGGCAATTTTCTCCAGCGGCGTGTGCGATGCTCTGCTGGAGGGGGGGACTATGACGGACTATGTGATCGGGGTTTCGGCGGGCATCGCCTACGGGGTGAGCTATGTGTCCCGGCAGCCCCG
>OFFY01002595.1_pt1 | contig 12429 bp, 9 predicted proteins | sample 1521481 | NCBI WGS metagenome assembly OFFY01 (sample SAMEA3504117, study PRJEB24116) | mouse gut metagenome | biome: mouse gut; feature: mouse-associated habitat; material: faeces | place: Denmark | collected 2011
CGGCGCGGGCCGCCGCCATGGAGACCGCCAACAGGGCATTTCCCCCCAGGCGGGATTTGTTGGGGGTTCCATCCAGGGCGCAGATGCGCTGGTCGATGGCCCGCAGGTCCTCCAGGGCCACGCCCCGCAGGCAGTCGTTTATCTCGCCGGAGATGTTGGCTGCCGCCTTGCGGGTGCCGCAGCCCTCGTAGCGGCTGCCGCCGTCGTAAAGCTCAAAGGCCTCGTACTTGCCGGTGGAGGTCCCGCTGGGGACCGACGCGGTGACGGTGATGCCGGAGCTGGTGATTAGCTCCGCCTCCACCGTGGGCTTGCCCCGCGCGTTCAGGATTTCCCTCCCCCGGAGCTGTTGAATAACCTCTTTCAAATAGATGCTCCCTCCTTTTTTCCGATGATGGCAACCCGAAGATTCATCATGTTGGTGCCGGTGTGCCCGGTGAGCAGCGCGTCCCCCAGGGCGGTTAGAGCCGCAGAGGAGTTGTGGTGGACCAGGGTACTAAGCAGGTCAATTTGCTCCCCCTCCAAACGGGCCTTGGTCTGGGTGTCCACGATGCCCCCGGCGATGGCGCAGGGGCCGTCGGTGCCGTCGGTATCGATGCTGGCGAAGACGACCCCCTCCTTCGCCTGGAGCTTTGCGGCATAGCCCAGCGCCGTCTCCTGGTTGGGGCCGCCGGCGCCTGGTGCTTCCCCCAGGGTCACAGTGGTTTCCCCGCCGGAAATCAGCACGCAAGGGGGCTGGAAGGGCCGGCCGAACCGGTGGATTTCGTTGGTGATGCCTGCCAGAATGATACCCAAATCCTTGGCCTCCCCCTCCAGCACCGAGGCCAGGATATAGGGGGTGTAGCCCAGCTGCCGGGCGCGTTTGGCGGCGGCCTCACAGGCGGTTTGCAGGTTGACCACCCCGTAGAGGGCCTGGTGCATCCCTGCAAAGCTCTTCACCGTCTCCCACTGGGGGTGCTCCAGCCCCCCCAGCAGATGGTTTCGGACCGAGGCAGGGGCCTTGTCCCACAGCTTGTAGGTGTGCAGGACATCAATAGCGTCCTGGAAGGTGGTGGGGTCCGGGAGGCTTAAATCCGGCCAGGGCATATCGGGCTGCGCCGTGTCAAGGGTGAGGGTAATGACCGTGGCCGGCTGCCCGTAGGCCACCATCTGCCCTCCCTTCAGCCTGCAAAGGTGCTTGCGCACCGTGTTGATTTTGCCAATGGTGGCGCCGCAGGCCAGCAGCATTTGATGGACAGCTTGCAGCTCTTGGATGGTGATTCCACCGGCGGGAAGGTTCACCAAGGCGGAAGAACCACCGGTCACAGCTGCAAAGATAAGGTCCCCTTCTCCGGCTTCCTGGAGGATTTTATGTATCTTATTTGCGCCGGTTACGCTGCGCTCGTCCGGATAGGGGTGGCTGGATTCAAAGACCTCAATGTGGGGCAGGCGGCGTTTTTCCCCCTCCTTGACCACCACCACCCCTTGGCGGATTCGCGCCCCTAACCGTTCATCCAGCGCCTGGGCAATGGGAAAGGCCCCTTTGCCCACCCCCACAACGTAGATATTCCGGACCTTGGTGTAGCGGTCGCCGCTCACAAAAATGTCCGCGCCCTCCAGGCGGATGAGCTCTTTGGTGGCCTGGTATGGGATGACGCTGGCGATTCCCGCCTCGATGATTGCCAGCGCGTCCCTGCGCAGCGGGATGTCCCCGTGGGAAAGCAGCTGCTCCTGGTTTTTGAAAAAAGCTGGATCTCCCAATCAAATTCCCCCTTCTTTCCTATATCATCAGATTTCCCTGGGAATCGAAGCCCCATTCAAAGGGCTCCGAACAAATCCGAAGGCCAGGCGTTCTTTCTGCTTCCGGCAGCAGCGCCTCGGAAATTGCAAACTGTTCCATCCGCAGGGTGTTGCGCAGCCGCAGCAGGCGGATATGGTCGTAATCCACAGCCGGGGCCGTTTTGACCGCCGCGCGGATGGCGTCGTAGTCGCTTTCCATAATCATGGGCAGCATACAGCCCCGCACCGTCCGCGCCGTCAGGCTGTTGGGGTAGGTCTTTTCAAAGGACATGGCCTCGAAGGCCCGCCGGGTGGAGATATCCGCCAGCCCAAAACCGGAGGCGTTGCCGTCCGATTCGGGGGTCAGCCGCAGGGTCACCACCCGTTTGGCCACCGGCTGGGCTGCCCGGTATTCCGAGGTGAACCGCTGGATGATGTTGGAATCCATTCCCGTGCCGGTGATGTTCTTCCCAAATTCATCCACCACCAGGACGTCCAGGTTCCCCAGGGGGATGCGGGGCAGGTAGCCCTTGGCCTCCTCCAGCAGTGCCGGTTCGGCTTCAAGGATTTCCTCGGCAGGGATGGCCAGCACCTTGGCGGTGTCGTCCCGCCCGTCCTCAAGGAGGCCGAGGGAGAAGAGAAGGTTGGAGTGGGGGATGGAGGCCCGGCCAATCTTTTCCAGGTTTTGGGCCATCCGTTCCATCCCCTGCTGGTGGCAGTAATCGGCTCCCCGCTGTTTTCCCAGGCCGATGACGCACATCTTGACCATGCCGCTTTCGTACCGTCCACGAAAGCTGCTGTGGGGCTTGATGCGGGCGATGGAAACGGTGTAATCCGCCTGGGCGGCGTTTTTATCAAAGTGGACCGGCACGCCGTCCTCGGTGCGGCAGAGGACCACCGTCTCCATAGAGGAGCGGATGGGAGCGCCTACCGTCTCCTCGCAAATTCCCAGGTGACGGAGCAGCAGCTCCTGGTTGGCGGCGTCCGCCCCGCCGTGGCTCCCCATAGCCGGTACCAGGAAGACCTCGGCTCCCCTTCGCCGCAGGCAGGCCACTGTTTCGGCAACGATTTCCACCAGGTTCGCAATTCCCCGGCTGCCCACCGCCAGCGCCACCTGTTTGCCCCGGACCCGCTCCAGGCGGGGGAAGTCCTCAATGGCTGCACGAACCGCCTCGGTCACATGTTCCAGGCGGTGGCTTTCGATAGTTTGCTGCACACGGACCATTCTAGGCAGCTTTACCTGGGCCAAAAGCGCCTCATAATAGCTCATCCCACCCCTCCTTTTTGAATTCTAGAATACTAACATACTAGTTAGTGCATTTAGTATAGCAAATCAAAATGCCAATTACAATTGCATTTTTGACTAAAATCTTCCCAAATTTCTTGTGAATAAACGCTAGTTTTATTTTGGGGCCAATGAACAGGGCGCCAAGAGATGCCAAAGTAACATAAAGAGGTGGATGAAGCGGGGTGTGGCTAAAAACGGCGGCGTTTCCTATAAAGAATACCAGGCCGGTGTTAAAAAACGCAAAGCCCTAAAAGCCCAAAGGGGCAGAAAACTGCTCCCTTGAGCTTTTTAGAGCCTGCTGAAAGTTGCCGGGCGCACCCCATAAAAGGAGAAAGCCGTTCATAGGCCCCTCCCTGGGGCTATTTTAGCGGGGACAGGGGGTGAATCGGCGCTGAAAGAGCCGCGGTTCTCTTCAGGAGGCGTCTTCCTTCTCCTCAGAATCCAGCATTAGAAGGAAGAAGCCCCGCACAATGCGGATAATTTCCTCATCGGGGAGCAGCGCCAGGAAAAAGACCAGAGTAACAGCGGAAAAGCCGGACTTCCCACGCTCCAGGTCCCCATAGGAGCGAGGGGAGATGCGAAGCAGGGCGGCCATCTGCTCCTGGGAAATACCAACCGCCTTCCGGGAATCGTGCAGGATTTTGCGAAGATAGGGCTTAAGCAGGGATTTAAACTTTCTCATAATGACCTCCTAAAAAGTTATTTAGGAAAATTTTACCAATGTAGGAGGTCTACACCCAGGTGGTATACCGCCGATTTTGCCGGAAAAAATAAAAAGAGATTGGAATATGGGGACTACACGCATAAAATCGAATATTTTGATACGAGGACGGCTCGCTTCCCCTCTCTCTTATTGACACCAAATTAAGCCCGATGCTATAATATAAACCATGGATTCATGCGGCTTCATTTCTTGTTTAGAAAGGTAAGAAGAGAAAAATACAGCGGAATGGGGAGCTTCGGATGAAAGACAAACCAAGAAAAGATGAAAAAAACAGGGGGCTTCCCCTGCTGTTTTCGATTCTGCTGATTTTTTGTGTCCTGGGGATGGTGGTGCTTACGGTGGCCCAAAGGCTTTCCCAGGAGATGACAGACTCTGCCATCCAGAACCTGAGCGAGAGTTTGGACCTGATTCAGTCCACGATAGAGGCTATCCTGAAAAACGAGGCGGAGTTCCAAACCCTGGTGGCAAAGGAAATTGCCAAGGTGGAGGCTCCGGAGGAATATATCCGCAGCTACGAGAAAAACCGGACCATGGTGAAGCTATCGCTGATTATGGCGGGAAAGAGCGAAGGGGTATCCAACACCGGGGAAGTGTTTTCCGAGACTGGGCTGAATTTTTCTGCGGGTGGAACGGTGGCAGGGCTGCCGGTTTCCCAGTCCTATGTCAACCATATGGGCGCCTGGGCCTACACCATAAAATCGCCCGTTATAAAGGATGGGCAGGAGATAGCCTCCCTTTATGTGGAATATATCTATGACTCCCTGGACAACTCCCTTCCAGATGGCTTTTACAACAAACAAGCCACCCTCTATATTATGGATGCGGAAAGCGAGCGGTTTGTCCTCAAGCCCAAGGGGATGGGGATGCGCAGCGCGGGGCATTTGAACCTCACCGATTTTTACCGGGCAAACGATATCCAGGACCCTGGGCTGCGGGAAGAAATCGACCTCTGCCTGGAGGAGAGCCGGGATATCCTCTTCGAGCACGACATCCGAAATGCCAGGGCCCTAAGCTATATGTGGGCGGTAAACGATGGGACCATCTTCCTGGTGGGTTATGTGCCCATCGAGGCCATCCAGCAGGAGGGGCGCACCGTCAACCAAAATATCTTCTTCGTCATTGTGGTGATGCTGGTGGCCTTCCTCCTGTGCTGCACCCTGTATTATTTCAGCCAGCGGCAGCAGAACCGGCTCCGGCGGGAGCGGGAGGCGGAACGGGAGGTTCACAATAAGCAGCTGGCGGAGGCGCTGCAGGCCGCTCAAATTGCCAGTAAATCCAAAACTACCTTCCTTTCCAATATGTCCCACGATATCCGCACCCCTATGAACGCCGTTATAGGCTTTACCACCCTGCTGGCCAGGGACGCCGAAAACCCGGCGAAGGTGCGGGAATATACCCGAAAGATTATGGCTTCGGGCCAGCACCTCCTTAGCCTCATCAACGACATTTTGGATGTTTCCAAAATCGAAAGCGGCAAGGTGGTGCTGAACTACGAAAAATTCACCCTCAGCGCCCTGGTTTCCTCGGTGGATGCAATCATCCAGCCCATGGCTAAGGCCAAGGGCCAAAGTTTCCATGTAGAGGTCACCGGCATCCGCCACGAATACTTAATTGGGGATGAGATGCGGCTCAACCAAATTCTCATCAATCTCCTTTCCAACGCCGTCAAATATACCCAGGAGGGGGGCAGCATCTGGTTCCGTATCATTGGGCAGAAGCAGCGCTCCAGCCAGTACGAGCGCATCCGCATTGAGGTGGAGGACAACGGGTACGGTATGACGCCGGAATATCTTACCACCATCTTTGACGCCTTTACCCGCGCCGAAAACAGCACCACCAACAAAGTGCAGGGTACCGGCCTGGGGATGGCTATAACCAAGAGCATTGTGGAGCTGATGGGCGGGAGCATTGATGTTTCCAGCCAGATGGGCAAAGGCAGCCTCTTCCAGGTGGAGGTGGAGTTCCGCATCCCGGAGGAGCAGGCTTGCCGGCACTTCTGGGAGAAAAACGGCATCGCGCGGGTGCTGGTGGTGGAAAACAGCTCGGAGGCGCTGGAAAATATCCAGGTGCTGCTGGAGGAGAGCGGGGTCCAGGTGGACGGGGTCCCCAGTGTGGCGGAAGCGCTCCGTCTGCTGGAGGATGGAGCGGAGAGCCAGCTGGCCCTTCTGGACCTGGAGCAGCCGGAGGGGGAGCATTGCCCGGTTGGAGCGCTGCGTGAGGCGCTGCCGGAAAGGGTTCCTCTCATCCTGCTGGCAGGTGAAACCGCCCCAGAGCTGGACGCAGTTCCACAGCTGAAAAGTACCGCCATTTTGCCCAAGCCTTTCTTCGTTTCTGCTTTACAGGAGAAGATACGGGAACTGGAGAGCGGTTCGGGGGACGCCGCCGCGGAACAGACAGAGGAGAACAGCTTGGCGGGGATGCGCTTTTTGGTGGCGGAGGACAACGAAATCAACGCCGAGATTCTGGGAGAGCTTCTGCAAGTTGAAGGGGCCACCTGTGAGGTTACGGAAGATGGGCGGCAGGTTTTGGAGCGGTTCCAGCAGGCTGCCCCAGGGGAGTTTGACGCCATCCTGATGGATGTGCAGATGCCAGTGATGAACGGCTATGACGCCACACGGGCCATCCGGGCGCTGGCGCGGGAGGACGCTAGGAAGCTCCCGATTATTGCAATGACAGCCAACGCCTTTGCGGAGGATGAAAAGGCGGCTTTGGAGGCCGGCATGGACGCCCATGTGGCGAAGCCCATTGATATTGAGCTGCTAAAGCGAGTAATCCGGCAATATGTAAGGGGAAAGGAACCGGTATAATATGAACCAGTGGAAGCGATTGACAGCGGTCTGCCTTGCAGCAGCGATGATGCTGACGCTGTTTTCCTGTGGAAGCGGGAAGAGCGGCAGCAAAAATCTTATTGAGCAGGATGAGGAGCCGGAGCGGGTGGTGAATCTGTTCAGCCCTATGGAAAAGACCAGCCCCAACCTGGAAAATGCGGCTCGAAGCGCTTTTGACAAAACCATTGCCTTGGCGGAGGAGAGACTGGGGGTTTCGGTGGCTTACCGGACCTATACGGCGGAAAATTACCAGGATAAGACCTATGATGATGTGGTGCTGGACCGGGTGCGCAGCAACATGGACGATATCTATATGTTAAATCCGGATGTGCTCCAGATATTGGGGGAGGAGGGCCAGCTGCTGGATCTTTCCGGTTTGGAGTGCGTGAAAAATCTGCGGGAAGTGGTGAAAGCCGCCAATACAGTGGATGGCAAGCTGGTGGGAATACCCCAGGAGATGGTGGCCTACGGCCTGTTTATCAATAAGAATATGTTTGACCGGTATGGTTTGACGCCGCCAGAGACGCCGGAGGATTTTCTGGAATGCTGCGAGATATTCCAGCAGAACGGCATCGAGACGCCGGTGGGCGCCAACCGCTGGTGGCTGGAGATCTTTGTCTTTGCCCAGGCCTATGCCGAGCTGTACAATGGCGGGGATGTGGAGGCGGAGATAGCGGCCCTTAACAGCGGGGAAAAGAAATACAGCGACTACATGCGCCCCGGCTTTGAGTTTTTGCAGGAGCTGATGGATCGGGGGTATGTGGATGCTGAAAAAGCCCTGGTCAGCGAGGCGATCGAGGGAGAGGGAGGGGACTTTTTGGCCCAGAAGACCCCCATCGTCATGGCCTACTGGGGGGCCGCCAATACCGAGACCGCCTACGGCGCCCCGGATTTTGAGATGCAGGTGATTGGTTTGCCCAGCAGCCGGGGACAGATGCCGGTGATGTCCATGACAGGCTTTTCCATTGGAGTGGGCAGCGAGCACGCCCAGGACGCTATGGAAACCCTGGATATCATTCTTTCCGATGAGGCCCTGGAAACCTACACCAGCGTCAACAAGGTCATCTCCTCCTCCAAAAATGTGCAGGGGGAGTGCATCCCGGCCCTAAAGCCCCTCAATGACAAGATACAGCAGGATACCTATGTTCTGGCTACCAACGCCAGCATGAAGGTGGAGCAGTGGGGGAATACCTGCCTCATTGTTCGGGAGTTGCTGGGGGGCGCCACCGTAGACGAATGTATGGCCGCCTTTGACAGGCTCCAGGAAGAATCCCTGAATAAATAGAAGCGAGGCGCATAAAAAGCCGCAGGAGCTTGCAGAAGGATGCAGGCCCCTGCGGCTTTTCCAGTTCCAGGACGCCGCCCTGCCTTGCCGGAAAATCGCCGGATTGTCTATTGATTGGGGAAAGACGGACGGAAAAGCCAGGCGTTCGGAATGGACCTTGTCACAATGTCCCGGTTCAGGTTGTACCAGCTGCCGCATTTATCCAGAATAATGGCGTCGGAGGTGACGACCCCCTCCATGGGGGAAAGCAGGCCGTCTACACAGGGATGCAGCTCTGCCCGGATTTCGGTGGAATATTCCACCCCCAGCTCCAGCAGCAGCCCCCGGAGGCGCCCGGAGTTCGATACCTGCTGGTCCAGATAAAAGACCGCCTCCCGGACCTTCAACGCCTCCAGTCGAGAAAGGAGCAGCCTTACCGCCTTTTCCGTTTTGTCCACAATGCGGTAGGTTCCCCGCAGCCCCGCCAGGTCCCGGATGGTGCCATCCATCCCCAGAAGCAGCAGGGAGCCGGAAAGGGCCACCTCCAGGGTGATGATGGTGTTGAAGCCGTCCAGGGCCAGGCTCTCCGGCGGCTGGAGCAGCTCCTTTGCCCTCCGGCTTTGGAGGGCGGTCTCCGGGGAGGTGATCCGCGCCAGAGCCAGCCGCTGCCGCTCCGAAAGGAGATAGTGGTTGCCGATGAAGGTGGAGGCAGATTTAACGTCATAGCCCCGGTTCAGAAGGAAGAAAAGCTCCTGAATGGCGGCGTTCAGCTTTGCCTCCCATTTCGGGCCGAACTGGACAGCGTCCTTTCCGTGGTAGCCCCGCAGAACCGTTTCCATTAGGAATCGCCCCCTTTGCTTTTAGCTATATATAGCATTTGCCGGGCCTTTTGTCAACCCTGGGCCGCTGTTGGAAGTGGCCAGGCCCAGGCTTGGAGGGGAAAATCATGCCTTCTTGTGCATATCCGACAAAAACAACTGCTGTTTTTACAGCGTTTCTCCAAATTTATGCGCAGGGAACAAAATACTCTTGCATTTCCCGGAAAAGAAGGCTATTATATAGTTGTAAAGCGGCTGGAAACGATACCGGTAGCGTTCCCGGAACCGTTGCCAAAACAATGTATGTACCGGAAAGAAAATTAGGAGGAAATGACAATGAGTAAGAAGCTCTTGGCCCTCTCCCTGGGGATTATTATGGTCCTTTCTTTGATGGCCGGCTGCGGCGGCAATAACGGCGGCAGCAGCACCCCCGATACCCCTCCCGCGGACGGCAGCTCCAACCCCGCTCCGGAGGGCAATGCCACCCCCACCGGCGGCAGCGTCTACTACCTGAACTTCAAGCCGGAAGCCGACGCCGCCTGGCAGGCCCTGGCCCAGGAGTACACCAAGGAGACCGGCGTTGAGGTGAAGGTCCAGACCGCCGCCTCCGGCCAGTACGAGACCACCCTGATGAGCGAAATCGCCAAGACCGAGGCCCCCACCCTCTTCCAGATAAACGGTCCTGTTGGCCTGGCGAACTGGAAGGACTACTGCTACGACCTCACCGGTTCCCAGATCGCCGGGGAGCTGAGCAGCCAGGACTTCGCCCTGATGGACGGCGGCAAAATGCCTGGTATCGCCTATGTTATTGAGACCTACGGCATCATCTACAACAAGGAACTGCTCCAGAAGGCCGGCTATACCGAGGCGGACATCAAGGACTTCGCCTCCCTGAAGAAGGTGGCCGAGGACATTACCGCCCGTAGCGGCGAGCTGGGCTTCTCCGCCTTCACCTCCGCCGGCATGGACGGTTCCTCTGACTGGCGCTTTAAGACCCATCTGGCAAACCTCCCCATCTATTACGAGTTCGAGGCGGATAAGATTGGCGATACCGACGCTATCAAGGGTACTTACCTGGATAACTACCGCCAGATTTGGGACCTGTACATCAACAACGCCACCTGTGCTCCCACCATGCTTTCCGCCAAGACTGGCGACGACGCGGTAGCGGAGTTTGTCACCGAGCAGGCCGTCTTCTATCAGAACGGCACCTGGGCCTATGGCGATGTCTCCGACCTGGGAGATGACAACCTGGGTATGCTGCCCATCTACATCGGCGCGGAGAGCGAAGCGAACCAGGGCCTCTGCACCGGCACAGAAAACTATTGGTGCGTCAACGCCAAGGCCGACCCTGCGGACATCCAGGCTACCCTGGACTTCATGTACTGGTGCGTCACCTCCGATACCGGCCTTAAGTATATGTGCTCTGGCGACCAGATGGGCTTTGTTATCCCCTTCAAGAAGAACCTGCCCTCCACCAACGTCCTGGTGAACGTCGCCAACGACTATGTAGCGAAGGGCACTACCTCCGTTAAGTGGTGCTTCCCCACCATGCCCTCCGAGGAGTGGAAGAACAAGGTTGGATCCGCCCTCACCGCCTACGCTGCCGACCAGACCGACGCCAACTGGGAGACGGTCCGGGCCGCCTTCGTGGACAACTGGGCTGCCGAGAAAGCGAAGTAAACCCCACATCCCATAGCCTACCAATTTAGCCAAGCGCCGGAGGGGCGGGTGACGTCCCGCTCCTCCGGTTTGTTTTCCCCGGACAGTGGAGGCGGCAGCTGTATTCCGCTGTAATACAGCTCCTGCCCCTGTTCTCCGGGACTTTCACATCACCGAAAGGAGGCCCCCGCCTGTGGAAAAATCCATCAAACGGTATTTTCCCGTCTTTCTTCTCCCCACCTTTCTGGCCTTTATCATCGGCTTTATCGTCCCCTTCCTTATGGGCATCTACCTTTCCTTTTGCGATTTCCGCACCGTCACCGACGCCGTGCCCAACGGCCTGACCAACTACATCCGGGCCTTCCAGGACGCGGAGTTCGTCCACGCCTTCTTTTTCACCGCCGGTTTTACCATCGTCACTGTGGTGCTCATCAACGTTCTGGCCTTTGGGGTGGCGATGATTCTCACCAAGGAGATTCCCGGCACCAACATCTTCCGCACCGTCTTCTTTATGCCCAACCTCATTGGCGGCATTGTGCTGGGGTACATCTGGCAGTTGATTTTTAACGGCATTCTGGCCCGGTACGACCTGGCCCTGAAAATCAGCGCCAAGTACGGCTTCTGGGGCCTGGTGATTCTGGTTTGCTGGCAGCAGATTGGCTATATGATGATTATCTACATCGCCGGTCTCCAGGCCATTCCCGGCGACCTGAACGAGGCCGCCTCCATCGACGGGGCCAACGGCTGGCAGCGCCTTTGGAATGTCACCATCCCCAACATGATGCCCTCTATTACCATCTGCACCTTCCTCACCCTCACCAACGGCTTTAAGCTCTTTGACCAGAACCTTTCCCTCACCGCCGGCGAGCCCATGAAGCAGACCGAGATGCTGGCCCTGAATATCTTCAACACCTTCTATGGCCGGGTAGGCTGGCAGGGCGTGGGCCAGGCCAAAGCGGTGGTGTTCTTTATCCTGGTGGTGGGGCTGGGAATTCTCCAGCTTCAAATGACCCGCTCCAAGGAGGTGCAGCAGTGATGACCAAAAAGAAAAAGGGCCTTGTGGCTACCGTCATTTTCACCCTGGTGTCCATCCTTTATGTATCCCCTTTGTTCATCGTTTTGATGAACTCCTTTAAGAAGAAGGCCTTCATCAACCTGGAGCCCTTCAGTCTCCCCAGTGAGAAAACCTTCATCGGCCCGGAAAATTATCTGAACGCGGTAGATAAATACGGCTTTTTGCAGGCGGTGATTTGGACGGTGGTTATCACCGTGGGTTCGGTGCTGGTGATTCTCCTGTGCACCTCCATGTTTGCCTGGTATATCACCCGCGTCAAAAGCAGCACCACCAAGCTCCTTTACCTCCTCTGCGTCTTCTCTATGGTGGTGCCCTTCCAGATGGTGATGTTCACCCTTTCCCTGGTCACCGACCGGCTGCGCCTCAACACCCCTTGGGGCCTGGTGATTATCTACCTGGGCTTCGGCGCGGGGCTGGCGGTGTTCATGTTCTGCGGCTTCGTCAAGTCCATCCCCATCGAAATCGAGGAGGCCGCCATGATTGACGGCTGCTCCCCCCTGCGCACCTTCTTTTCGGTGGTGCTGCCCATTATGAAGCCCACCTATATCTCGGTAGGCATCCTGGAAACCATGTGGATCTGGAACGATTTCCTGCTGCCCTACCTCACCCTGGACCTCAATAAATACAGCACCATCTCCATCGTCATCCAACGGATGCAGGGCTCCTACGGCCGCGTGGATATGGGGGCCATTATGGCGGCCCTGGTGGTTTCCGCCATCCCCATGATCGTCATGTTTGTTTTCATGCAGAAATACTACGTGGAGGGCATCGCCAGCTCCGGCATCAAGGGATAAGCTTCCTCCGTCCGCAGGTTGATCCGGAGCCGGCCTGCGGACATTTTTCGTGAAAAGGCAGCAGGTTTTGTTGACAACCATCCGGCAGCAGGGTAGAATAAGAATCTGTATTCACAGCCGGTGAGCGCCGCCCCGGTTGAGTTCTCTCGCCATACGCCGTTCAACGGTTGTGAATACATCTAAACACTTTTTCGGGGGCGTGTACCGCGAAAAAGTACTTT
>OFFY01002598.1_pt1 | contig 12416 bp, 7 predicted proteins | sample 1521481 | NCBI WGS metagenome assembly OFFY01 (sample SAMEA3504117, study PRJEB24116) | mouse gut metagenome | biome: mouse gut; feature: mouse-associated habitat; material: faeces | place: Denmark | collected 2011
ACAGTCTTCAAAGTTACTTACATCACCTTTAACAGCAACACATTTTACATTATTTCCTTCAATTTCTTCTATTGTTCTTTTTAATTCATCATTTTCATTCCTATAATTTATTATAATGTCATATTCATCTTTAGCTAATGTTAATGCTATTTGTTTTCCTATTCCTCTTGTTGCTCCTGTAATTAATGCAACTTTACTCATTTTCTGTTACCTCCTTGATTACTTCTTCTAAAGCTTCTATGCTATTTATAGTTTTAATTTGTACTGGATTTTCAAAATTCATTCTTTTTACAAAACCACTAAAACTTCTTCTAGGACTTATTTCAATAAAAGTATCTATTCCATTATCATACATTGCTTGTAAATCTTTTGAAAATCTAACTGGATTTATAATATGATTACCTAGTATTTCTACAATGTCATCTTCCTTTTCATATCTCACTCCGTCTATATTTTTTAGCACTTTAGACTGTTTTTTATGAATTGTCACTTTCTTTAATTCCTCTTTTAACTGAATTGTCTTTTCATCCCCTGATATACTGTAACGAATCAGCTCTGCAAGACTGTTCGACATCACCTCTATTTCCGGCGTCTTATAGACTACTGCCATGCTGCTGATGATTTGGAGGGTATTAAATATAAAATGCGGGTCAATCTGAGCCTGCAGGAACCTGTACTGCGCCTCTTTTCTCTGCAGCTCCTCCTCATATTTTTCCTTAATCAGTTTTTTCGTATGATATGCCATCTCATTAAAATCTTCTATCAAACGCCCCAATTCGTCGTCAGTTTCCTTTTTCAGACGAATATCAAAATTGCCGGACTGAATTGTCTGCATACCTTTTTCCAGTATCTGTATAGGACGGCTGATACTTTTTGCCAAAAACCAGGAAAGTCCCACAGACATCAGAATCAAAACTGCTTCTACCTCTATGGCCAGAATCAGATAATCTTTAATTTTCATAAAGATATAATCCATGTTCGTTGCTATTACAACATTCCATTCGTATACCTTTTCATCACATCCCGCAATAATATATCTTTCACCGCCTGTATTTTCAAAACGGATTCTTCCATTCCTTCCGTCAAACGCTCCGTGCCCCCTTTCCGACCAGTCAATAAACGCTCCCCGCTGATAGACGATTTCCCCCGCCTCATCTACCAGCATAACCGTCGTCATATCGTTTGTAATATAAGTGTCTATCAATGTATCCAGATTTTTCATTGTGAAATCCAGCATGATTACCGTATCCTCAACAATTCCTTCATCGTCAATATTTTTAAGCTTTCTTGAAAATCCAATAACCGGCTTTTTATAGCTCATATGCTCTGGTATATAATTTATCACAATATTGGTTCTGCCATCTCTGTCAAGGGTATCCTGATACCATTCGCTATGGTCAGGAACATAATTAAGAGTTTTTCCGCCATAATTGGAAAACAGATAATCCTTGTCCGGGTTCATGTAAATATATACATCCACAAAATCCCTCCGCATCATAAACAACTGAGTAAAGTATGTGGTCAGCAGCTTATCCTGTTGTGTCTTTTCAAAGCCCTGGGCGTTTTTGTCCGACCTTAAGAGCGATGCCAGAGCGCCCGTCTCATTACGATACAATTCAAAATAAAAGGAAGCAATCGTCCCGTCAATCTGCGTCACATAATCCTTCAGAGCCGCATTTATTTTATCCGAGAGTTCCACGGATTCCTGGATTGTTTTTTCCGCGCTGTTTTTATACTCATAGTAAAATACAAATATATAGTACATAAGTAGCGTCAATATCATTAAAATCATAGTTCCATGAAACATCTTCTGGAAAATAGTCTTATTTTTCCACATTATCTATCTCCTCCGATATTCCGTAGGCGTCATCCCCATAATTTTTTTAAAATATCTAGAAAAATAATAAATATCGCCAAAGCCGCATTTTTCTGCAATCTCGCCAACGGAAAGCCGCCCGGCGTCAAGGCAGTCCACTGCATGAGATATTTTTACATGAATAAGATACTTATGTAACGGCATACCGGTATTCACCTTTATCATATCGCTGATATAATTGGGATGAAAACCGAATTTAGTTCCGATTTCCGCATTCGTAACGGATTTCGCATAGTTTTCGTGAATGTAATCCATGAGATCGGAAGAGCGTCTCCCAACAACCTCATTCCCTGCCTCTAACGGCTGCAGCCTTATTTTCCTCGCCGCTTCTATCAGAACCTCTGAAAAAAGTCTGCTTATTTTCAAGTCGTAAAACCTGAATTTACGCATATACTCATAAACAATATTCTGCATTTTTTCTTCTATCTGAAACAACCCCTTTACATAGACTACCCTGTCAAACTCAGGCATATCTTCAAATGAAATATTTTCTATTATCTGTTCCTTCCGGTATGTTTCTCTTACTCCGGGCGGCACCGGCGTCTTCAAATAAGAAAATTTCTGTGTATAGTCAAAATTCATCACAATATAAGACACATAGTTATCCGGCGTCTTTATATGGTACTCAATGCCGGAATTTATAATCAAGGCGCAGCCTTTGACAATATCATAGGTTTCTCCACATACTTCTATCTGCCCAAAACCATCCTGCCCGTAAAAAAGACGGGCATCATAAGGAGTATGCGGCGAATAGGTATTTTCGGAGTCCATATACAAGTATCTTGCATAACGGATAAAGGGATTGATTTCATGAAACAGCATATTCATTTCCTTTCTTTATTTTATACAAATTATGCTTTATTTTCTTTATTCATTTTATTTCAATTTTCCTTTAAAATCAAGAAAAATATAAACCAAGAGGTGATAGTATGATTAAACGAATTAATGAAGAATATGCAAAAATTGGAATTTTCGCCGTAGCTCACGGCGTATATTGGGAACAGTTCCCCGGACTCTTTGATAATATCTGCCGGTATCATCAGGACTTTGTCTCGCTGGTACGGACACATCCGGTAGAAGTCATTGATTTCGGCATAATAGACAGTTCGGAAAAGGCCTGTGAAAAGCTCCCTGAAATCATTGCCGCCAACACCGACCTTGTCATATGCAATATGACTACTTACGCCACCTCCTCCGTTTTCGCCCCCATTATCCGGGAGATTAACAGTCCGCTGATACTTACTGCCCTGCAGCCCCGAAGCGGGCTCGATTACGAATCCGCTTCCACTTTCATGCAGCTGGAAAATGACAATATCTGCTCTGTTCCTGAATTTACCGGAGTAGCAATCAGAATGGGGAAAAAAATCCATGATGTGATTATCGGAACACTATACGGGGATGAGAAAGTAAAAAAAGACCTTGTCTTATGGTGCTCCATCGCAAAAGTCCTTCACCACTTAAAAGGCGCCAGAATAGGCCTTATGGGACATGCATTGGAGGCCATGTATGATATGCACGCCGACCCTACCGCAATATCCGCGGCTTTCGGACTGCACGTCCCCCTGCTGGAAATAGACGATATCATCAGAGAATACCATACTGTTTCAGAACAGGAAATTCAGGAAAAAATCAGGGTAATAGAAGAAGAATTTGATATGCCTGACCCGAAATCGGACCCTGTCACCTTAAAGCTCACCGAAGATGATAAATATCAGGCTGCGAAATCTGCGGCAGCCCTTGATAAATTTGTAGAAAAATATCACTTAACAGGGCTTGCCTACTATTATGAAGGAATGGAAGAAAGCCTGCACCGAAAGGTTGCCACAACACTGATTGTCGGAAATTCGATTCTGAATGCCCGGGGAATACCTATGTGCGGAGAATTTGACATTAAAACCTGTATTGCCATGCTCATTATGGACAGGCTTGGAATAGGAGGAAGTTTTGCCGAATTCCATCCTTTTGACTTTAAGGAAGATTTTATATTAATCGGACATGACGGTCCCCATCATCTTGCCACAGCAGAGGGAAAGCCGGTTATAAGAAGCCTGAAAAAATATCATGGAAAGCCTGGATGCGGCGCTTCCGTTGAATTTAAAATTAAAGAAGGCCCGATTACCATGCTGGGAATCACACAGACAGGAAACGGCAGTTTTAAATTTGTCATAGGTGAGGGCATCTCCAAAAAAGGCCCGATTCCGCCAACGGGCAATACCAATACCAGAGGTTTCTTTGAACCGAATACCAGAGAATTTATCAAAAAATGGGTGATGGAGGGTCCTACCCACCACTATGCATTGGGAATCGGGCATCACGCCGAAACCATAGCCAAAATAGCCGACATTCTAAATATTGAAAGCGTAATTGTAAGATAATCCCCCTAGAAAGGAAAAAATTGATATGCTGAAAAATATATCGCTTGAAATGAGTTTAAAACCATTTAAACAAACCGATGATTTATTTATAGAAAATGTGTGCAAGACCCTTTTTGAGCAGTGGAAACCTCTGCTGAAAAACGCGGCGTGCATCTCCATATTGCTCTGGTCGGCAGACGGAAGCGAGCTTTTAGACTACAGAGGAAATCTCCATGACGAATTTGAATGGGCTTATTTTATCGGCGGCGCTAACCAGAGAGAGGATAACCACAGTGATATAGACCCTGACGGTATCGAGCTGCATAGCAGAAACTATCTCTATCGGGACGCGCCTCCCCGTATGACCTACCAGATTCTTAAAAATATCGTTGCTGCTCTAAAGAGAACGGGACAGGAGCTGTTTGAAGGCCACCAAATCCGGGTAGGCACCACTATTGACCCGGGGCCTGAATTTGCCAAATCCTCTTTTAAATATGAGCGTCACAATGAAATCTGCAAAGGGAACGCCATGGGAAAGGGAACCATGATTTGCGCCCATTCCAGCCTGAAAAAAGATAGCTTCCCTTATGCCGCATACCCGAATGGAATTCCCGAAGGTCTTTCTTTTGGAACTTTTCTGGGAAAACAGGCCAGCCTTTTTGGTAAGGATATGGATTTTGACTACATCTGGTTCTCCAACGGTCTTGGTTTCGGAGCCGAGACCTGGAGTACCACAGGCAGTATTTTTGACGGCAACAGCTTTCATTTTGAAAAACTGGAACAGGTAAAAAAAGAGGTTATGCAGTTCTGGCAGGATTTCCGCCGGGAGTGCCCTGATTATCCCATTGAAACCAGAGGAACCAATATGTCCATGGGAATTGATTTTGCCAGCGACGGAGTGCCTTTACAGAATATCTATGACGGAGAATATCAGATTTTACCGCCTCCTAATTCGCCATGGGCGGCTTTAAACGGAAATTTCGGACTGGAACTGATGGGACATATGTCCAGAATTGCCCATGTACCGGATGAAGATTATCTATTCCGATATTATATTCACGACCCCTGGTGGGCAAATTCTCCCTGGTATGACCGCTACAACGGACAGCCCCATGATATTTATCTGCCATTAAGCATTGCAAGACTTGATGGCTGCGGAAAAGTAAAAACGCCGACTCATATCAACCTTTTGACGATTGACAACTCCTTTGGGGATTTACCGGATTCATGCGTTTACGAACCTTTGCCACATCTGCTGAAGGCCTTGAAGGAAACTCCTGACGATATTGCTCCTTTCGTGTGGATTTATCCTTTCCGTGAATACTCCGACTGTAATACTGAGCAGGGCATAAGGGAAATGTTTTCCGGCGACTGGTTTATATGCAACGCCATTAACAGCGGTCTTCCGCTTTCCATGGTCGTATCAACCGATAATTTCCTGAAACAGGATAAAAAAATATATGCCTCCAGCATTCTGATTTCCGCAGTCCCCGAGGCGGACAGCGATTTTGAGACACAGATTTTATCCTATATAAAAAACGGCGGGAAAGTCATCTTTTACGGTAGTACCATAAGAGCCGGTAAAAATTTCTTAAATATAGCGGGAATGAAGCATTCTGATGGAATTTCCGGACAGCTCAAAGTATTTCTGTCCGATAAGTATTGCGGCGAAATGAAGCATTGTGGAACGATTGGCGGTGGCAATATTTTTGAAGAATCCGCTGCCGGTAAAGTGATTGCCAAAGCCGGAGACAAAGTAATCGCTGCCTGTAAAGACAATTTCGCCTGGCTGCGCGGAACGCCTTCCTGCGATTTTGTGGAAGGCAGCCAGCTTCCCTCTCCCCATAAAGAAAGTGAATATTTCATTTCTGAGACGCTGATGCTTCATGCGCTTTCCGAATTTGGTTTTCATATCGGATTTGACAAAAAAACAGATATTCCCACTCCGGTTATCATGCTGCACCGCCATAATAACGCTTATATTTTCTCCTGCTATCTGGCAAATACAACCGTAAAGACCAGCTTCCGATTCCCTCTTGGGGCCCCTGTACTGGACGGATATGAGACCCGGCTTGAAGATGGAAATTCAACCTACTATTTCCCAAAATCAGAGCGCAGAGAATGCAGAGTATTTGTTGACCAGCCGGAGGGTATCGTCGGCTGCCGGGAACTTCCTCCTGTCAGTTTTCTTTACCGGCGCAGAATAGAGGTCAGCGGACTTGTCAACGCTACTGTACGGTTTTTACCGGAAAATTATTGTAAGGATAATATTCATGTGGTTGTCAATACTCCCTGTGTGGATTTTTTCTCCGTAGGAGATGATTTTGAGCGCGAATATATGCAAAAGGGAAACCTTACTTTTTATGAAGCCCGCGGCATAACCGGGAAAATTGTTTTTTCCATGCCCCGGATGTCAGGATGCTCTTCTATCTAAAATACAGATTTAACAAAACAATATTGAGAGGCAGTTCCCAGACCTTCATCAGCAAGGGAACTGCCTTTCTGAATAACATAAGGATGCTATCTAAAAACCATTTTCTCTCCTATTCCACAATCACCCGCACTCGCGCCTGATTATAAATCCTCGTAAACTCATCCCCCGGCTTCCGGTTCACAGCCACCTTCACCACCGGGAAATGGGTTCCCGGCTGCGTAAACCTGTGGCTGTTTTCTATTTTTACCACATTTCCGGCTTCTTCCGTAATTTTACCGCCGGATGTAAACTCGCCGCTTTCCTCAAAATCCCACAGCATAGTCTCCACTTTTCCGCAGCCTTCCGGCAACTCCGCCAGCACCTGAAAGTTTACGGTGTCGCCCGCTTTTACCTCTTTTCTCTGTACTGCTTTTGCAGTTTGCGTCTTTGAGGCTTTTTCTTTTTCCTCTTTTCTCTGTGCCGTCTCCGGGGTCTTTGCTTTCTCCTCTTTCCCCGTTTCTTCACAGATGCCCATACGGACAAGAGGCTGAATTCCCTTTCTCTCCTTTGCCGTGTCCTTTATCCTCACCTGGCCGCCGTCCATGTCGTAGCCGCTGCTATCCGCCGGCACAATCCCCCGTTCCACCCAGTCGCTGAGGTCAAGAAGCGCCTGATACAGGGCTCCTAAATAGCTTACGATATGCTGGTGGTCGCCGCCGTTGCCTTCCTCGCAGTCGGTGTGCATGCAATGCTCCATATACCAGAGGCGCATCACATCTTCGTCCTCCGTTCCCGCATTTTTCCTAATCAGGCTCCGATACCAGTCCGCCTGCCAGGGAAAAGCGCTCTCGTCCATCAGGCTTTCAAGGATAATTACCTTGCAGTTCGGCGTCCCGCTCTGCACAGAGCCTGCGCCATGGCCTGCAATCACAGGCCCCACAAGTACCGGACGCTGAGGGTAAACAGGCTCTCCCTTTTCATCCCGGAACTGGTCCCATGCATGGTATTCCGGCCCCGGAACCTGATGCCGGTGAAAGGTCTGAAGGGCGATATAATCGGAATTGTCAAGCATCACTTTATCGCCCACGCGCGCCTTCCCCAGCAGTTCCTTCAAATCTCTGGTATCCATCCCCACGTCTATGGCCACGCAGTTTTCCGGCAGGCAGATTGCTCCAAACTCCTCCCCGGACAGCGCGCCGGATGTAAATCGTATCTTCATTCCCGTGCGGTAAAAGTCCCCCTCCGGATAGGAACGCAGGGAGAACACAGGAAGCTTTTGTCCGTGTCCCATGGCGTGTTTCCATGCTTCGTCAACGCCGTAGGCGTTCTTTTCATCAATACTGTCCGCCATCCCCATAAGCCCGTATTCGGGATGGAAAATCTGCGTCACTTCGCTTTCCATCACAATGCGGTCGCGTTTAGCGCTGCTGCCGGACGCCGTTCCCAGATAGCCCGGCTTTTCCCAGAAATCCTTACAGTAAGAGGGGTCAATCGCCATAGCCGCCGGTGTGAGAACAGGCAGCGCACCTTCTCCGATGGTATCGTAAACACACCATGTCTCCATGGGAAAGCCCATCAGCTCCGCCTCCCGAAGTGCGGCGGCCTCCTCCTCGTTCAGACACTCGTATGGATTCCCGCTTCCCCCCGGCTCAAGAGCGTCCCTGATTTCTTCCATCTTATTTCTCAGAATCCGCATGGCATGGGCTCTCACCGTAAACACATTGGGCATTGCCACAGGGGAGCCAATCACGAAAGGTACTGCCCCATCCCATATCCCCGTGGTGCTTTCCACACAGCTTATTGTTTTGAAACCGCCCCCGCTCCCGCCGTAGACATAACCATAGGGTCTGTGTCCGCCATAAAATTCGGAGGCCAGCTTTCTGGAAAACTGCGCGCAGGCCGCGCTGGCGCGGTACATTAGTGTGGGGTCGTCACCGCCGTTCACGATTCCGCCGAGATTGGACTCCACAAAATAAGAACCGTGCTTTACCGCAAAGCTGATTTTATCCTCAATGCCCTCCTGCTGCTGGGCTTCCTTTTCATCGCCCACAAAGGGGGATAAGTGCTGGAAAAACCGTTTTACATAATTTTCCGCCGGAGGAAAATAAAAGCAGAATCTTGTCAAAGTCCCCTCAAATCCACCGTGGATATAACGGTGCTTTACCGGTTTGTCCCTCCATTCGTCCACATCAACATAAGGATTTGCAAACTGCGCGTCGCCGGTTCCGTCGTATAACTTTTTTTCTTCCATCTTCTTATTCTCCTCTCTTTGCTTTCAGTTCCTCACGAATCCGGGGCAGTATTTTATCCAAATCATAGAGCTTCAGCAAAATAAACTGCACCAGGCAAAACGCCGCCGGAATCACGGTAAACAGCATGATAATCATTGTATTTGCCGAATCAGGCTGCACCGTAAGAGCGCCGTCGTATCCGGTGATTCCCATCAGAATGCCAATCACACCTGCCCCTACTGCGGTTCCCAGCTTTGCCGTCACGCTCTGGGCACAGGAAATCGTACCCTCGCTTCGTTTGCCCGTTTTCCATTCCCCGTAGTCAATACAGTCGATAATAAAGGTAGCCGCAAAACCGAACATGGTAAAAAAGCCCAGCAGCGCAACGATATTGGAAGCAAAAAGCAAAAGCATGTTCCGCGGGGCCAGAAGCCTTATCAGATAACCGCACATGCCAATCAGCGTCGTTACCCGCATCACATTGACAAAACCGAATTTTCCGGAAAGTATCGGTGTGATAATCATAATGATGATTACCGCCAGCATGGATAAAGACATCACAGACGCAAGTCCCAAATCCCCCATTATGTACTGGAAATAATAGGTCTGTACGCCGTTTACCAGCGCGGAGCCGATATTGCTGGTGAAAATAATCAGCGCAAACAAAAGGATATATTTGTTCTGCACCAGACAGGAAAGCATATCCTTCAGCGTCAGCTTCTCCCTGGCGGCGGTTTCGGTCTGATGGCGTTCTTTAATTGCCGCAAAGCGAAGCAGTCCAAACAGCGTAAACGGTACTGCCAGAATCAGGGAAATTATAAGCCACCCTTTCCTTGTGGTTCCCATTGTGGCAACCATCTGGGGAAGAAGAATGGACGCTGCCATAGTAAAAATCAACGATACAAAGCCTGTTACTGCGCCTACCGTCACGCTGTGCTCCGGGTTTTCCAGGACGTTTGCCAGATAAACGGACTCGTTGCAGTTTAAGAAGGTCATAAACACCGAGTTAATCAGCGAATAGGTTATGAACAAATACACGCAGGAGGGAGTAAGCCCCATTTCCGGCGCTGCAAACAAAAGCACAAGGCAGCCCCAGTAGCCGATAAGCGCCAGCTCGTAAGGGCGTCCCTTTCCGATTCGGGTATTGGTCTTGTCAATCAGGTATCCGGCGATAATATCCGTCACCCCGTCGAAAATCTTTGACACCATAAAAATCATTCCGGCCGTTACTGCGGAAATCCCCATATAGTCCGTGGCAAAAAAGGTGATATACGCCACCAGCGCCGCCGCCACCGACGTTGAAATCGTGCGGGAAGGCCAGCACAGCAACAGTTTCTTTGGTATTTTTGCTTTCTTCTCCATCTTTTCCTCTTTTCTGCTCTGTTTTCTATTTGTTTCTGTCAAAGTTTGCGGACACAGCGCATACACGCAAACCTCTCTCCGTTTTTTCATATAAAACAGAGGCAATCTTTATTTTGATATTATTATAAAAATTGCCCCTGTCTCATATTATCTTCTATTTAACTTTTTTGTCGTTTTTATAACTTGTTTTTCCTGCGGTACTCTTTCGGCGTCATTCCGTATTCCTTTACAAACCGCTCAGTCATATAGCTCTGGGAATGAAAGCAAAGATAATCCGATATCATCCCTATTTTTTCGTCTGAATTTTTCAGTATATTTGCCGCAAGATACAGCCGTTCCTTCAATATATATTGCCGCAGGCTTATTCCCTCCTTCTGCGTAAACAACCGGGACAAATATCCGGGGTGATACCCCAGCTCCTTTGCCATCTCATCTATGGTAAATTTCCTCCTGATATTTCTGACAATATACCGTTTGCACCGCTCCGGCAGTTCCCCCACATTCCCCTTCTTTTTTACTTCCCCGATTCTTCTCCCAAGCTCATTGGCGGCGTCTGCATAAACCCTCATCATTTCTATGGTAGACGTGCAGCCCGCCAGCCTTTTATAGTACTGAAAGCTTAATCTGTAACAGATTTCCTCCGTCACTCCCGCCTCGATTGCCGCTTTCCTCATGATAGAAATTGCCGAAACCACCGCGTATTCGCTGTTCTTAATGTAGTTCTGTCTGGCAAGGGGAGCGACAAATTCCAGACTGTTACTGTTCTCCAGAAAGGTTTTCTCATCAATCCGCATCTCTCCCTGCTTAAATTCTTCTATAAAAGCGCGTTCCTGCTCATACCCGAAAAAAACATCATAGTCGTCCATAAAGTCCCATGCATCTTCTTGCATCGGTTCCCGAACCGTTCCCATCTTCTCCGTCAGAACCTCCTCCGACACCTTTCTTCCGGTAAGCAGAAAATACATTGTGGAAAGGCAGCTTACAGCCTGATGCACCAGAATACGGCAAAACGGCGCCTCGTTTTTCCACTTATGCGTAAACTGGTAATCCCGAATCTGCGCCCTCGACAGATTGCCGATGGAAATTGGCCCGAACAGACACAAATCTCCGTCCTTATCCTCAAACCCCATATGGATAATATCCATTGTCTCATACCGCAGAACGGGAACCTGGCTTTCCCTCCACCTCTTCCGTACTTCCACGGCTGCATCCATGTTTACCGGTATGTCGCCGCCGCATTTCTGATACCTAATCTGATTTTCCCCATTCAGAACAAAAGTAGGGATTCCCCATCCGAGGTATGCTTTTTCCAGTAAAAATTTGTCCTTCATATATCCCGCCCTCCATGCCGCAGCGTTTTTTCCCTTATGTCCTTCCGGCTCTGACCCTTTCATTGTACTATACAGCCACGCCTGCGTACCAGACCTTCATCTCGATTTTTATCTCTCCTCCGGTTTCCATAAAAACAAACAACATTTCCACTCATATAAAAAACAAATTACCTAACGCGATTTCCCGCGTTCTTTTATAATAAATATAAAATTTGCGGAACTGGAAATCAGCTAAAGTCCGACAATGCCCGAAAGAATTTTCAGATGTAGCGCAGCTGGAAATTCTTTCAGACAAAGGGGCATTGGAGGACTGGAGCGGGACTGGAAATCAGCAGATGTGCGTACGGTGCACAAATCGATTTTCGGGCACAGAATGTGACCGGAAATTGATTTAGACCAAAGTGTACTGGAAGCGCATCTGCGGAACTGGAATGGAGGAAAAAAATGCCAAAAATTACTTTTATGGGAGCCGGCAGCACCGTGTTTGCCAGAAATGTACTGGGGGACTGCATGTGCACTCCCGCGCTGAGAAACAGCGAAATCGCCCTTTACGACATTGACAGTAAGCGCCTTGAGGAATCGGAAATCATTCTCGGCGCAATCAACAAAAACACCAACGAAGGCCGGGCCAATATTAAAACCTACTTAGGTGCAAAAAACCGGAAGGAAGCCCTCCGGGGAGCCGACTTTGTGGTCAACGCTATTCAGGTAGGGGGATACGACCCCTGTACCATCACTGACTTTGAAATCCCGAAAAAATACGGTCTGCGCCAGACCATAGGCGACACCCTTGGAATCGGCGGAATCATGCGGGCGCTGCGCACCATCCCTGTGCTTCAGGACTTTGCC
>OFFY01002615.1_pt1 | contig 12322 bp, 11 predicted proteins | sample 1521481 | NCBI WGS metagenome assembly OFFY01 (sample SAMEA3504117, study PRJEB24116) | mouse gut metagenome | biome: mouse gut; feature: mouse-associated habitat; material: faeces | place: Denmark | collected 2011
AGACGGAAGCATGGCAGTTAAGGAACACATAGTATCCTTCGAACGCGAATTTTAACGCAATACTCCGTCCGATTCCTCTGGAAGCGCCTGTGATCAGGGCCAGCGGCCGGTTGCCGCTTCCGTTTTTCATATGGAAGAGGGGCCTTCTATAGAAGAGCGGCTTTCTATGGAAGAGGGGCTTTTCATAGAAGGTGTTTCCATAGAAGAAGGACTCTCTACGGAAGCTTTCAGATAATTGCCTACGGAGGCCACGGCATTCGCACCGTCGGCGACTGCGGTGACGATCTGCCGGATGGGCTTTTTCCGCACGTCCCCTGCCGCGAAGAGCCCTGGCATACTGGTGGCGCAGTCCTCTCCGGCCAGTATATACCCTGTCTCATCGCAGTCCGCCAGAGAACGGACCAGTTCCGTGCCGGGACGGATGCCCACGGCCACGAAGACCCCGTTCATCGTCAGGGAGGAGGTTTCGCCGGTCTTCAGATTCCGGATACGGATACCACTTACGGCGTCTTCTCCCTGGATTTCTTCTACCACATGGCTGTAGAGGATTTCTATATTGGCCAGGCTCTTTAATTCCTGCTGCAGAATCATGGCGCCCCGCAGCTCGTCCCTTCTGTGAATGAGATAGACTTTTTCGCAGAGACGGGAGAGATAGATGGCATCTTCCAGAGCTACATCTCCGCCGCCCACTACCGCTACGCTCTTGCCGCGGAAAAAGGCTCCATCACAGGTAGCGCAATAGGATACCCCTTTCCCGTTCAGCTTTTCTTCTCCGGGGACTGCCAGAGGCGCGTGGACGGCGCCTGTAGCCAGGATGATCGTTTTGGTCTCCAGATCTCCGCCATCGGTGCGGACTACTTTGCATGCCCCTTTGTCTTCGATGGACAGACAGCATGCTTCCCTGAATTCCACGCCCAGGTTATCCGCATGTTCTCTAAATTTCATACCCATGTCAAAGCCGTTGATGGCCGGCAGACCCAGATAGTTGTCCACCTCGTAGGTATTCAGCACCTGACCGCCGCTCATGGGATTTTTCTCCAGTACCAGCAAATTAAGGGCCGCCCGTTTGGCGTATACAGCGGCCGAGAGCCCGGCAGGACCTGAGCCAATGATAATTAAATCGTACATACTTTCTTCTCCGTTTTCTTAAGGATCGATATTAAGTTTAGCAGTTTTTCTGCTAAAAAGCAAGTATTCCCAATTATTTAGAATTATGAAAGAAATCAAAAGAAATTTTAAAGAAATTTTTTCCTTATCTGAGGAAAAAATTGTGCAGAATGTATAAGAACCGCATAAAATCAGGGGTTGTTGGCATTCAACAAATTTTGCGCATGGGTTGACAAAATTAAGAATCGGTGCTATATTTATTAACAGATTTAACAACTTTGTAATATGTTATAGATAATAATGTAATGATTCCGGATAAAATGATTTGATATACATACTTTCGTGCAGAGGAGAGGAGATAAAATGGTTCGTTATACGAAGAGAATGAGTGTTTGTGTGTTGACTGCAACATTGGCTTTTTCTACCATGGGGATGACGGTGAATGCGTCCAATGAGTCTATATTACCCGGCGGCGGTGTCAGCCTGGCTCTGGCCAATGGAAATAAGCTGGAGGAGGTAACAAATGATGTGCCGACGATGCCGATTGAATCCATTATAGAATGGTTCCAGGTGGAGGATAATGTGGAGGCAGAACCTACGGAAGAGGATTTGTTCCGGAATCTGGTGATTGCCCAGGTTACCAATTATGTCAACGTCAGAAGCATACCCAGCGAAGAGGGAGAGATTCTGGGAAAGCTGTATAACAATTCCGTAGGTACTTTTATTTCCGAAGAGAATGGTTGGTATCAGATCAATTCCGGTTCTGTGACCGGTTATGTAAAGGGAGAGTTCTGTGTCACCGGTGAGGAAGCTGTGGAGATTGCGAAGAGAGTGGGAAAGCGGATCGCTACGGTAACAACCCAGACATTGTTCGTACGTGAGGAGCCGAGTACCGAATGTGCCATTATAGGGATGGTGCCGGAAGCAGATGACCTGATTGTCTTGGAAGAGACCGAAGGCTGGGCTAAGGTGGATGTAGAAGAAGGTATCGGTTGGGTATCCACCGATTATGTATCGCTTCACAGCGAATTCGTGCAGGCAGAGTCCAGAGAAGAGGAGGAAAGACGTCTGGCGAAGGAGGAAGAGGAGCGTAAGAGAGCAAGAGCAGCAGCGGCGCAGAAAGCGGCACAGAATAATCAGAGCAGCCAAGGCGGCGGGTCTTCTCAGAGCAGTGAATCCTACAGCGTCAGCGGCGGCAGTGAGATGGGAGCTGCAGTTGCAGAGTACGGATTGCAGTTTGTGGGGAATCCTTATGTATACGGCGGCAGCAGCCTGACAGGCGGTACGGATTGTTCCGGATTTGTAATGAGCGTGTATGCTAACTTCGGTGTGAGCCTGCCTCATTCATCCGCTTCGGACCGCTCTCAGGGATATGGCGTTGACGGTTTGGATAATGCTCAGCCCGGCGATATTATCTGCTACTCCGGTCATGTGGGTATCTACATAGGAAACGGACAGATCGTACATGCGTCCAATGAGAGAACAGGTATTACCGTATCCAATGCAAATTATAGAAATATCCTGGCAATCAGGAGAATCTTCTAAATCAGAACATTTGAGCCGTACCCGAAAGGGTACGGCTTTTTGCGCAGGCGCATATGGAGAGGCATACAGGCACTATGCGGGCGAGTGGCGAGAAGCAGAGGAGGAATTCGTCAGGCTCGTTTATGCGCAATTCAAAAATACATGAATTGTATATAATGCCAAATTTTTATTGAGTAATCTTACAAATGTTTCTTTAAAATCGAAAATCAGATATAGTTATCCACATATGAAATGTTCCAAAACGCTTTAAAATCAACTTATGCACGGACTTGTACACAATATCCACAGCTTTTTCGCCATTTTTCGATGTCAAAAAGAGAAATACACACAAACGCATGTTTCTTGCATTTTGCACAAAAGAATGAGCTTGCGCATGTGCTGTGCTGTGTTATACAGGGCAGTAGGTCGGATTTTGGGGATGGAAATAAGGAAATAATTTGCTAAGTTGTTGCAAAAACCATTCAGAACATGATATAATGTTTGTACAGTAAATTTTCATGACAGATTATGGGAATTTAACCCGTAAGACAGTGCTCTGGGAAATGGGATCCGGGAGGGCGGCTTTCGGGAATAAACAACGGAAAGGGATGACTCGTATGAAATTTATTATCGCAGGCAGAAATTTAGAGGTAACACCGGGATTGAGGTCAGCTGTCGAGGATAAAATTGGCAAGTTGGAGAAATATTTTAATCCGGATACGGAAGTGCATGTGACTTTGAGTGTTGAGAAGGATCGCCAGAAAATTGAGGTAACCATTCCGGTGAAGGGAAATATTATCCGCTCCGAGCAGGTCAGCAACGACATGTACGTTTCCATAGACCTGGTGGAGGAGATCATCGAGAGGCAGCTGAAGAAATATAAGACCAAGATCGTGGACAAGAAGCAGGCAGCAGGAGAGTTCAGCAAGCTGTATATGGAGAATGATTACATGGACGACGAGGAGATCAGGATCGTCCGTACGAAGAAGTTCGACATCAAGCCGATGTATCCGGAAGACGCCTGTATCCAGATGGAACTTCTGGGCCACAATTTCTTTGTATTTATCAATGCGGAGACAGAGCAGGTAAATGTGGTTTACAAGAGAAAGGGAGATACTTACGGGTTGATTGAGCCGGAAGTGTAATGAGTGGAAAGAACTTCTAAGCGGCATGGCGGGAAGTGTATAGAAACGAAACAGACAGAGCCGGGGCATGTGAAAGGAAGCGTGTCCCGGTTTTTTTGCACGCGTATCATATGGCACTTACAGGACTTGCGCGTAATGTACCTGAAGTGTCTGATCACAACTGCCGAAAAGCCATGCCTGTGGGAGAACGGGATTTCGGCGGTATTTGAATTTACAGTTCCAGGAATCAGCGTTTGTTTTTCTTCATATATTTGCATTAATGGGGAAGAAATGGAGCAGAAATGGAAGAAAAACAGAGCGGACGATACGCGGGATGGATGAAAAAGGGGATTATTGCGGAGTGTATTCTGGTAGTGTTGCTTTCTGTGCTGACATGGGGAAAGCGGGAGGAAGAGGCAATGGAGAGAACGGTCGGAGATGGGATTCTTTCCATAGAAAATGATTACATAAAATGGGTGGACTTCACCGTTTCCTATGAGGCTCTTTGCAAGGCCTATGAATGGGATGTGGAAACCCATGATACAGAACATGCGGTTTCCTGGGTAGATTTGCTGGCATACACCGCGGCGAAGACAGGAGGACAGTTTGACAAAAGTGCGCTGAAGACCATGGAAAAGGCAGCTGCGAAGCTTTCGGAGGGAGAATGTACGATGGAGGAGCTGACGGAGGATTTGAAATATTATCCCTATTATAAAGAGGCTTATGATGCCGCCATAGGAGGCTTGGTAGGGGAGTATTGGGAGGCAAATGCGGATTATGAAGGAGACTCCCGCGGGACGGGAAAGGATGAGAGGGGAGCAGACAGAACCAACGTGACCGCAGCCGGACCGGATACGGCCTCCGGGGATAGGACCCTGGGACCGGATACTGTACAGGACAGCGTGCAGGGGCAGATCGAGAATGGCGCATATGTGAAAAAATATGGATTGAAGGGATATTTTCCCCTTGCCAGAGGGTTTGATTATACCCACTTTGATGATTTTGGGGTGGGGAGGAGTTATGGGTACCAGAGGAAGCATCTGGGCCATGATATGATGGGGCTGGTGGGTACACCCATTATGGCCATTGAGTCCGGGGTGGTGGAGGCCCTGGGGTGGAACCAGTATGGGGGCTGGCGGATCGGAATACGTAGCTTTGACGGGAAACGGTATTATTACTATGCGCATTTGAGGCAGAATTATCCTTACGCGGAGGGGCTGGAAGAGGGGAGCGTGGTGACGGCGGGGGATGTGATTGGGTAGTCTTGCGTTATAATAGGGCTAAATAAAGAACCTTTGACTATGAGGGCTTTATTTAGTCCTTTTTCATTTCTCCAGATTTTCTATATCTGATGAAAAGGCAGCGCTGCGGGAGGAAGTCGAATTCCTCTTTGAAATTGACCATAACGGCTTGTGCTTTGGGCACAAGGAACTGCAAGAAAGCATGAAGCCTTTACTTGCGAACATTATACCATGGTAGGAAAGGATTGTACAAGATAAATATCGGTATTTAGAAGAAAATTTGTTTTGAAATTAGCTGCTGACTTTAATGTGGCAATATTGTAACTGAAATGATTTGGGTTGTCAGTCAGCTGTTTGAGCTGGCTGACGGCACAAACCTGATAAGGTATGTGACAGACATACTGTATTCCAATAGTAGGAGGACAAGCTATGAATATGAGTACGGCGATAGGCGCAGGAAACAGAGAAGCCTACACAATTATTTTCAAGGATAAGCAGCACAAGGATTTTTATATGGATTTTCTGCCGAAATGCAGGTATCAGGATGTGTACCATAGGGCGCTGGTTTACTGTCTGGGCTTAAGCAGGGACACAAGGGCCTATGCACGGCAGATTTACGATTTTGAAACGGGAAACGTGAAGCCGGAATGCCTGCAGGCAGGCTGGCTGACCAGCGGCAGCGGAAGAATTATCCGGATGGCATTCAACCTTTACTGCAACGGGACGCCCAGTGTCTATGATTATGAGGAGGGCGAGGAGCAGTTGAAGGAATGCCGGTGTTATACAGCGGAGGATTTGTTTTGCTGTGACTATGCGGTTTATTTCTGGGAGGCGGTGAAGCTGCGCTATCCGGAGTATACGCGCAATTAATGGAAAGGATTGGAGGGACAGGATGCTTAAGATCAGGATGCAGGGGACGCTAAAGGATTTGAAATGGTTCCGGCAGCTTCTGGAAGACAGTGAAGAGATTCAGGTGAACAGGGTGTCGGAGGCCTTTGCGAACAAGGGGACGAAGCAGTTTTTCCGTATGTATGCAGAAGTGGAAAAAGCAGAGAAGCGAAAATAAGGAAGTAGAAGAGGTAAGCAGGAAGAAAAGCTTATAAGGAAAGCCGGAGGAAAATATATGTGTAGGTTATCTGAAAAAACAGCGAATGAGAACGGAAAGAGTACTGGAAGGGTTGAGAATACGGTACATAGATGCAAGGTTATCGCCGTATCGAACCAGAAAGGTGGAGTGGGAAAGACAACAACCTGCGTGAATCTGGGGATTGGGCTTGCCAGGGCGGGGGAAAAGGTCTTGCTGGTGGAGGCCGATGCCCAGGGCAGCCTTGCGGTAAGCTTAGGGATTTCGGAGCCGGACAAGCTGGATGTGACTCTGGTGAATATCCTGGAGAAGGTCATCAATGACGAGGAGACCTGGCCGGGGGAAGGCATTATCCGCCATGAGGAGGGGATTGACTTTATCCCTGCAAACATTGAACTGGCCGGACTGGAGACTGCCCTTGTGAACATCATGAGCCGGGAGACGGTGATGCGCCAGTTCCTGCAGGAAATGCGGCGGCAGTACGACTATATTTTGATAGACTGTATGCCTTCCCTGGGGATGATTACGATAAACGCCCTTGTGGCGACAGATTACGTGCTTGTCCCTGTGGAGGCCGCTTATTTGCCTGTAAAGGGCCTTCAGCAGTTGATTAAGACCATCGGCAACATACATAGGAAGCTGAACCCTTCCCTGGAGATTCTGGGGATCCTGCTGACGAAGGTTGACCGCAGGACGAATTTTGCAAGGGAGACATCCGTTAAGATCCGGGAGGTCTACGGGGAAAGGGTGCATATCTTTGAGAACTGCATCCCGCTGTCCGTGAGAGCGGCGGAGACGGCAGCCGAGGGGAAAAGCATTTACCTCCATGACCCGAAAGGTATTGTGGCAGAGGGATATCTGTCCCTGACGGAGGAGGTGCTTGCACTGACCGGATGTGCGGACAAGCCTGTGGAAGCGGAAAGCGCAGGGAACTCTGGCCTGCAGAGGGGAGGCGGGCAATGAGGGGAAGTAGCGCACAGAAAATAAAGCTTACATCCTATGATGACCTGTTCGGCGGTGACGGGCAGGCATCGGGAGAGGCTATTACAACCGTCCCGATCAGCCAGCTCCATCCTTTTCATGGACATCCGTTCCGTGTATCTGATGATGCAAAGATGCAGGAGACCGTGGACAGCGTGAAGAAATACGGGGTGCTGGTGCCGGGGATTGTCCGCCCTTACGCTGGGGGAGGCTATGAAGTTGTGGCGGGGCACAGGAGGTGGCGGGCCTGTGAACTGGCCGGGCTTACGGAAATGCCGGTCATCATCCGGAAACTGGACGACGATGAATCCACGGTAATTATGGTGGATTCCAACATCCAGAGGGAAGATCTCCTGCCCAGCGAAAAGGCAAAGGCATATCGGATGAAATATGAGGCTTTGAAACACCAGGGCAGCAGGGAAGGCGGCAGAACCATTGAGGAGATGGGGGAGACTGCCGGGGAGAGCGGAAAGACAGTCCAGAGGTATATCTGGCTGTCCCGCCTTTCAGACGGGCTGCTGGATATGGTGGACAGAAAGAAGATTGGCTTTGTGCAGGGATTGGATATCTCTTTCCTTTCTACAGAAGAGCAGGGGTGGGTACAGGAAATCATGGAAAGGCAGGGAACCGGCATCAGCACTTCCCAGTCCGCACGGCTGAAGGAGCATGGCAGAAAGGGGGAACTTACGCCTGCACTGGCGGAGGATGTCCTGACAGAGAGGAAAGAAAAGGCACGGAAGATAACCATCAGGAAGGATGCGGTGAGAAAATATTTCAGTGACGATTACAGCAGCGAGGAGATTGAGAGGATTATCCTGGAGCTGTTGGAGGGCTGGAAGGAAAGGCAGGAGGCTGATGGGTTATCTGACTAGCGGGAACCAGATTGTGGATGCAATGGGGTCTTTGAACATAACCGGGAACATCATACCGACAATCTGGTATAAGACGATTCTGCGGGAGAACCGGAAGCCCTATCTTCTGGCTATCGCCATCCTGGCGGACATTGTATACTGGTATCGCCCTGTTGAAATGCGCAATCAGTCAACGGGGCAGATAGAGGGCTGGAAAAAGAAGTTCTCCGGGGACATCCTGCGGCAGAGTTACCAGTATTATGCTGACCTTTTCGGGGAATCGAAAAAGACTGTGAAGATGGCCATTGACAGGCTGGAAGAGCTCTGCGTGGTGAGGCGGGAGTTCAGGACGGTCAACCATGGGGAGGGGCTTGTATCAAATAATGTGATGTATCTGAAGCTGGTGCCGGAACGGCTGTATCTGCTGACTTATCCGGAGGCAGAGCCGGGCAGTGTCTGGGAAGAAAAGGCATGCCTGGCGGGTACTGGTGATGCAATGGGAGGGAGCCTCCCTGCAGAGCCGGGTGCTGCTGTGATGAGGGCAGGGGGATGGCTCCCCGCAGAATTGGATACAGGTATGGAAGAACTGGGAGGGAGTCTTCCTACAGAACCGGATAAAGGTATGGAAAAATTGGGAAGGAGCCTCTCTACAAATCCGGATATAGGTGTGGAAAAACAAGGAAGGAGCCTCTCTACAGATTCGGATATAGGTGTAGAAAAAACGGGAAGGAGTCTCCCTACAGATTTGGATACAGGTGTGGAAAAAACGGGAGGGAGCCTCCCTACAGATTCGGATAGAGGTATGGAAAAAACGGGAGGAAGTCTCCCTACAAATTCGGATACCCCTATGGAAAAATTGGGAGGGAGGGGTGTACAAAACGGGATACAGGCCCCTACAAATTTGTGGGGAGGTAGTACCGGGAATTTCCAGAGCCTATGCCCAAAAACGGAGGGAGTACCCTCCCAAAATGGAGGGACGTATACAGAGATTACTTCAGAGAATACATACAGAGATTATAATAAATCTATCATTCCATCTATCCATGAAAGCAGGGCAGGTGTGGGTGATGGGATGGAGGATGCGGATGCCTGCATGGCTCTGATTCGGCAGAACATAGAGTATGAGCACCACATGAAGTTCGACAGGCCAGATGAAAGGAGCCTGTATGAGGAACTGTATGCGGTGATCTGTGAGGGTGTCTGTGTAAGGCACCGCTCTGTCCGGGTGGGCGGGGAGGAATATCCCCATGCCCTGGTAAAGGAACGGTTCCTGAAGCTGGGTGAAGAGCATCTGCGTTATGTGATTGAGTGCATGCGGAATACTTCAACTAAGATAACGAACATCAAGGCTTACATGATTACAGCCCTTTACAATGCGCCCATGACAATGAACCATTATTATCAGCAGGAAGTCAATTATGATATGCGTGGCGGAGGGTGGCAGGATGCAGAGGCGGAGAGGGGGAAGAACCAGATGTAAGTGAGGCGGTTACTTGTGGACATAATGTCCACAAGTTGGCAGAGAGAAAATACTGGAGAATATTTGGAAGATAAAGAATGGGAGCGGTAAAAGAAATGGCTGCTTCCATTTTATGTGCGTAAATCCTGATATGGATAAACGGTTTTTCTGTCACTTGTGGACATAATGTCCACAAGTTGGCAGAGAGAAAATACTGTAGAGTATTTGACAGATAAAGAATGGGAACGGCAAAAGAAGAGATTGCTTCCGTTTTTATGTATGCAGAAGCTGATATGGATAAACTTGTTTTGCTATCACTTGTGGACATAATGTCCACAAGTTGTTTGAAGTAAATTTCCATCAGATAGAGCTGGTGACTGTAAATTATTTTTGCAAGGACATAATCCATCATAATAAAGTAAAGGGGAGATTTGGAATGGGAAAAAGAGACGAAATGCTTATTGTTGAGGAACCTTTGTATCATGATACATGGAAGCTGCTGAAAAAATATCGGGATGTGGTGTGGAGCCTGGAGCTTTCCGTACAGCAGGTGCGCAACAAGTTCGAGATTGAATATGGGAATACCATTGAGGACTTCCTGGATTCGGTCTATCTGGCGGGGGCTGATATTGCAGGGAGCGACATTGAGCACCATGCCCAGTGCATTGAGCGCAGCCACAGGATGCTGAAGCTTCTGGACAGTGCTATTGACTTGTTGCGGAATAAGCATAAGAATGGGGAGAGCTATTACTGGTTGCTTTATTATTCTTATCTTTCACCGCAGCAGTTACGGAATGTGGAGGAGATTATTGAGAAGCTGCGGCCCCATATCAGGGATATCAGTATGCGCACTTATTATAGGAAAAGACAGGAATGTATTGGAGCGCTGAGTTCTATCTTGTGGGGGTACACGTCTAAAGATAGCATGGAGGTTCTGGAGCAGTTTGTTCCGGGGGAACAGGAGACAAATTAACTGGGATAGGTGAATTATGAAGAGTCTGATGCCGGGTTTCGTATACAGAGTTTTACTGAATATGGAAGCAGAAATAACTAAGGTAATAGGTAGGGCTGATTATTTTGAGAGAGGAAAAAGTGATGAAAGATATTATTATATGGACAGTTATAAATGTTGCGGTAAACTTATCTATTGTAGCGATAGTGGCAGCGCTATTTAAAAAAGGCGTTAATCTGGGATGGAAAGAAGTGGGCTTCTCGGTGAAGCAGATGAGGCAGTGGCGCAGTCTGCGGCCATACTATGTCATGAATATTTATTATAGAGGGGAGGCGTACATATTAGTAATATCAAAAAAGGATTATAGGGAACTGCGGAAGAATGAGACGGGAAAGACTTACGTTTATATCAGGGAATTTCCAGCACGGTTCTTGAATCCGAATTTCGAGAAGTATGATTTCTCACTACGGGAAGTGGACTGGCATGAGAGGGACAGGAAAAACTGCCTGAAGACATTTCTCTTCATAGTTACTGTGTTTGAAGCTATTATTTGTATGATAGCTTTTGATATTAAGTAAAGAACTATTAGCTATGCAATATATTAAGTAACTATAAGTATAACTTGTGGACATTATGTCCACAAGTTGTAAAGCATAAAAAATGAAAAGAGAGTGGTAAGTAGTTTTATTGTGGGATATTTTTGCCATAAAAAGAGTTGAAGGTAATTTGGAATCAACTTAATAGGGAAGGGAGGATTGTATTCAGTTGGATAATGGATTATAATAAAACTTAAAAACAAGGGAGAATGAATATTATGTATTTAAAGAGGTTGACAATAAAGAATTTTAGATCATTTGATGAAGATGGAATATCGTTAATTTTTAATAAAGGTACAAATGCAATTATAGGTGAAAATAATTCTGGAAAATCATCTGTAATTGATGCTATTAGAATTGTTTATTCAACAGTAACATATAGAAAAGATATTTATTTTACAAAATTGGATTTTCATGTTTATCCAGATGGGTCAATTGCAGATTATGCACAATTTGATGTATTCTTAGAAGATGTGCCTCGAAGATTGGTAGAGATTTGGAATCCTCAGAGTCAGGGGGGCAGGGGAGGAGACTTTCACATTAGATTCCAAAAATATATTTCTCCTAAAGGTGTTGAAAAGGTTCGTTCAATATATTGGGGTTTTGGAACAGAGGGAAATCAATTATCGGCAGACACATTCGATGCAACGGAAGTTGTTTTTTTAGGTGCATTACGGGATTCCGAAAATGAAATGAAGCCATCAAAAAGCAGTCGGCTTGCGCAATTGCTTAGGAATCTGGTTCCAGAGAACGAGGTCAGGGCAGAATTAGTTCAAATTTTGGATGAAGCAAATAAGAAATTGCTGGAAAAAGAGCATATAAGAAAGACAAAAAATACAATAAATCAAAATCTTGAAAGGATTGAGCAAGAATTTTTAAACCAACAGATTGATATAGGATTAGTGGAACCTATATTTGATTCGATTGCATCCTCTTTACGCGCATGGGTAAAACCTAAGTGGGTTTTGATAAATATATCAGATCCAGCATACGGAAAAGCGCTTACATATTACCAGACACATAAGGAATCAAAGAAAATTCAAAAAGATGAAAAAGGTATTTATTTTGAAATCTCTATTTTAGATAATGAAGTAGGAATTGACGATGATGTGGCTAATAGAATTAGCCAAATAGCCAATAGCTCATTTGAACTATATCAGAATGGATTAGGGTACAATAATTTACTGTTTATGTCGGCTGTACTTGGAGATATGGCAATCGAGAAAGGTGGAGTATACCAAAATCTTTTATTAGTCGAAGAGCCAGAAGCACATTTGCACCCGCAATTACAGGAATTAGTGCATGTTTTTTTGGTAGACACAAATAAAAAAGATGAAAATATTCAAATTATATATACATCACATTCACCTACACTAGCATCGAAGATAGATATAGAAAATATT
>OFFY01002617.1_pt1 | contig 12321 bp, 15 predicted proteins | sample 1521481 | NCBI WGS metagenome assembly OFFY01 (sample SAMEA3504117, study PRJEB24116) | mouse gut metagenome | biome: mouse gut; feature: mouse-associated habitat; material: faeces | place: Denmark | collected 2011
TTAAGCGCGGTTATCACTATTACATATTTGCTGATATCTATTTCTTTCAATGCTTCTGCCTGTTTTATTTCAATTTTACATCCGTTTAGCTGAGCGAAAGTGCCTGCCTTGCTTTTATCATTATCAATAATAAAACTTACCTTTTCTTCCAATTTGAGGTTCTTATATACTTCAAAAAGGTAAAACAAATTTGCACCCGCGCCAAAGCAGATAATCCTTTTTTTCCTGGAAATTCTTTTTAGTTTATTTGCCGAACATTCTGACAGCCTCATATTACCTTCCCTGTCTCCATGACCCCTCATCATAATGGATTGCTATTACCTCCTCAGGTACCAGCCCATAATCTTTGGAATAAGTATATGTAGGGAAATAGCCAGGAGAAAATATCTGGATATTCCCAATATTCTGAGTTGTAAAATCCATCTGAAAACCATATTTTCTGATTATTTCAGTTTCATAATAGCAATTTGTCGTTTTGTTGCATGTTCCATTTTCATAAAATGGAATACTTCCCCTGGGATTATCCCGGATTTCCTTGACAAGCCCATTTCCCCTGGCAGCGCCAAACCCACTGCCACTGTTAATTGCAGGCCATTTCCCATAAGTGAAGAAAGCCTCATACCGTCTGAGAAAATCAATATTTTTCATCAGCCTGACATCTGTATCAAAGTAGAACCCTCCATATTGGTAAACCACATCCATCCTGACATAATCCGACACGAATGCATAATATCCCCTTTCATATGCCTCAGTAATATACCTGCATTTTGCCAATTCATAATTCGTTTCATTCCAAAGGCATATTTCATAATCCGGGCACAGCTTATTCCATTCTTCTATCAATTTCTTCTGCCTGTCAGGGATTTTCTTTAAGCCAAACCAACAATAATGTATCTTTTTGGGAATCTTTGGTTCTTCCTGTATCACCTGTGAAACCAATTTATTCAAAGCCGGAAGACAGGAACAGTAATCACACAGCACAGCTTTCCCCTCTTTCTGCAATCCCTCTACTATTCCCCTGTCATCTTCGCAGGTAATAAGCAAAAGCGCATCCTTATACCGCCAGTCCTGTAATACCTCCTTCTCCCTAATATCAAATTTCCTTCCTTCAATCTCAATTGATGAACTGGTTTTGTTGCGGTCTCCGTCTACCCAGAATATTACCTGATTTAACAATTCATACTTTTTTAGCAAACAGCCTATATGCCGTGCAGCCATACCTGCCCCATAGCAAATCAACGGCCTGTTTTTCTCAGTGACTGCTTTTTTTATTTGCAGAAAATCCCAGTCATATCTTTTCATCCAAACGCCTTTACCCCATTTTGACTTATTTGTCCAATAAATCTAATATGCCGTCATGTATTCTTCTTCCAATTAACATTTCCCCTTCACGGAATAAAGCGTCCTCAGAATTATCTCCACTGTCTTTTTCCGCAATCACATTCTCCAAAAAATCTTCTAAAGTGAAGAACTGTTCTTCCCTATAGAGAACTTTCCCTGTTTTCTGCCCAATCGTCCCCTTGTAATAATCTGCTATAAATTCTGCCCTTCTATCACAAAATTCAAAGCAACATTCTTCTAAGGTGTTGTCAAGTATATTCAGCCTGTAATTGGCTATATACTCTGTCACTGAAGAGCCGTCCATTTTCCTTTGCCTGAAAAGATAGTAATAAGGCCCTGATTCAAATAAAAACCCTATCGCTTCATCCTTCCCAACCTTAGCAAATTCATTTTCAGTAATTTTTCCTGTTTCCGGATCTATCTTGACAGACATATTTGCATAAGCAGGAATAGCCCTAAGAAACCCTCCAGAACTGTACCCTTTTGTAAAAAGGAAATTGACATCCGCAAAATTTTCCGGGTAATCATCGTATTCCGCCACTATATTGCCAACCGGGTCCCAGCGTATAAAAGCTCCTTTATTTCTGGGAATAAGCCAGTAATAACTTCCTGCCTCACATATACTCCAACTCCCATGGTTGTTACTCCCAACAGAAAACAGCTCCCCTTTGCACTCGTCCATGTGGAACTTCAGCACAGTATTCCCAACTGTATTGGGGATATAGAAAACAGGTTCTTTGACCAGCGTGCCCTGCCTGAAAATAAAACTATCATCCGTCACCCAATCTGCATAATAATCAAGCACCCTTGTGCCACAGTCCATCCGTATCACCGCCGGATAAGTTGCACTTATAAAAAATATATAATTTCTATATTTAATAGCATCTGCAAATTTCAGCGCTGGTTTATAAAACCTGTTTTCCCCTCTATAATCATGGATGGAAACCGTTCCAAATTCCCCGGCCAGCACGTCATAAACAGAAATATATTCTGCTGATGCCGGCGCGAAATATATTTTCCCATCTACATATATAGCTTTAGAATGCAGTCTTTTTCCATTTTCTCTTTCCTGTGGAAACTTTCCCACATAAGCGCATTTATCCGTACATACGTCTATTTTGAAAAGGCCATTGAACAAAGTACTGGAGGCATATGCTGTAAATTCATCAACCTGTACATAACCTTCAAACATCAGCCCCCTATTTGTGCTTTCCAGAAAAGACTGGATAAAAATAGATTTGCCGGTCTGTCTATATAATTCGGCCACACTGCTCATATCCCCAAAATAGGCATCGCTTATGGCAATTGCCCTGTGCAGGTCCGCTGAACCGTCAAAAATTCCGAATCCCTCTTTCTTGTAACGGTTAACAATATCATGGTATTCTGCCGCAATATGTGGCCGCATTGACTCTAAAGCCGAAACCATCAAGGGGTGGGGACGCCATAGGAGGACTACACCGTCCTTTGCCCGAAAGGAATCAAGAACCGCCCTTATTTTCCTAAGCATCTTTTCATCCTGCTTCAGCACTGTATCTATGGTAATATTGTATAAAACCACTTTTTTTCTGCTTCCGTCTGCCCTGAAAATTAATTTCTCCCACTCCTTTGGAATCTCATAAGGTTTTTCCCCCTCCGGAAAAGCCTTATCATATTTAGGGCTTCCCAAAGCCATAAACTTCTCTTCTACTCCGCCGGAAGAATCCTGGCGCCCGCTTTCTTTCACAAATTGCCGAAATTGCCCAACGTATATCTCCCTTACAGTTTCAGACTGCACAATCACCCGGTCTGCATATATAGTGCCTGGCAGAATACAGAAATGTTTTTGGAGTTGGTTCCCAATTGCCACAAAATAAGGGATATAAACAAGCATATCTGTATATTTTTTCAGTTCCTTTGCATAAAACATAGGATGAACGCTGGTTACATAGTTAAATTCATCATAAGGATTATGTATATAGATAACATCCGGCCTGCGCCGGGCGATATCATATTCCTGCCAGTCCGTAACCTGGACATAAGGAGGATATTCCTTTGCCTCACAATGCATCTGCCCCCAGGTTCCGTTTGGATTTTTATCAAAATATGGTATCGGGACTACGTATGTATCGCACATACCATCCCTTAAGGCTGCTTTCCACACACTCTCCATGCTATCCCACATAGAAGCTTTATATGGCAAAAATACTATCTCTATCTTATCATTTGGCAAATCATACTTTATTCTGCTTTTGATTTCAGACAACTGCTTTTGAATTTTCTTTGCAATTTTCCTGCTCCTCACATTGTCATTTATAACAAGGCTCATCTGATAGAGGTTCTCGCAATATTCTGACAAAATATTGACAATATCCTTACTTTGCCCCTCACCTGCTTCCAAAATATCCCCAACCTTAATCGCCGACTCCTGGCATTCTGCCAGAACTTCTATTGTTACCGGAAGATGTAAACTAAAATTGCGGGCAACGGCATGGTTAATTTTTTCCAATGAAGTTATAATGCCAAGCAATTCTTTCTTCTTATATTTTTTCACCCCTATTTCCTCACAGCCCAAATATTTGCTGCCCCTCCAATGCTTCATATAATGCCCGGTATACATAAAAATCGGCAGGCTCTGTAATTTTCAGATTATTTTTTGTACTTTGCACCATATGCATTGGCTTATGGTAAATACTGCATAAATGTGAGGAATCAATTGTCTTCACGCCATCTTCCCTTGCTTTCTGGTAAAGTTTAAAAATATCTCCAAAATAAAAAGCCTGGGGAGCCTTCGCCACATACATCTGATTCCGGGGCGGCACGTCAAAGATATTTTTCCCATCTATGCTTCTTACCACGCTTTCCCTTACTGCTTCCACTGTAATCGCGCTCCCATGTTTTTTTACCGCCTCTATATTTGCCGAAATTAGTTCTCCATTAATCAGGGGACGCACTCCGTCATGAACCAATACAATGTCCTCCTCCTGAGCCATCCCCTTCATCGCAACAAGCCCATTATAAATAGAATCGTGCCCGGTCTCTCCCCCAGGAACAATCTTATGGACTTTCGTTATACCATACCGCTTAAGCAGCCCTTCCAGCTCTTTTATCCATTCAGTAAGGCAGACAATTATAATACTGCCAATATTATCATGATATTCAAAATGTTCTAATGTATAAATAATGATAGGTTTCCCATGCATTTCCAAAAACTGCTTTGGTTTTGAACGGCTGCTCATTCTCCTTCCAGCCCCGCCTGCAAAAATCAACGCTGTTACCATAGACTATCCCCTATCTTTCCAAACCAAACCGTTTTCACCTTAGTTTTTGCCCTCTAACCCTACAGACACATCTATTAAAATAAGGCACATTGGTCATCTTCCGATGATGCGGGATATCCCGCTTCGCTTCCCGGTACGTCACCAGCCCAAATCTCATGCTTGCATTACAGCCAATAACACATTAGCCTGCCTGCACATGATAACCCATGTTCCCGGAATCCTGGCATACCCAATACGCAGGCCCATGATAACCGCCTGCCTTCTAATGCCGTAAATAATTTTTATATCATAAATTTCCGCCCGTTCCATAACATATTCCTTTTCCGGTGAAATAAAGGCGCTATACCTTTATTTATCCAGGCATCAATTTTTCTGATCTTTCTTATCTCCAATAGGCCTTTTCCAGGAAGAAACACCCTTCCGGCATCAGGCTCCCCGGCCATCCCCCTCCATGCCGCGCTTTTTTGCATTCTGGGCGGCATTACGCTTTTCCTCTGTCTCATATCCACAGGAGCCACATACAAAAATCCCTTCTTTTTTCTCCCCATTCCCTCCGCATCTATAGCATTCGGCGCTAATGCCCTTTCCAAATACCTCCACAAACACCACTGACTGTTCCCTGCATTTCTGATGCAGCCTGCCCCTGATATATCCTCTCTGCCACAAGGCAACAGAATTATTGATTTCCTTGCTTCCACCATGCTTCCGGGGCCGGGGCAGCTTTGGTATATAAACGGTTTGCGGTTTTTCGGTTTTCAGGAATCTATTTAACTCCATATTGATATAACTGTGAAGCTGTTCTGTCATTCGGTGCTTTTTGGCCATGTACTTTTTTCTGCCAAGAGCATGTCCCTGGTCTTGTGTGTGCTTTATGGCCTGTTCCCGTACCCAGTCTGCCAAGGCAATCTGGTATTCCCCCAGCTTTTCTCCATAAACATTCCCTTCATCTGTAGTAAGCATCACGTACATTCCCACTGCCAGCCCCACCTGCCTGGTATAGTCTGTGTGTTTTTGGATTTTCACATTGACTGGGATCTTTATTTCCATCTTGCCTGACTCTGGAAAAAGCTTGATATAAATCTGCCTGCTGTACTGGTTATTATCCGTAAGAGGCACATAAATACGTTTCCTTTTTTCCTTCATGGTAATATAGATTCCATGGTCACCATAACGGTATGCCCTCTCTGTAAGGGAAAACCCCTCCGCCCTATTAACATGCATCCTTACATGCAAACGCCTGACCTGCCGCCGCAGGTAATTATCCAGCTTCTTCACATCCACGCTGCCTGAAAGCTGCCCATATTTCTTCTGTATCCCCGCTTTCAAATTAACAGGCTGGCAGTTCAGCACTGCCCCAAAGGCATTATTAACTTTTAGCAAGTATCTTAAGTAATGCTTTTCCTCATCAGAGAACTGCCCATTGCTGCCCACCTTTTGGGCCACTGCCTCCCTAGTCCTTGTCCACTGTGCCTTAATGTCCCCCAAGGCATCAAAAACAGCAAGGTTAAAGTATACAAAAGGAAGCCCCAATTCCTCTCTCAGCCCAGTCGCTATCATTTCATTCTGTACCGTATACCCGGGATAAATTTTAGACAGGCTGCCTATCCCGCTATAACGGCCATAAACATACTCCTTCACCTTTGCATAATCGCCAGCAATCTCCAATAGCTTTTTCATGTCGTCCTTAGCAATCGGTTCTTTATTATATTGATGTATTGTTTTGCATACTGTCCCTGACGGCATCCCTGCATCCTTCCACTTCCATGAGCCTGCCTGCGAAACGCGCTTATTATACCATTTGCACAAGGTATACTTTTTGCAAAAGGCGTTCTGCCACGGAAGCCACCTTTATTTTAATATATTATCGTCAACTTTTCAAGAAAATTAATCCTATTTTTTATGTAATTTTTACTGCAAAAATATTTTTGCAAAAAGTATACCTTTTGCGACGGAGCCGCCATCCGCTGTTTCCTTATTTTTTCTCACATAAATCTGTTTTCTGAAAGCAATTTAGATGCCATTATCCTGCCCTTTACACATACCTTTCTTCATACCCAGTTTATTTCAACCTATTCTCTTTTAATTGAACATATGGATGACACCAAAATATGAACAATTCCACCAAGAAAAAAATAAACTCACTTTATCAGGGAATTATTATACCCTGTTAAAGTGAGTTTTTTGTTCTCATTATTTCTTAAAGTTGCTTTCCTGCAGCCAGCTCCCCCACTGCCGCCACCGGATGGCGTATAACGGTCTTCAAATTCTCCGCCCTGCATTTACGCACATCGCTAAGGTAGATCTCATGGTGATAACGGGCGCCTTCCATATCCGGCGCATACCCCATCTTTCTGGCAAATCCTTCCATTGCTTCTATGGTGGCAGGTTCATCGTCATAGGAGCCTATGTGCATACACTGCACACACAGCCCTTCCTCATAAGTGAAAAACTCCGCCTTTGAAAAATCAGCTTTCTTTTTTGCCGCCGCCTCTGTTACCGCCCAATGGAATTCCTCCTTTGTCACAAACTCCGGCAGCCGGATCATGGAGATCCACTGAAAGTCTTCCTTTCTTGTGTAATCGACCCCTTTTACACCCTCCTGCCACCACAATCCTTCCAGGGGCGGAACCACATAATCAAAATATCCCTCCATCCGATGATCCCCAAGTTTACTCATTTTAATGGTAAAGGCAATCCCGTAAAGGAGCCCGATAGACAGCTTGTACTCCCCGCCTTCCTCATTAGGGTCCCCCCTGCCCCGCACCGCAACGAAATTCATAGACGGCACAGTTACCAGCCCCGGTTTCTTCTTTGGCATATAAAATTCTTTGTATTCCTTTTTGTAATCAAACGCCACCCTTTATGCTTCCCTCCACTTTCTGCACTGGACGATCCTTTTTCCATTATCCCCCTGCTTTTCATCATAAGCAAACTGATTCAGCAGGCCACAGGGAAAGCTTTCACACTCCCCGCAATGGGCCAGCCCCTTTTCCTCACAGCAGGATTTCACCGGGCAGCTCTCGCCCCAGAAGGGTTTTTCAATATGTACACAGCCCCCACAGTTCATCTGCCCGCGATATTCACACTCCCCGCACAAAATGCCACACCTTGATTCCACCATCCCTGTCTTTTCCTCCTTCAGTCCCACATAAATATGAATCTCACTGTTCTCCATACTGCCATCCTGGTATTCCTCAAAATCACAGCCAAAACCCTGGGCAGCCCCACAGGCTCCCGATCACACTCCCCATATCAGGCGCAGCATTATTTGTCCGTGCCGCGATACCCGCCACTGTTTTTTCCTCCAATGTTACGATTTCATATTCCATCTTTCGTCCATCCTTTCTGTTGATGGCACTATTGTATCAAAGCAACCACGACATCTGTCTGTCATGGTTCCAGATATTTTTTCCGGATCCCCTCAGCAAAGGCAAGCACGTCTTTCCGGAATGCCGCAGGCTCCAAAAGCTCCGCTCCCTCCCCAAAAGAAGCAATCCATCCTACAATGCTGTTTTTATCCGTAAACCCAAAGGAAAAGAGCAGCGTCCCGTCAGGCTGGACGGTAAAGCTCTCGGGGCCATATTCCTCCACCAGCCGCCACTGATATTGGGGCTGGATGACCGCCTTTACCTGATACCCGCCGGGAAACACCCGCTCCGGGGAAAGATCCGGCAGGGGGACCGCCCGTTTCTCAAAAGCTTCTCCCATCTCCAGCCCCGTCATCCGCATGAGCTTGAAAAGCCGGAAGTCTTCCCTTATTTCACACCACCCCCACAGATACCAGCTTGCCCACTGGAAAATCAGGGCATAAGGCTCCACAGTCCTTTGGGACGTCCCCTTGGGCGCAAAATAGGTGAAGGATACCTTGCGCCCTGCCAGGACCGCCCCGTGGAGCAGTTCCATTTTCGGGGAAAGGGAGGCTTTGTACCAGGAGGAAAGATTAATGAAAATATGCCCGTCCCCGGCAAGCAGGTTAGAGGCCCCGGCGGAAAGCTTTTCCATGAGCTGGGCGTAGCGTTTTGTGCCGCTGACGCTGTCCAGGCTGCGGAGCCCTGCCAGGATTGCCTGCATATCTGACCTGCTTAGCAGCGCCCGGTCAATTTTGTACCCCTCCATAATGGAAACCCCGCCGTTCGCCCCCGGTTCCGTCACCAGCGGGATCCCCGCCCTGCACAGCGCCTCAATATCCCGGTTGATGGTGCGGCGGGAAACCTCAAACTTCTCTGCCAGCCAGGGAGCTGTCACCTTTTCCTGCTGCAACAGGATAGATAAAATTCCCAGCATCCGATCAAGCTTCATCCACTATCTCCTCTCCGGTTTTATTCGTGATAAATAACCATTCACCCTTCACGTTAAAACCAGTATACCACGAAAAAGGGGACAAATGTATGTCATGTTTCCCCTTTCCTTCTGCCACCAGGAAAACCGCCCCCCACCAAAAAGAACAGGCAGCCGCCCCACCATAGGACAACCGCCTGCAGCCCAAACAAAATCTATGGATGGCCGCTAAGGTATTTCATAATTCCCATATGGATATTCCATGCAAGCTGTTCCTGGTAAACCTGGCTGGAAAGCTTTGCCGCTTCTTCCCGGTTTGAGAGGAAGCCGCATTCCACGATCACAATAGGCTTCGACGTCTTTTTCAAAAGAAAATAGCTGTCATTCCCCTTTGCCTCCCTTTTATTATCCGGGTCAAGGCTCCGGAGCTGTTCCTGCAGGGTCTCTGCCAGCAGCTTACTTTTTTCACTGGTGGTGTAATAAAATACCTGCGCCCCATTTACATACTCCTCATGGTAGCTGTTCTGATGGATGCTCACCACCAGGAGCGGGTCGGCGGCCTCTATGATCTCCAGGCGCTTTTTCATATCCTGTACCTTTTTATTAGAAGCGCTTTCCTCGTACAGACCGGCATCCCCCTCCCTGGTCATCACCACACGGATCCCTTCCGCCTGCAGGAACTGTTTCAGCTTCTGGGCAACCAGCAGATTGATATCCTTTTCAAGCTGGTCATTGACGCCCACCTTCCCTGGATCCGCTCCCCCATGCCCTGCATCTATTACAATGCAGATTTCCTTCCGGTTCTCCACCTGCACACCGCTCACATAAACAGCTCCCTCCCTTGCCACCACAAACATGGAAAATAAAAGTATCCCCACCATCACCAGCTTTAAAATCCTGTTTTGCTTTTCTGTCACGCCATGCCTCGACTATCATTTTCCTCCTTTCAATGTATGAAAAATAAGCTGTGGGTATACCCCACAGCTTATCTCAATCAATGGCAAATCCTGCCTATCTGCTTAAATATGCGCCTATCTCGTCCCAGATTTCCGGTTTCTCAAAGCCAAGGCGCCAGCTTGCCACTCCCGCAATCTGATAATTATCCATTACATTCAGCTTCACACGGATAGATTCCACATCCTCCAGCCAGACCTGGAACAGGCTGCCGCCCTCTGTATATTCCCCATAATTCTGGCAGGCTGCCTCGTCCCACTCTACAGAAATGCTGTGGGCGTTTACATACTCCTGCGCCGCCTCCATCCCTACTGCCTGGCTGCTGATCTGGCCATTGCTTGTCTCCCATATTCTGGTGTAAAAGGGAATCGCGTTAATGACCTTTTCCGGGGGAACCTGTTCCACTGTTTTCGCAATTCCATCCTCCACGAAATCAATGGACGCAACGCTTCCGGCCTCCGGGCTCCCTGCATAATGCTCATCGTATCCCATAACAATCACATAATCTGCCACTATGCCCTGTTCCGCCCTGTCATAGTGTGCCGTATACTCTGTAGGCACATAATTATCCACCGAAAGGACAATGCCGTTGGCCCTGCAGGGAATGGACAGTTCCCGGATAAACTCTATATAGTGCTCCCCGCAGTCCGCGCTTATCTGTTCAAAGTCCACATTGATCCCGTCAAGCCCATAGGTAAGCGCTTCGCCCACCAGCCCCTCTATGAGCTTTGCCCTTTTGGTTGTGGAGGAAAGCAGCGCATACATGTCAATGCTGTCCTTATACTCAATGTTTTCCACAAGGCCCCATACCTCCAGCCCCTTCCCGTGGGCCTTATCCACATAATCCCGGCTGGCAAAGCTGGTAAAATTGCCTTCGCTGTCACTGACCTTAAACCAGGTAGGTGAGATTACATTCAGCCCTTTGGCATTTTCCGTCATTGCCTCAAAGGTATCATTCCCCCCTATCCCGGACACCACATGCCACCCCAGATTGATCTTATAATCCCTGGCCTGGCTGGTATATACCGGTTCTTCATAGTCCGTAACGGGTATGGGAAGCTCCTGCCTTGCCTCCCCAAGCTTTTTGTTCTCCACATAGCCGATAATGGCATCCCCTGTCTTTACCTTGCTCCAGGTTTCCATCTCTTCTAAAAGGATTACCTTCTCCCCTGCGGGAAGGTCTTTAAGGATTTCGCTTTTTACCCCGCCCAGGACCCTTACGGCGGTATCCTTCTTTACCTCTGCCACCTTCCGCTCCGGCCACTGGTTGTAAATCTGCAGCCGGAAAGGCTCCCCAAAGCCCTCATAGGAAAAATTGGCGTACTGCTTTACATAATCTATTGCAATATACAGTGTTTCCCCTTCATACCGGGCAGGAACATATTCATAGGCCATCTCCCCCTCTTTCCCGGTTACCACATTGCTGCCAATCACGGTACGGGCTATATGGTCTGGCAGCGTATAGAGCAAAAGCCCCTCCCCCTGGTCTTCATAAAAACGGCTGTTAAAATACTTATGGACCGTATCCAAATCTAAATAATACACGCCGTCAAAAATCCTGGCACGTTCCCCTATCAGCTCATCCTGCAACACAATGGCCACATCCTGCTCCCCTGCCATATGGAAATAGGCAGACAAGTCAGCGCGTTCTTTCGTATAAGAATACTTCTCCAAAAACATCGCGCCTAAGCTCACGCCCGCAATCACTATAATAAGGACGACTGCCACCAGCACGGGTATTATCTTTTTTTTCATCCTGCATCCTCCAATCGCCCTATATTATAGCAGACTATTCCCATACCGTCATTACCAATTTTGACTTTTTATTACAATTTATCCGCACCTTCCGGGCACCGGAAAAATCCTGTTACATTTTTATCGTTATAAGGGGTTTTTATGCCGCATGTTCCCTCCGGCCCCCGGTGTGCGGAAAAATCTAGGCGCCAGTCACCAAAAGACGATCCTGTCATACCTGATTTCTTTCACTTTGCCCTTTTCATCCGTTACATAGTCTGGCATGTAAACTGTATCTTCATTCACACAACTGTTTACAATATAGTCCGTAGTGGACGGGGCGCCGTTTAAGTACAGTTTAATCCCTTCGCTTTCTAGCTTTTCAAGCCGCAGCTTCAGCAAAGAGGTTTCCATTTCACAATTCGAAGCCATAATTTCTCCCATCTGTCCTGGGATGCATTTCCTGGCAATTTCCAAAAGGCCCACGTGATATGTCGTGCCACAAAGATAAATTAATCCCAAAACTGATTATAGTTTTTATTTTAATGACGATAATAGAAACAGATAAGATGCCGGATACGTATCTAAAAAATTACCGCTGCGAATTTCCAATTGGGGTGAATTATAACAGATGAAAATCCATAGAAATATTCGCGACAAGCACAAAGCCTGTAAGACTTCCCTTCCCTAAATTTAAAAATGGAATAAAATAAAGAATAACCAAATGGCCTGCGGCCTGAAGGGAATAGATGGAACC
>OFFY01002618.1_pt1 | contig 12318 bp, 13 predicted proteins | sample 1521481 | NCBI WGS metagenome assembly OFFY01 (sample SAMEA3504117, study PRJEB24116) | mouse gut metagenome | biome: mouse gut; feature: mouse-associated habitat; material: faeces | place: Denmark | collected 2011
TCTCCGGGTGGTCCAGCATGGTGGTCTCGTAGACGGTGCCGGTGTAGTAGTCCAGCCCCCGGGCGATGGTCAGGTCCAGCACGAAGTTGGTCTCGGGCACGCCGAAGGCGGCCAGGTTTTTAGCCACGGCCGTCAGCTCGTTCAGGCCCTCGTCAAACTTGGGGTTCCGGCCCCGGTAGCCCTCCAGGGCGGCAAGGACATCGGCATTACAGCCCTTGATATCAATAAACTTGAGAATTTCCGCCGCCTGCTCGTTGGTCAGGCCGATGTCCGGGCCGGTGAGCAGGTCCCGGACCGACTTCTCGCCGATCTTCTCCAGCTTGTCCACCGTGCGCATGATGGAGCCCGCCTTGGACGTCAGCCCCAGCATGGCGTAAAAGCCGTTGAGAATCTTTCGGTTGTTCACCCGAATCTGGAAGCGCTTCAGCCCCAGAGAGGTGAAGGTGCGGTAGATAATGGCGGGAATCTCCGCGTCATTGGAAATATCCAGCTGGCCATCGCCGATGACGTCGATGTCCGCCTGATAGAACTCGCGGAACCGGCCCCGCTGGGCCCGCTCGCCCCGATAGACCTTGCCGATCTGAAAGCGGCGGAAGGGAAAGGCCAGTCTGGCGTAGTTCAGGGCCACATACTTGGCCAGGGGGACGGTGAGGTCGAAGCGGAGGGACAGGTCGCTGTCGCCCTTGGTGAAGCGGTAGATCTGCTTTTCCGTCTCGCCGCCGCCCTTGGCAAGAAGAATCTCGCTGGCTTCGATGAGGGGGGTGTCCAGAGGGGTGTAGGCATAGAGGGAGAAGGACTCCCGGATGATGGCCGCCATGCGGTCGAACTGAATCTGCCGGGCGGGGAGAAGCTCCATAAAGCCGGAGAGGGTGCGCGGTTGTACCTTAGCCATAAATATGTTCCTTTCTCTTTCAATTACACACATAGTTGTTCTTTTCTCTTATTAAAAAGAAAAGAACCAAAAGACAAAACCCCCGTAAAAGCAGACGCTCCTATCCCCATGATTGGACAGGAGCGCGTACATGCGGCGGGGACCGCGGTTACAGGGCGAAGGGCACCCGGTTGGGGTTCATACCCAGGCGCCAGTCCAGGTCACCCCGGGCCAGGCCGTGGATGAGCAGCTCGGCGGTGGCCACGTTGGTAGCCACGGGGACGGAGTGCTGATCGCACAGGCGGGTGATATACAGCACATCCTTGTCCATCTCGTTGTCCTGGGGGGAGTTGAAAAAGAGCACCATGTCGATCTCGTTGTAAATGATGCGCTGGCCGATCTGCTCAATACCGCCGTGCTCGTGGGATAGAAAAAGCTGGACGGGCAGGCCGGTGGACTCGGCCACCATGCGCCCGGTGGCGTTGGTGCCGCAGACGGAGTGCTTGGATAGAATGCCGCAGTAGGCAGTGCAGAACTGGACCATTAATTCTTGTTTTTTGGTATGGCTCATAATTGCGATGTTCATGGCATCAACCTCCTTATATGTATTGGCGGGCGCTATCGAATGCGCATGATGGGGATGTGGTCCCCCTCCAGCCGCCAGGCGATGTTCCGGCAGGCCAAGGCCGCGCCTTTCGGCCCTCGGGTGGTGAGGGGCAGCCCCAGGTTGGCGCACAGGATGACCTGAGGATCCTCGGGCACCACGCCGATCAGGGGCAGTCCGGCGGCGTCCATGGCGTCGTCGATGGTGGCGCGCAGCTTGCGCAGCAGCTTGGTCTGGATGCGGTTCATCACCAGATGAACGATCTTTAGATGCTCCAGCTCCGCCACAGCCCGCTGGGCGTCCCGCAAGGAGGAGGCGTCGCTGGTGGAAACCACCAGCGCCCGGTCCGCGCCGCAGACGGCCAGTCGGAAACCGGCGCCCAGGCCGGCGGGGGAGTCAATAAGAATGTAGTCGTACATGGTGCGGGCGGTATCCAGCAGAGCCCGCACCTTTTCCGGGGTGAGGCTGGGGGGAAGGGACATGGGAGAGGTGAGCAGCCACAGCCCTTTCAGCGTGGGGTGCTCCACCGCGGCCCTGGCCAGGGGACAGCGCCCCAGAGCCACGTCGGAGAAGTCCATCAGGGCCCGGTCGTTGAGACCCAGGGAGATGTCCAGATTGCGCAAGCCGATGTCCATGTCGATACACAGCACCGTCCGGCCCATCAGGGCCAGCCAGGCGGCAACGCCGCCGGTAATGGAGGTCTTCCCGGTGCCGCCCTTGCCGGAAGTAATGGTAATTACGGTGCCCATGGAAGAAACCTCCTATTTTATAGTTTTAATATATCATAAATCTGAAGTCCGTCAACCTTTTTTTCAAAATGTTTTAGAAAAAATTTACAATTTACCAGGAACTTTTAGAAAAGAGCGGGTCAAAGCGGCTGCTTTTGTATTTTTGACCACCTGCGAGGATATCCCCGCAAGGTGGGGGCCAGCTTTTCAATGACGATAAGGCGGTGGGTGACGCCGGTTCCAGGAATGGCGTAATCCTCCACAGCGGCCACCTGGCCGCCCAGCAGCCTGACGGCGTGGTCCGCTCCGGCCAGCTCCTCGTCGCTGCCGGTGGACTTCAAGGCCAGGAACTTTCCCCCTACCTTCACATAGGGCAGGCACAGCTCGCACAGCACCCGCAGGTCGGCCACCGCGCGGGCGGCGGTAAAGTCGAAGCTGTCCCGGAAGCCCTTTGCCAGAGCCTGTTCCTCCGCCCGGGCGTGGAGGGTGCGGACGCCGCTCAGCTTTAGAGCCTGTGCAGTCTCGTCCAGCCAGTCCAGCCGCTTGTTCAGCGAATCCAGGAGGGTCACGTCCAGGGAGGGAACCAGCGTTTTCAACACCAGTCCGGGGAAGCCCGCCCCGGTGCCCACATCGATAAGCGTTTTACCCTGGAAATCGCAGTATTTGAGAAGTGCGGCGCAGTCCAGCATATGCAGCCGGGCCACCCCCTCGGGCTCCCGGATGGCGGTGAGGTTCATCACCTGGTTCTTTTCCAGAAGACGCTGACCGTACCGCGACAGCATGGCGGGGGCGTCCTCCGGGACCTGGGCGGTCAGTCCCAGCTCCTCCAGCCCGGAGGAAATGATTTGTTCCATGGTTCAGCCTCCCCAGGTGATGACGACGGTGTAGAACTGGGAGAAGTTAGACAGCAGTCCAATAATCCCGATGGGCAAAGTGACCAGAGCCAGCAGCCAGCACAGCGCTGCCAGGGCGATGGCGGGCCCCTTCCCCGGCTTCCCGGTGGAGCGCCAGGACACCAGCGACACGATCCCCAGCCCAACGAGGCCGGGAACGGTAAGCAGAGGGCCCAGGTTGCCCAGCCCTGTGCCGGTAAAGTAGAAGTAGGTGGTCAGGGCCAGAAGGATGACCATGTAGACGACTCCGATCCAGGCCAGAGCCCGCTTGACGGGGGAGGCGGGAGTATACCCTCGGCCCTCCTCCGGCCGGGGAGCGCGTTTGTCCTCCGGCATTTACCGACTCTCCTTCAACAGGTCCCGAATCTCCGTGAGCAGCTTCTCCTCAGCGGAGGGCTCGGGGGGAGCGGGGGGAGCCTCCTCCTTCTTGCGGTGGAAACGGTTGATGGCCTTAATCATGCAGAACACCACAAAGGCCATAACCAGGAAGTTGAGAACGGCCTGGATAAAGTTGCCGTAGGCGATCACCGCCCCGTTGACGGTGAAGTACAGCTCTGCGAAGGAAATGCTGCCGGTAAAGATGCCCAGCAAGGGCATAATGATGTCGTTAATCAGGGAGGTGGTGATGGAGCTGAACGCTCCGCCGATAATGACGCCGACGGCCATATCCATCACATTGCCTCTGGCGATAAACTGCTTGAATTCCTCCATGAATTTTTTCATACGCATCGCTTACCCTTTCTTACAAATGCCGCTTACCAGTGGCCCTCTTCGCCCCGGACGTGTGTCTGCTTAATGCCCATCTGGAGGTTGTACAGGGTCTTGTTCAGCGAGGTAATCTCCTGCTCCGTGAGCTGGGCGAAGAGGATGCCGTACCAAAACTGCCCCGGGGCGTGCTCCACGCACCGGACGACCTGGCCCAGGAAGTTCAGCGGGGCGTAGTCCTCCAGCTTGACCCGGATGCGCACGACCTCGTCCTCCGCGTGGATATACTCCGACTGCACGCAGCATCCGCCGGTGCTGATGTTTACCAGGGTGCACTCCTCCGGGTTGCGCTGGCGCTCGTCGTCGGAGCGGTAGAGAGACACCGGCGTGGTGAAGGGGAGGCGGAAGTTGTCCCGGTGCTCCACATGGTGTTCAATCTTCAGGCTTTTCAGCCGGAGAAGGGTCCGGCCAGACTCCTGGACAACGCCGCTGAGGCAAATGGGGATCAGCCGTCTGTCGTAGCCGCTGAGGCTGACCGCGGCCCCCACAGGAGAAATCTTGAAGGACAGCTCGCCGGGCAGCCGGCCCAGCGTCAGGGAGTCGGGGGAGAACTCGGTCACCCGGCCGGAGAGCAAGGGCTCGCCCTCTCTGGTCATCACGTCCAGGTGCATTCCCTCGTACAGCTCCCCGGTAGGAGCGGCTTCCGAAGAGGGGGGCGCCTGCTTGGGATGCTGTTCCGTCTCCCAGAGCAGCTCCTCATCGTCCTCGTCGTCCCGGGAAAAGAATGAAAAAATACCCATAATGGCCTCTCCTTATTGATCTTATTTTTGGGGCTTCATGACCTCCAGGCCGCCCATGTAAGGCTGGAGCACCTTGGGGATCGCCACGCTGCCATCGGCCTGGAGGTTGTTCTCCAGGAAGGCGATGAGCATACGGGGGGGAGCTACCACGGTGTTGTTCAGGGTGTGGGGCAGATAGGTGCCCTTCTCGCCTTTCACCCGCATTTTCAGCCGCCGGGCCTGGGCGTCGCCCAGGTTGGAGCAGGAGCAGACTTCGAAATACTTCTGCTGCCGGGGGGACCAGGCCTCGATGTCGCAGGACTTCACCTTCAGATCGGCCAGGTCGCCGGAGCAGCACTCCAGCTGCCGCACGGGGATGTCCAAGGAGCGGAACAGCTCCACCGAGTAGCGCCACATCTTCTCGTACCAGTCCATGGAGTCCTCGGGCCGGCACACCACGATCATCTCCTGCTTCTCGAACTGGTGGATGCGGTAGACGCCCCGCTCCTCAATACCGTGGGAGCCCTTCTCCTTGCGGAAGCAAGGGGAGTAGGAGGTGAGGGTCTGAGGCAAGGAGGACTCGGGGATGATCTGGTCGATGAATTTGCCGATCATGGAGTGCTCGCTGGTGCCGATGAGATACAGGTCCTCCCCCTCGATCTTGTACATCATGGCCTCCATGTCGGTCTGGGACATGACGCCCTCCACCACGTTGCCGTGGATCATGAAGGGGGGGATGCAGAAGGTGAAGCCCTTGCCGATCATAAAGTCCCGGGCATAGGCCAGCACCGCTTCGTGGAGCCGGGCCACATCGCCCAGCAGGTAGTAGAAGCCGCTGCCCGACACCCGGCCGGCGGCGTCCATATCCACTCCGTGGAAGGATTCCATAATCTCGGTGTGGTAGGGAATCTCAAAATCGGGTGTCATGGGCTCTCCGAAGCGCTCCACCTCCACGTTGGCGCTGTCGTCGGGACCGATGGGAACGGAGGGGTCGATGATGTTGGGAATGACCAGCATGATCTTCCGAATTTCCTCGGCCAGCTCGGTCTCCTTCTGCTCCAGCTCGGCCAGCCGGTCGGCGTTGGCCTTCACCTTGGCCTTGGCCTCCTCAGCCTCGGCCAGCTTGGAGGGGTCCTTCTTAGCCTGGCCCATGAGCATCCCCACCTGCTTGCTCAGGGTGTTCCGGGCGGCCCGGAGCTCGTTGGCCTCGGACATGGCCGCACGGTTTTCCGCGTCCAGAGCCAGCACCCGGTCTACCAGGGGGAGCTTCTCCTCCTGGAACTTCTTTTTGATGTTTTCCTTTACGGCGTCGGGGTTTTCCCGGACAAAGCGAATGTCAAGCATTGTAATTCTCTCCTTTGTCGTAATGTTTCACGTGAAACATCGTCGTCGCACGCTTCATATCCTTCGCTTCCGCGCAAGCGCGAAAGCTCACTCATTCCACTGCTCCGCCTCTCCAAAGCACAACCGCTCCGCTGGGTTGTGCTTTGGGGCCGCCTTTGGCGGCTACTTAATTACTTTGTTTCGAATCTCCATATACCTGTCGTAGGGGGAGAAGCGGTCGTTGCCGGTGGCGCTCTCCTTGGGGAGGTACTCCGCCAGCGGTCCCGCCTCGGGGGTCGTGTCCGGACTTTCCAGCTGCTCGATCAGACTGCGGCACAGCCCGATCTTTCCCCGGACGTAGGCCTCGTCAATCTGCCAGAAATAGTCCATGGCCTGGGAGGTCCAGGCAAGGACGTTCTCCGTGTGGGCGAGGGCGGCGGTGGCGCCGTCCAGGCCGGCCTCAAATTCGTTTGCAGCCGCCTTTTGCCGGGCAAGCTCCTGCTCCAGCTCTTTCACCTGGTCCTGCAGGGCCTTGTTATCCTCCAGAATCCCGTTGAGGGTCTGGGTGGCGGAGACAGACTGCCGGATGTTGTCCTGGTTCTCCTCCTGGAGCCGCTGATATTGTCTCCGCTCCATTATAAATGTAATCAGGAGCAGGACAAAGGCGGCGAAAAAAAGCACGGCGATATATCGAAGCACTGAGCTCTGCCGCCGGCTTCTGCCCGCCCTGGCCGACTGCCGTCTGGGGGCCGGGGTGGAGTGAGCCGGCGCCTCTATGCGGTCCTCAGACAAGGGGAACACCCCCCTCACCGTTCAAGCGGCGGAGCAGCGCCAGAAGGGCCTCCAGGTCCTGGTCGCTGTAATACTCCAGCTCGATCCGGCCTTTCTTTCCCTTGTGAGCAATTTTTACTTTTCGGCCCAGCCGACCGGCCAGGTCCTTTTCCAGCTCCCCCAGATAGAGGGAGAGGTCGGGACCCTGGGTCTGGGGCCTTTCCTTCTTTTCCTTTTGGAGGGACTTTATCAACGCCTCGGTCTGCCGGACCGAGAGCTGTTCCTTTACCACCCGGGCGGCCGCCTCCTTCTGCAAGGCGGCGGTGGGGGCGCCCAGAATGGCCCGGGCGTGGCCGGCGGAGAGGGCGTTCTCCTCCACCAGCTTCATGACCTCATCGGGCAGAGCCAGCAGCCGCAAGGTGTTGGTAATGGCGGGCCGGGACTTGCCCATCTGCCGGGCCACCTGCTCCTGAGTGAGGCCGTATTCCTCCATCAGAGTGCGGTAGCCCCGGGCCTCCTCGGCGGGATTCAGGTCCTCCCGCTGGAGATTCTCGATGAGTCCCAGCTCCATCACCTTGCGGTCGTCCGCCTCAATGATGACGGCGGGCACCTCCCGGAGCCCGGCGGCCTTGGCCGCCCGCCACCGCCGCTCCCCGGCGATAATCTGGTAGTAGCCGGAGGCCAGCCGGCGCACCGTCAGGGGCTGAATGATTCCGTGGACCCGGATGGACTCGGCCAGGTCGGACAAAGCCTCCTCGTCAAAGCGCTTCCGGGGCTGGTTCAGTCCGGGCTCCACCTGGGAAATGGGCAGAGAGACGGAACCCTCGTTCTGCTCCGGCAGGTCTGGGTCGCCCAGCAAGGCGTTCAGCCCCCGGCCCAGACCCAGTTCTGTCTTTCGTTTTGCCATATTGTTACCTCGCAATCATTTCCTCGGCCAGCAGCTTGTAGGCCTCCGCGCCCCGGGAATAGGGATCGTAAGCCGAGATGGGCTTGCCGTGGCTGGGGGCCTCGGACAGACGGACGTTCCGGGGAATGACGGTGGCGTACACCTGCCCGGGGAAGTGGCGCTTGACCTCCTCCGCCACCTGGAGGGACAGGTTGGTCCGGCTGTCGAACATGGTGAGCAGGACCCCCTCCATGGACAGCCCCGGATTCAGCCGCCGCTTCACCAGCCGGACGGTGGCCAGCAGATCGCTCAGGCCCTCCAGGGCGTAGTATTCGCACTGTACCGGCACCAGCAGCGACCCGGCGGCGCACAGGGCGTTGACGGTGAGCAGCTCCAGAGAGGGGGGACAGTCAATAAAGATGTAGTCGTACTTTTCCGTCAGACTGTCCAAGGCGTTTTTCAGCAGCATCTCCCGGTTGTCAATGCCGATCATCTCAATGCCCGCCCCGGCCAGCGCCTTGTTGGAGGGCAGCACGTCGCCGAACTTGGTGGACACCACCGCGCGGGCCGGGTCGGCTCCGCTGACCAGTACGTCGTACACGTTGGGGGAGGCGGCGTTCTTGTCCACACCCATGCCGGAGGTGGCGTTGGCCTGGGGGTCAAAGTCGCATAACAATACCTGCCGGCCCAGAGAATGGAGGGCGGCGGTGATGTTGACGGTGGTGGTGGTCTTGCCCACTCCGCCCTTTTGGTTGACGACGGCGATGATCTTGGCCATGGGACGGGCCTCCTCGGGAAAATAGAAATAGCTGTTGTGCAATTTCTCATTATATCAACCGGCGGCGGGGATTTCAACTGTTTTTGTATTTTTCTTAAAAAGAACATTGAGGCCGCTTACGCGGCCTCAATGTTTCACGTGGAACATTACCCCGCCCGGCGGGGGATGTGGATGGTGAGGGTAATTGCGTCCTCGCTGTCCTGACGGCTGCACTGGGCGTCTACCCCGGCGGAGCGCATGACGTCCAGGCTGCGGGTGATGGTATTCAGAAACAGGCGCACGTCCTTTATAACAAAAACAGGGCGCCTTCGGGCGGGGTGCGCCTTGGACGAAAGCATCCCGTCCACCAGGACCTCGGTCTGGGCCACGGTCAGTCCCTGGTTCACCACCTGCCGGGCGCCCTCCAGCTGCTGCTCCGGGGCGTCCAGCCGGAGCAGGGCACGGGCGTGGCGCTCGGTGGCCCCGCCGTCCCGGAGCAGGGAGAGCACATCGGGGGACAGCTTCAGCAGCCGCAGCTTGTTGGCCACTGCGGACGGGCTCTTGCCGATGCGCCGGGCGGCCTCCTCCTGGGAGATGTGGTAGGTGTCGATAAGCTTCCGAAGAGCGGCGGCCTCCTCCCAGAAGTCCAGGTCCCGGCGCTGGAGGTTCTCCACCAGGGCCAGCAGGGAGGAGGCCTGTCCGTCGGTCTGGATGGACAGACAGGGGACCTCCTCCAGGCCGGCCAGACGGGCGGCCCGAAGCCGGCGCTCCCCGGCCACCAGCTCCCACCGGCCCTCCCGGCGGCGGACGGTGAGGGGCTGGAGGAGCCCCAGCTCCCGAATGGAGGCGGCCAGCTCCTCAAGGTCGGACTGGGCAAAGGCCCGCCGGGGCTGGCCTGGGTTGGGGCAGATGGCGTCTACGGACAGAAACAAAACGCGCCCGGAGTCGAAAAGACCCTTCTTTTGTAGTGGCCACATAAAAAATCCGCCTTTCAATCGTAGTCTATATTCAGATATTACCATAAATTGGAAAATATAAGGTCGAAGGCGGTCGCCGGCAAAAAATTTCCCGGGTAAAGAGGGGCGGAGTGCGGGGGAGCGGCGGGAGAGAATGGAGAAAATTGCCGGAAATGACAGGAATTGGCCTGCAAAATTGTGCAAAATTCGGGGGATAAACGAAAAAAAAAGATTGAAAGCCGGAAGGTTTTCTTGTACAATGTAGCTGTGGTAATTTTCAATAAAGACGATGTGGCCCGTACCTTCGGGCCGCTGTTATTTTCAAAAAGGCGGTGGAACCCATGGAGCTGCTCAAACAGCGCATCCGTCAGGATGGCACAGTGAAGGGGAACGACGTGCTGAAGGTGGACAGTTTTCTGAACCACCAGATTGACGTTGCCCTCTTGGGGGAAATCGGCAAGGAGTTCCGGCGGCGCTTCGCGGACTGCGGCGTGAACAAGATCTTGACTATCGAGGCCTCGGGCATCGGGATCGCTTGTATCACGGCGCAGTCTTTTCACTGCCCGGTGCTCTTTGCCAAGAAGAGCCAGACCAAAAACATCGCCGGCGAGGTATACACCACCAAGGTGGAGTCCTTTACCCATGGGAAGGTGTACGACGTGATCGTCTCCAAAAAGTTTCTGGGGCCGGATGACACCGTTCTGATTATCGACGACTTTCTGGCCAACGGCGCGGCCCTGGAAGGGCTCATCGACCTGGTGAATCAGGCCGGGGCCAGGCTGGCCGGGGCGGGCATCGTGATCGAGAAGGCCTTCCAGCCCGGGGGCGACCGCCTGCGCGCCAAGGGCGTCCGGGTGGAATCCCTGGCCCGGGTGAAGTCCATGAGTGAGGAGACCGGGGTGGCGTTTGTGGATTAAAACCGGATTTCCGGTTTTAATATATAAGGTAGGAAACGAACTGTACTGTTAAGGAGGAAACAGAATGAAGAAAATTCTCGCGCTGGCTCTGGCCGCTGCCATGAGCCTGTCCCTGGCCGCCTGCGGCGGCAACGGCGGCACCAGCAAACCCGGCTCCGCCGCCGGCAGCCCCAGCTCCGCCAGCCAGCCCGGCGCCGACGTGTCCACCCCCACGGGCGCCAAGTCCGATTTTAAGGTAGGCGCCGTCTATATCACCAGCCAGAACGACACCGCCGGCTACACCTTCCAGCACCACAACGGCATCACCACCGCCATGAAGGCCCTGGGTCTGGACCCCGCCGACCTGATCGTGGTGGACAACGTGCCCGATAACGACGACACCGCCGTGGCCACCGCCATCGACACCGTGGTCAACCAGGGGGCTGACATCGTGTTCGGCATCTCCTTCGGCTATATCAACTCCATGAACGATAAGGCCGCCGACTACCCCGACGTAATCTTCTCCCACGGCACCGGCTACATGGCCAACGACACCAACTTCAACAACTATTTCGGCCGCATCTATCAGGCCCGCTACCTGGCCGGCATCGCCGCCGGCATGAAGTCCGTGGAGCTGGGCAACAACAGCATCGGCTATGTGGCCGCCTACAACCGGCAGTACGCCGAGACCTGCTCCGGCATCAACGCCTTCGCCCTGGGCGCCCAGTCGGCCAACCCCGACGCGGTGGTCCACGTGAACGTGATCGACACCTGGGGGGACGAGGCCAAGGAGAAGCAGGCCGCTCAGGCCCTCATCGACGCCTATAACTGCTGCGTCATCTCCCAGCACTGCGACTCCGCCCAGCCCCAGCTGGTGGCCGCCCAGAATAACGTGTTTGGCTGCGGCTACAACTCCGACATGACCGACCAGGCCCCCACCGCCCACCTGACCTCCGCCATCTGGCACTGGAATGTGTACTATGAGACCGCCATCAAGGCCGCCATGGACTGCAACGGCGACGCCTCCAAGTTTGTGGAGAACATGGGCGGAAACGCCTACTACGCCGGCCTGGCCGAGGGCTTTGTAGACGCCTCCCCCCTGAATGAGGCCGTGGCCGCCCCCAACACCAAGGCCGTCATGGACGCCGTCCGGGAGCTCATCGTCTCCGGCGAGTGGGACGTGTTCTCCGGCGTGAAGCTGAGCTACAACATCTCTGAGGACGGCAAGGTGGAGATCGTCAGGACCGACGCCCCCCTGATGTCCGACGGCAAGCAGCTGGTGGACGGCGCTCTGGTGGATATGGAACCCGAGATCGTCCCCGCCGGCGGCCCCTCCGTGGACGACGGCGTCATCAAGGGCGAGATGAACTACAACGTAGCGGGCGTCGTGGAGGGCTAAGGCCTCCCGCCCCAACAACGCAGACCCGAACCGGGCCGGCCGGATCATCCGGCCGGCCCGCATGTTTTAGGAGATGGGAGAGAGGGTATGGAGCAGCAATACGCCATTGAGATGCGGGGCATCTGCAAGAGCTTTGGCAGCGTGGCCGCCAACAAAAATGTCAACCTGAACGTGAAGCCCGGGGAAATTCTTGCCCTGCTGGGGGAGAACGGCTCGGGCAAGACCACCCTGATGAACATGCTGTCGGGCCTCTACAAGCCGGACAGCGGCTCCATTTTTGTGGACGGCCGGGAGGTGGCCATCAACTCCCCGGAGGACGCCAAAAAGCTGGGCATCGGCATGGTTCACCAGCACTTCAAGCTGGTGGATGTGTTCTCCGCCGCCGACAACATCTGGCTGGGGGACGAGAAGTCGGGGGGCATCCTGAAAAAAGACCGGTACGGCGTGATTGGGGAGATGGCCAGGCAGTTTGGCTTTGACATCGACCCCCGGAAAAAGGTGTACAACATGGCCGTCTCCGAAAAGCAGACTTTGGAGATTGTCAAGGTGCTGTACTACGGGGCCCGGATCATCATTCTGGACGAGCCCACCGCCGTGCTCACCGTGCAGGAGACGGCCAGGCTCTTTGACGTGCTGCGGCGGATGCGGGCGTCGGGCCACGCCATTATCATCATCACCCACAAGCTCAACGAGGTGATGGAGATATCCGACCGGGTGGCCATCCTGCGCAAGGGGGAGTACATTACCACC
>OFFY01002635.1_pt1 | contig 12263 bp, 6 predicted proteins | sample 1521481 | NCBI WGS metagenome assembly OFFY01 (sample SAMEA3504117, study PRJEB24116) | mouse gut metagenome | biome: mouse gut; feature: mouse-associated habitat; material: faeces | place: Denmark | collected 2011
AGGCCGCTTTCCGAATTTATTTCGGATATCCGGAAAGAAATTGATTCCAAAGAAATCCGTAAAGAAGAAGAGGCCGGCAAAAACTCATAAAAATAAAAAGAATAATTTGCAGCATACCTTCAAATACTAAATCCGGCCGGTGATATCTGGCCGGATTTTTTAGAATAGAGAGGAAGGAATATTATGACCAAATTACAATGTTCTGCAATGAATTGTTATTACAATGAAAACCGGTACTGCTGCAAAGGAGATATTATGGTAGAGGGACAGGACGCTAAAGATGCGCAGGGAACCTGCTGTTCAAGCTTCCGTGAGAGAAAGGGCGATTCGGTCAGAAATTCTATGAACGAGCCGAGGAAAAATATTGACGTAGACTGCCATGCCTGCAACTGTGTGCATAATGAGGACTGCAAATGCAATGCGGATCAGATTGGGATTGGCGGCAGACATGCCTGTGAATGCCGTGAAACAGAGTGCACGTCATTTTGCTGCAAATAGCAGATAAAGTGAGAAAAGAGGCATCCGGCGCAATTTTTGTCGGATGCTGTCTTTACCTGTAGATACAAAATTTTGTTTCAAACGACGTTTTCAGGCTATTTCAGGTGATTTTCGAAAATATTTGTCGAAATAAGCAGAAAAAAAACTATCGAATTTGTTTGATTTTTGTTGGATAAGAGGTTAAAATGTCTACAAGGGTAAGGAACACAGGAAAACCAAGTAAAGTTACTGTCAGCATCCGTAAGCCCAAATAAGGCAGGGAGGTTGTCCGGATAAAAACTGAATTAATGGAGAACAAAATGAAAGAATTATTGGAATTGCAGGAGGACATTGAACGTCAGAGAAGCATAGTCAATGAAATGATTGAACATGGTACGGATGATGAAGATTTTATGGAAGCAAATCAGAAAATGGATCGTTTGATAGAAAAATACATAGAACTGGAGGCGCGTGAAAAGCAGTTAGCATATCAGGGTAAGTAGATTTAGTGCGATTACATCAGCTTATATGAAAAGCTGGTGTATTTTTTTTGAAATCATTTCAATCTATAAAATGAAAACAAAATATATAGAATGTACGCTTGTATCGGACAGGAGCTATGTTACACTTAAACTGAGACGGTTTATTGGTGCATATGGGGCATGAAAGCCGCGAATATTATAATAGGAAGAAAAAGGAGGACAGAAATGAAGACAAAATCAAAAAGAGTAGTAAAACGGTTTACACTGGCGTCTTTTTTCCTGGCTGTTATGCTTGGCGTCACGGGGGCAAGCGCTTCCGCTGCCAATGCAGAAGCGGTGACGGGGAACGAATGGACGACGCCGGAAATAGTCCGGGTAAACCAGACAGACGCCAGGGCTTCTGTTATTCCATTTGACGATTTGGAATCGGCAAAGAATAACCCAACCCTGCGTTTGGGAAAAAATTCCCCCAATTACATTGATTTGGACGGCACATGGAAGTTTAACTGGGTATCCAAACCGGCGGATAAGCCGGATATTACAGGAGTTACGAGTATACCGGAACATTATTTTGATATTACGGTGCCTTCAAGCTGGCAGACTAATATGCAGTATGCCGGATGGAAAGGCGATGAGATTGACTGGCCGATTTACAATAACCAGGATTATCCGTGGGAGGCTTCCGGAAACGGCGTGGCAAAGCAGCCAAGGGGAGACGGTTCTGCGGCGCCGGCGGCTTACAATCCGGTCGGCACGTATATGAGGACGGTTACGATTGATGAAAAAGATATCGGCAGCCGTTTTATCATTACGTTTAACGGTGTGGAATCGGGATTTTATCTGTATGTCAACGGGCAGGCGGTCGGATATGACGAGGATAGCTTTACCACGGCGGAATTTGACATTACGGATTACCTTCATGCCGGAGAGAACCTGATTGCGGCGCAGGTATACCACTATACGACAGGCAGTTATATAGAAAACCAGGATATGATTTACTACGCGGGAATCCACCGCGACGTTTATATTACAAAACAGCCAAAAGTATCCATATTCGACTACAATGTGGAAACGACGTTTGAAAACCACGATTACGGACAGGCGAACCTGGAGTTAAAAGTGGATGTGGCCAATACGGCGGATGCCGCCGCGGCTCGTCAGGTGCGCGCATATCTGTACGACGGCGCGGGTAATGTGGTTCCGTCCGTAAACGGGATTGTGCAGAACGTAAACCCGGCGGCAGGAGAAGAAGCGGCAGCGGTGTTTCACGCTGTAGTAGAAAACCCGAAGCTGTGGTCTGCGGAGTTTCCCAACCTGTATACGCTTGTGATGGCGCTGTATGACGACGACGGCAGCCTTTTGCAGACGGTTGGAAAACGCGTCGGGTTCCGTGAGTTTTACATAGAAGGCGATCCCGGCAAATCAGAGATGCGCCTCAACGGGCAGAATATTGAATTTTACGGCGTGTGCAGGGGCGAAGCGGATCCTGCGGGCGGACACCATATCCCGTATGATACGATTGTAAAGGATGTGCAGAACGCCAAGCAGTTAAACATCAACGCAATCCGTACGAGCCATTTCCCGCCGGATCCGCATCTGATTGAACTGGCGGACGAATACGGGCTTTATATTATGGACGAGGTCAATGTAGAGTCTCATAATGCCCGTACGATGGGAATCCCTTCAGATGCAAAATATGAGTCTTCCGGCAGCGGGGACAGGGTATTCCCGGGCAATGACAGGCGTTATCAGAACGCTATGGTAGACCGCATGACAAGCCTTGTGATGCGCGATAAGAACAATGCGTCCGTATTGATTTATTCCCTGGGGAACGAAGCGGGCTCCGATAAGTCTGACAGGCTTGCGCCCGATCCGCAGGAAGGAAACTTTAACCGGATGATCGATGTTATCAAAGCGTTCGATTCGGAAAAACTGATCCATTACCAGGGGTGGGTCGGCAATCAGAGAGTAGACATTGAAGGTACGATGTACCCGGCGCACAATAAATTAAATCCCGGGGAAAAGCCGTTTATTATGATGGAATACCAGCATTCCATGGGAAATACGGGCGGTGATTTTGAAAAATATACGGATGCCTTTGAAGCGTCCCCGCGGTTCCAGGGCGGATTTATCTGGGATTACGTAGACCAATCGGCTTATACGCCAAAAAACGGTAAAGGCGGCCCCGGCCTTACAAAAGACGATTTGTTCTTTGGGTTTGATCACAGCTGGAAACAGGGGAGCGACGATTACAATTTCTGCGTCAACGGGTTTATTTTCCCGGATCGTACGTGGTCGCCGCAGGCATATGAGATTAAATACCGCCAGCAGGATTTAAAATTTGTACAGACTGCTGCGCAGGCGGCGGAAAACAAATTTACAGTAAAGAACTTTAACCGCTTTAAAAATGCGAATTTTTATGAACTGACATGGGCTGTCTTGGAAAACGGCAGCGTGCTGCAGGAAGGAACGTTTACAGACGACGAGGCAGATCTGCTCCCGCCGCAGGGCAGTATCGGGACGGCTTCTTTCAAGGAACTGGCCGTGCCGTTTACCGTAACGGAACCGAAAGCAGGGGCGGAATACATCCTTCAGATTGAATATAAGTTAAAAGAAGATCTGGTATATGCGAAAAAAGGCTATGTCCAGGGAAGCGAGCAGTTTCTTATGGACGTGGAAACAAAAGAGAAGGTCGTAGAACTGGACGCATTGCCGGAACTTACGACGGCAAACGGGGACAAAACAGTCGTCATTACAGGCGCTACAGAAGCAGGGAAAGCGTTTACGGTTGCTTTTGATAAAGAAACGGGCCTTATGGACGTTTATCAGGTAGGCGGTAAGGATTTGATTACAAAAGCCCCGGTAGGATCCTTTTTCAGGCCGGAGCCGGATCAGAACGCGGCGATTGGCGGAACCGGGTGGAGAACCGGAGGGGAAGCCTATGATAAATGGTACGGCCAGGGTGAAAATATGAAAGACGTTACGGTACGGGTAACTTCTGTTATCCCCCAGGCGACTACGGTCAGCGTCAGTGCAAAGCTGCAAAACGACAGCGTTTATGATACGGAATATACGGTTTACGGCAATGGAACCGTAATGGTAAAGGCCAAATTGGCGCCGTCGGAAACGGCTCCTTCCCAACTCGGCGAATTTGGCATGTGGATGCAGGCGCCCGGCGAATATGAAAATATGACCTGGTACGGCAGGGGGCCAAGCGAGACGTACTGGAACCGCAAAGCCGGAAATATGGCGGGCGTTTTCAGCGGCAGCGTAACGGATCAGTTTGTGCCGTATGTCAGGATACAGGAAAACGGGAATAAGACGGATGTACGCTGGCTGGCGTTACTAAACGACGAGGGCGACGGCTTACTGGCCAGCATGGTTTACGGCGGCGATATGTTAGAAGCGGTTGCGCTGCACTATACGCCGGGAGAACTTTCCACGCATCAGTCCGGCAACTGGTACCCGTACCAGGCCCAGGCGACAGAAGAAGTGAATTTACGCCTGCTTTTGCACCAGAAGGGCGTTGGGAATGTAAACTGGAGCACGGAACCGGTCAGCGCGGTAATCAATAAGACAGACTCTAAATTGCTGGAATACTCCTATATGCTGATGCCATTGTCAAAGGACGAGGATCCGATGGAGAAATCCCGGGTAGTAATGGAAGAGCTTCCGGAGATCCCGGCTATTACGTCCATCCGGTTTGACGACAAGGTTTTGTCGGATTTTGATCCGAACCAGACGGAGTATACGGTTGTGCTTCCGTCCGGCTACACGGGCATCCCCAATGTATCCGCAACCGGGCCTTCCACACTGGAAATTGCCTGTACGCAGGCAGAGGCGGTTCCCGGCGCAGCGGTTGTAACGGCCGCATATACCTCCCCGGATACGGGCATGGTAACGCAGACAGAATATACGGTGGTTTTTGACCCGGGTACCAGTGAAGTGGAGCGGCCGTTGAGCAGGCTGGGAACGATTCCATCCATGAAGGAGGAAACGCCGGCGATCCATCCGGGCGGCAGGCTGTTATTTGCTTATTCCGGATATCATGGGATTTATCCGGATATGTCGGAAAAAGGGGCGTTATTGACGACTGGGCCTGGAAATGCGCAGACAACCTATGAAACCGGTTTTGCCGGAAATGCGGAGCAGATTCTGGATATCGATATTTCGTCGCTGGATGCAAAAGCATTCTCAGGCGTAGGCGGCATTGACTGGGCTTTAAAAGCGAACAATTCAAAATCCACAATTATATTCGAGGTTTGGGCGCACAAGGATGTCAGCGTTTTAACAGAAGATTATTATAAGGATCCGGAGCATATCAACAATGATAAAAACGGCAACGGCTCAGCAGACTGGACGGCGTCCGGCTGGACAAAATTGGCGTCATCCGCCCTGCTTACCGGAACCTCAAAAGAACCGAAACATATTTTTGACGGGATACCGATGACATATGAGGAGGAAGGCTCTGAAAAATCCTATGAAGCAATCCGCCTTGTCATGAATGCAAACGGCAGCAACAGCCACGATCAGGGCGTATGGGGCGATCCGAGGATTAAGTGCATTACGGAAGAATGGCCGGGCAGCGGTTTTGAAGATCCGAAAGAAGATGCGTTAGAGATAAAAGTCAACGGCGTCGCCCTGAGAAATTTTGATCCGTCGTCCAAAGAATACGATGTGAAATTAAGTTATGGGATGGGACTGCCTGAGGTTACGGCGCTTGTATGCGACCAGGGCGCAGCCGTTCCGGTAAAAATTTCAGAAATTACACAGATACCGGGCGACGTTACCGTTTCATATGACAACGGGACGCCGACGGAGTATACGATTCATTTTACAAAAGATACCGCGATGGAAGAAACGACAGTATTCTTATCGGACGCTGTGGAAATTCCAAGTATGGAGGGGCCGGCTTTTGCCCAAAACGGGAATCTTTTGTATGCGTATTCCGGCGCAGGAGGCGTTTACCAAAACAGGAGTGAAGGAAACGGGACCGATACTTCGCTTAAGCTTGGCAGCGGCGACGCGGCTGAGACGTATGAACATGGATTTGCGGGAAGGGCGCAGCAGGTCATTGACATTGATATTTCGAGCCAAAAAGCCGGGATCTTTCGGGCAAAGGCCGGAATTGACGCAGTTATGAAGCCCGCCGGCAGTACGCAGGGCGCGCAGGCCCCAACCGTTCGGTTTGAAGTATGGGGGCACAAGAGCATTGGACGCCTCGATTACAGTAAGACGAAACTGACGCCGGACGGCGCAGGACAGGACGGCTTTGAAACAGAAGGATGGGTAAAACTTGCCGCGTCGCCTGTTATGTCCAATGGGGATTACAGCGGCGAGCTGGAGGTGCAGGACGGCATTTACCAGTTCAACGTCAGCCTGACATATATGGACGGCCTGGAGACGAAGAGTTATGAAGCGCTGCGTCTGGTGATGAATCCCGCCGACGGCAGCAATGCAGGCGATCAGGGGATCTGGGCGGACGCCAGAGTAGATTTTATAGAAGAAGAAACGCCTCTTATGGCAATGCCGAAGCTAGACGGCACAAAGATGGAAGTAAACGGGGACGGCGTAAGCCTTCCGATCCTGCTTTCCGGTATCGACACAAGCGCCGACCGTATGTTCAGCATTTTCTTTGTGGCATATGACAAAGAAGGCCGTATGACAGGGTTTACCAGGGAGGCTTTTAACGCAAAGGACACCGGGGCGAACATTGACGAAACGATTCGCGTCAATTATGATGTGGCGGCGGCAGAAGACGCCAGCCTGGCATTTATGGTCTGGCTGGATGATGAAACGGCTGCGCCTGTATTCGGTACGTTTACCGGAACAAAAGAAGGCGGCTTTAAGGCTGCAAACCTTTCGTATATCAATGCGACGGCTCAAGATCCCAAAGCCGCCCTTACCGTGGACGGGCAGAAGGATACGGTTACCGTAACGGGCAGCGGCTTTGAACCCAACAGTACGGTGACATTATTTGCCGTTTATGAGGGAGGCTCTTTTACGCGCGCTAATTTGGCAGATAAGCCGGATTGTGCGGCGCAGGTGATGTGCGATGCCCTTGGCGCATTCCGTTATACCTATCTGTCCAATTACGATTTGGAGCAGGATTCCAAGGTGGAAGTTACGGTCGGAGGACAGGGCTTATCGGCGGCGGTAAAAGCCGTGAACGGTTCTGCGGCACAGGAGGAGAAAATTGCCGTAATCAATACGGCGGGAGCGGCGGAAGTAAAGACGGCGGTTACGGATCTGTCAACCGTAAACGGGCTGTTTATACTGGGTGAGGGCGCAGGCTCTCCCAGATACAGCATTGTGGCAGGAGGAACCGGGGAAGCGTCCCTGGGAGAGGACGGCAAAACCTTAACCGTTACCAAGTCCGGCACAATCCGGATTGGCATGGTCACATCCCCGACCGAAACGCATGCTTCCGGCGCAAGGGTAATCGCTACGCTTACCGTTTCTATCCCCAAAGCGGACAAAACGGCGTTAAACGAACTGATTGCAGGGGCGGACGCCCTGGAGGAAACCATATATACGCAGGAAAGCTGGGAGGCGCTTATGGAAGCGCTTACGGCGGCAAAAGCGGTGGCGGCCAAAGAAGAACCTTCCCAGGAAGAAGTGGATCAGGCGGCGGATTTCCTGAAGCAGGCAATGGACCATCTGGCCGAGGACAAAATAAAACCGTTTTATTATCTGACGGCAAAGGTGGATGAGGCAAACGGCATTTACGGTACCGATATGCCAAAGGCAGACGAATACGGGCTGATTTATCTGGACGCGGCAAATTCAAATTCCGCATGGGGCGGGATCCATGTCAACGAATACGACGGCGGAGCGAAAACCATGGGAGCCGAAAGCCCTATCAGCATGAAGGTTGACGGTGAGCGCAGGGTATTTGACCAGGGATTAAGCGGCAATGCGAATGCGACGCTGGTATTTGATTTAAGCTCTATTCCGGCAGACAGATTGGAAGGATATGTCGGTATTGACTACACAAAAGCCGGGAAGACGGGAAGGGACGGAGCGCGTTTCTTCTTCTATAAAGAAAGCGTCGGGCAGGAAAATCTGTTAGCGGACAGCGGCGTCATAAACCAGCCGGATAACGCCAAATTTATGAACGTGGATTTGACGGGCGTAAAGAAACTGATCCTTTATGTGGACAACAACGGTACGCAGAATGACGACTGTATCGATCTTGCAGACGCGAAAGTTTATGTGAAAACAGACAAGTCTGCATTACAGGAAACGATTGCGCTCGCGGAAAGTAAAAAAGAGCGGGATTATACGCCGGAAAGCTGGGCGGCGCTTATGGCGGCTCTTGAGACGGCAAGAGAAGCCGCGGCAAAAGAAGACGCGCTGCAAAACGAGGTGGATGAAGCGAACAGCCTTCTTTTGGAAGCTTTGGACGCCCTGGTAGAAAAGACGCCGGAACGGGTGCATACGTTTTATTACCTGACGGCAAAAACAGACGAGGCAAATAAGGTATTTGGGACGGATATGGAAGAATCCGCCGATTACGGCCTGCTGTATCTGGATACGGCAAATTCTGTTTCCGCATGGGGAGGCTTCCATGTCAACGAATACGACGGCGGCGAAAAAACAATGGGTAAGGACGCGCCAATCAGCATGAACGTAGACGGCGCTCGCAAAGAGTTTGCTCAGGGCCTAAGCGGCAACGCAAGCGCAACGCTGGTATTTGATTTAAGCGGCGTCAAAGCGGATCGCTTTGAAGGTTATGTCGGGATTGACTATATCAAGGCAAATAAGACGGGAAGGGACGGCGTGCGGTATTACTTCTACAAGGACAGCTTTAACAAAGAAGATCTGCAGGAAAATCTGTTGGCAGACAGCGGCGTCATAAACCAGAGGGATAACGCGAAATTTATGACGGTAGATCTGGCCGGCGCACAGAAGCTGATCATTTATGTGGACGACAACGGTACGCAGAACGACGACTGTATTGACATTGCAGAGGCGAAGATATATGTGGATACCTTAGATGTTATGCAGGAGCTGTTAGACAAAGCAAATCAGGCGGAACTTGCGGCAAAAGACGCGCAGGATGCTGCCGAAGACGCGCAGGATGCTGCCGAAGCGGCAAGGGATACCGCGTTAGAAGCCGAGCAGAATGCCGGCAAGGCGGCAACTGAAGCGGCCGATGCCCAGAAAAAAGCTGAAATTGCCCGGGCAGCGGCGATAGATGCGCAGGAGAAAGCCGAACAGGCGCGCAGGGAAGCGGATACGGCAAAACAGGCGGCCGAAGATGCGCAGAAGAAAGCCGAACAGGCGAGAGATGAAGCAAAACAGATACAGGAAACGGCTTCCGGCAGCATTACGGAAATCAATGCGGCAAAGAAAGCTGCAGAGGATGCGAAAATAGCGGCTGAAGAAGCGCGCGACAATGCAAAAACGGCCGAAGAAAATGCGAAAACAGCACAGCAGAATGCGTCTGACGCAGCGAAAAACGCCGCTACGGCAGCAGGAAATGCAAAGACCGCGGAGGAAAATGCATGGAACGCCAAAGCGGCAGCCGAAGACGCCCGCGATAAGGCGCAGGATTCGGAACGCAACGCGTTAATATCCGCTAATTCAGCGAATGCGGCAGCAGAGGCGGCACAAAACGCCTTAAACGCAGTGGACGGTTATGCGTCCGATGCGGCTCAGGCAGTCGAAGATGCGCAAAACGCTTTAAACGATGCGCTGAAAGCCAAAACAGAAGCCAATTCCGCCAAAAACGACGCGGTGACGGCAAAGGATGCAGCTGAAACGGCAAGAGATGCAGCGGCGGGCGCGGCATTAGACGCGCTAGAATCGAAAAACCAGGCCGGCATAAGCGCACAGGAAGCCGTGAATGCAAAGAACCTGGCGGTAACCGCCCAGACAATGTCGGATGCGGCAAGCAAGTTAGCCGAAACCTTCCGGGACGGGGCAGACGCAGCCGCAAAACTGGCCAAATCCTACAGCGACGGCGCGAAAGAAGCGCAGCGTCAGGCATTAGCGGCGCAAAAAGCAGCGCAGGACGCAGCGAAAGCAGCCGAAGCTGTCTTGTTGAAAGCACAGGAACAGGCGGCCGCGAAACTGGCAGCGGCAGATAAGAACCTGAAAAAGACGAAAATCCTGGCGGCCAAAACGAGGTTTAGAAGCCGTAAGGCAGCGATTTACTCCAGGAAGAGTACCAAGAAGGGACAGGTTCAACTGAACTGGAAACAGACCAATGAGGCGGAAGGCTATGTGATTGAATATTCAGAAAAGACCCGGTTTACGAATCCGAAGACTATTACGGTAAAAGGCCAGGATTCATTAAAGAAAACCGTGAAAGGCTTAAAGAGCGGGAAAAAGTACTATTTCCGTATCAGGGCTTACCGGACAATAAACGGGAAGAAGGTATATTCGAAGTACAGTAATAAAAAAGCAGTGACTGTAAAATAAAGAGCAATTGAAAAGAGGACTGTCATTTTGGCAGTCCCCTTTTTAAGGTTTCCTGCAGACGTCGTGTTTTAAAAGCTGGTAAGCAGTCGCCGCAAGGGGCACACTGAGGAACATGCCCAGAATGCCCATAACGCCGCCGCCGACTGTTACGGCAGCAAGCACCCAGATACCCGGCAGCCCGATGGAAGAGCCGACGATACGCGGGTAAATCAGGTTGCCTTCCAGCTGCTGTAAGACCGACAGGTAGATCAGAAAAATAACAGCCTGCACCGGGGAAACGGTAAAAATCATAAACGCCCCAATGACTGCGCCGATATAGGCGCCCGCTACCGGAATCAGAGCCGTAAACCCAATCAGGCAGCCAATCATTGCGGCGTACGGCAGCCGCAGCAAAAACATGCCGAGCATGCACAGCAGGCCAAGGACAACCGCTTCGGTACACTGTCCCACGATAAAGCTGTGGAAGGAGTGGTCAAGAGTTTTTGTTACATAATAAATTTTATCAGTCGCTTTATGGGGCAGGTAACGTGTAAACAGCCGTTTAAACTGCCCGGCAATTTTTTCTTTTCCCGCCAGCAGGTAAATCGAAAAGATAACGGCCACCAGCGCGGTTACCATGGTAGAAACCACAGAAGATAAAATGCTTGCCGCCGCGCCCATTGCGCCGCCAAGCCCGTTTAACAGAATGTCCATAATTTTTGCAAGATTCTTCTGCCAGTCCATTTCACTGCCGGACAAAAGGCTGTCTTTGCTTTGGATCAGGGATTTTACCGGCAGGGTTTCTTCCAGGCCCAAAAATACCGTATTTAAGGCGGCAGGAAGTTCTTCCAGCAGAATCTGCAGGCAGCGGATCAGTTCCGGCACAATCATCCAGACAATAAAGACCGCAATGCAGAGAATGCTGATAAAAGCAAGCGCCATGCAAAGCGGACGGCGCAGTTTTTGTGCTGTTGCAGAGCGGGACGCGGCATCAAAGCGCCGTTCAAAAAAAGACATCAGGATATTGACCACATACGCAACCGCGCAGCCAAGCAGCAGCGGCATTGCGGCGCCAAGCGCTATACGCGCCAGTTTTGTAAATGCGGGCCAGTATTGCATGACAAGGAACAGGATTATGACGGTAACGCCGATCCGTATGCAGCTTTTCCATTTTAATTCCATATAATTTCCTCCCGATAAATTTCAAAAATTTGAAGTTATTATAAGAGGTGCGGACGAAAAAGTCAATCAAAACAAAATTTTGGGAATGAAAAGCCGCGCCCTAGTACTGCAGCGAACAGTGTTGGCAAAGTTCCGTCAGGCAGAGGGTTTCCGCTTCCCAAATCTTCCTAATGGATGCAGACCTTTACCACAACTTTTTGTGTCGGCATTATACCGGAATGATTTTTCAAACACGCTCTAAACAGATGAAAAAATTATGGAAACGTGATATAATCAAAAGCACGTATCCTGATTTTAAATTTGCTCTGGACAAAGAAGCGATTGGGAATCAATAAGTGAAAAAAGGAGAAATTATGTTACCACCCGAATTTGAAGCCCGGATGCGCGATATGCTGGGCAGTGAATATACGTTGTTTGAAAAAAGTTTACAGGCCCCGCCGCACCAGGCGCTGCGGATCAACACGTTAAAAACGCCGCCCGGGGATTTTTTGGGAAAGGCGCAGTTTTCCCTTACGCCGGTTCCGTGGGCGAAAGCCGGTTATTATTATCAGGCCAAGGACAAGCCCGGGAAACATCCTTACCATGACGCGGGCGCGTATTATATCCAGGAGCCAAGCGCCATGGCGCCCGCAGAGTATCTTGGGGCGCTTCCCGGGGAGCGGGTTTTGGATTTGTGCGCTTCTCCCGGGGGAAAAAGCACGCAGATTGCGGCTG
>OFFY01002643.1_pt1 | contig 12233 bp, 8 predicted proteins | sample 1521481 | NCBI WGS metagenome assembly OFFY01 (sample SAMEA3504117, study PRJEB24116) | mouse gut metagenome | biome: mouse gut; feature: mouse-associated habitat; material: faeces | place: Denmark | collected 2011
AGGCGCTTCTTCCTTTTCCGGCTCCGGGATCTGGGTTTTGGCAAACTTTACAATTGGAGGGAAGGAAACCGTATCCGCCTTGGGCGCACTGCTGTTCCCGGAAAGGGAAAGCATGATCCCCGCCAGGTTTTTGGCTTCGTCATATTCCAAGGACAGAAGCTGGTTTTTTTCCCAGTATTTAAGCGCCCGCAATATATCCTTTTCCGTATGGTTAAACTGGTCGGCCATGTCGGAGATGCTGGTGGATAAGCCCGCGCCCATCATGCGGAGCAGGTACAGGTAGACTTTTAGCTGGGCATCGTTGGCATCTTTCATATACCTGTCAATAAAAATATTTGGTATTACAGTTACTTCTGTACAGTTTTCCTGATAAATTTTTATCTGTCCCATAGCCGTTGCCTGCCCTTTCTGTTATCAATATCATCATCCCCTGCAATTGTGGAAAAACAACTGCCCGGGGTCCCATAAGAAAATTGCCCCCATATGGCATGGAACCGGAGGGGTAACAAAGCAAGCCCAATTATAGCATAAGAATTTTGAAATGGAAATAGGCAAATCGGAAAAAAATCCAGTGTTTACAAGGGGTTCCGGGATTTGTGGATAATGTGGAAATTGTGGACGGGCATAACAATCATTCCATATTCCGCCATAAAATACAGGAAAAATGCCAGTTGTGGGTCCCTTGTTGTTTGGCAGGAATATCCACATATTTTGGAGGCGGGTATTTGCAAAAATATGGGGATAATGTGGAAAACTATGCCTTCAGAAGATTTTCCCCAATGTTTACAACGTCTCCGGCTCCCATAGTTATCAACAAATCGCCTGGGGAACAATTTTCCAAAAGAAATTTTTCAATTTCCCCAAAGGAAGGAAAATAGGAGCAGCTTTTGCCCAGGGATTCGATCTCTTCCTGCAGGTCTTTAGAGCTGATCCCCAGGCTGTCAGTCTCCCTGGCAGGATAGATATCCGCCAGCACAATATGGTCAGCGGGAAGGAGGGCTTTGGCGATCTCCCCCAGGAATTTTTTGGTGCGGGTGAAGGTATGGGGCTGGAACACACACCAGAGGGCTTTGTGGGGATAATTCCCCGCAGCCTTTAAAGTTGCGGTAATTTCTGTGGGATGGTGCGCATAATCATCTATTATAACAGCCCCTTTTACCTGGCCTTTGTATTCAAAACGGCGGTCCGTGCCGTTAAAGCCCGAAAGGGCGGCTTTCATGGCGGAAGCCGGAATGCCAAGGAGGTTCCCGAGGATAATGGCAGCGATAGCATTGTAAATATTATGTTCCCCAGGTACGCCCAGGCGGAAATTTTCCTGGAAACCATCCTTCCCCAGCAAAAGGAAGCTGGCGCAGCCTTTCCCGTCATAGTGGACCTGCTCCGGGTGGTAGTGGAAGGAGGTTCCTTGCCATAGGTAATGACCTGGCAGGGAAGCCCCTGGGTGATGGCGGAAACCTCCGGGATCTCCCCGTTTATGATCAGTGCGCCATCTTTGGGAAGAAGCTGGGCAAAGCGGCGGAAGGAGCTGCGGATGTCTTCTATATCCTTAAAAAAGTCCAGATGGTCTTCCTCCACATTCAGGATTATGCCTATCTTGGGGAAAAAGCTTAAAAAGCTGTTGGTATATTCGCAGGCTTCCGTGACAAATAAGCCTGACTGCCCCAGGCGGAAATTTCCCCCTATGGTTTTTAGGATCCCCCCTATGGAGAGGGTGGGGTCAGTGTTCCCTTCCAGCAGGATTTCCGCGGCCATAGAGGTGGTGGTGGTTTTGCCGTGGGTGCCGGCCACCGCCACCGGGGTTTCATAGGCCTTCATGATCTGCCCAAGGAGCTGGGCCCTTGTAAGGGTGGGGATGCCAAGGCGGGTCCCGGCGTCCAGTTCAGGATTGCCGGGACGGACGGCGCTGGTATACACAATCAGGCCAATATCTTCCGTTAAGTTTTCTGCCCGGTGCCCGTAAAAAACCGATGCCCCTTTGGCGGCCAGGGCCTCTGTCAGGGAAGATGCCCTGGCATCGGAGCCTGAGATGCAAAAGCCCCTTTCCAGCAGGATTTCTGCAAGGCCGCTCATGCTGATGCCGCCGATTCCGATAAAGTGTATGTGAATGGGATGCTGAAAGTCAATCTGGTACATAAAAAGCCCTCCGTTTACAATAGTTTTGACCTAATTATATATAAATACACAGCAAAAACCAAGATTTTTTTGCTATGTTACATGGAAATAGATTTTCGGGGGAAAGCGTTGTAGAATATTGACAGAAAAACCATATTCCGTGGGAATTTTTTTGTAAACAATATTCACTTTAAAAGGAATCTATGATATACTATTCATACATTTTAAAAATGGTACCTGTATTCAGATTTGTAGCAATAAAAATTACTTGTAAGAGGTGATGACATGATTAAGAAAGAAATGATTGCCATGTTATTAGCGGGTGGCCAGGGAAGCCGTTTAGGGGTGCTGACCTCCAAGGTGGCCAAGCCGGCGGTAGCCTTTGGGGGGAAATACCGCATTATAGACTTTCCATTAAGCAATTGCATTAATTCCGGCGTAGATACAGTAGGCGTACTGACGCAATACCAGCCCCTGCGGCTGAACACCCATATCGGAATAGGGATCCCCTGGGATCTGGACAGGAACATCGGCGGGGTGACGGTCCTTCCGCCCTATGAGAAGAGTACCAACAGCGAATGGTATACCGGCACTGCCAATGCCATTTACCAGAACCTGGATTACATGGAGAGCTTTAACCCGGAGTATGTCCTGATCCTTTCCGGGGATCACATATATAAGATGGATTATGAGGTAATGCTTGACTTCCATAAAGAAAAGGGGGCGGAGGTGACCATAGCGGTAATGCCTGTCCCCATGGAGGAGGCAAAGCGGTTTGGCATCATGATCACTGACAGCGACAGGAAGATTACGGATTTTGAGGAAAAGCCTGACAATCCCAGAAGCAACCTGGCATCCATGGGAATCTATATTTTTAACTGGAAGACGCTGAAAGAAGCGCTGCTTGTAAATTCAGAGAAGCCAGGGCTGGATTTCGGCAAACATATCATCCCTTACTGCCATAAGAAGGGGGATCCCCTTTATGCCTATGAGTTTAACGGGTATTGGAAGGACGTAGGGACCCTAAGTTCCTACTGGGAGGCCAATATGGAGCTGATCGATATTGTGCCGGAATTTAATTTATATGAGGAATACTGGAAGATTTATACCAGAAGCGAGATCCTTCCGCCCCAGTACCTTGCGGGGGATTCGGTGGTGGAAAGAAGCATCATCGGCGAGGGGTCAGATATTTACGGCAAAGTATATAATTCTGTTATCGGATGCGGCGTGACCATAGGGAAAGACACAGTGGTACGGGATTCCATCATTATGAATAACACGGTAATCGGCAACGGGTGCGAGCTGAATAAAGTAATTGCTGCGGAAAACGCAGTGATCAAAGACCAGGTGAAGCTGGGCGTTGGGGAAGAAGCGCCTAATGAAACAGACCCGCAGATTTACAATAACGGCATTGTTACCATAGGTGAAAAGAGCGTGATACCGGAGGGAGTTTCGGTTGGTAAGAATACATGCATATTCGGGGTAACTTCCCGGGAGGATTATGCGGATGGCCATCTTGCAGGCGGAAAAACATTGATTAAGGCGGGTGATGAACATTGAGAGCGATCGGTATCATATTAGCAGGCGGAAACAGTTACAGAATGAAAGAGCTTTCCAGGAAAAGGGCTGTGTGCGCAATGCCCATTGCGGGCAGCTACCGGAGCATTGACTTTGCATTGAGCAACATGACCAACTCCCATATACAGAAGGTGGCGGTATTTACGCAGTACAATGCCAGGAGCCTGAATGAGCATCTGAATTCCTCCAAGTGGTGGGACTTCGGGCGTAAGCAAGGGGGGCTTTATGTGTTTACCCCGGCGGTGACAGCGGAAAGCAATTTCTGGTACAGGGGAACGGCGGATGCCATTGCCCAGAACCTTTCCTTCTTAAAAAGCAGCCACGAACCTTATGTGGTGATCGCTTCCGGTGACGGGGTATATAAGCTGGATTACAATAAGGTACTGGAATACCATATTGAGAAGAAAGCGGATATCACCGTGGTATGTAAGGATATGGGGGAAGGGACGAATGTGGAAAGGTTCGGCGCTATCAAGATGAACGAGGAGAGCCGTATCGAAGATTTTGAGGAAAAGCCTGTGGTGGCTAAGTCCGGTACCATTTCCTGTGGCATCTATGTTGTCAGAAGGCGTATGCTGATAGAAATGATTGAGAAGTGCGCGGAAGAAGACAGATACGATTTCGTGAAGGATATCCTGATCCGTTATAAGAACATGAAGAAGATCTACGGCTACAAGATTAAGGAGTATTGGAGAAATATTGCTTCTGTGGAAGACTATTTTAACACAAATATGGATTTCCTGAAAGCGGAAACAAGGGATTACTTCTTCCGGCAGTATCCTGATATCTATTCTAAGGTAGACGATTTGCCCCCTGCAAAGTATAATCCGGGCTCGCAGGTGAAAAACAGCCTGATTTCCAGCGGCTGCATCATCAACGGCACAGTGGAGGATTCCGTTATTTTTAAGACTGCCTATGTAGGGAACAACTGCTATATTAAAAATTCCATCATTCTGAACGACGTATATATTGGAGACAATACACATATTGAAAACTGCATAGTAGAAAGCCGTGATACTATCAGGGCGAATTCCTATTATACAGGGACGGACGGCATCAAGATAGTAGTGGAAAGAAATGACAGGTATGTCATCTGACCGTAAGAGAGGTTGACCAAGGGGGAAGAAAGATGCAGATTACAGATGTACGAGTAAGAAAAATAACCAAGGAAGGCAAAATGCGCGCCATTGTTTCCATTACCATTGACGAGGAATTTGTAATCCATGATATCAAGGTAATCGAGGGCGATAAAGGGCTTTTCATTGCCATGCCCAGCAAGAAAGCCGCCGACGGAGAATACCGAGACATTGCTCATCCCATAAACTCATCTACGAGAGAAAGAATACAGACGATTATTCTTGAAAGGTATCAAAAAGCGCTGTTAGAGCCGGACGAAGAATAGGAGCCAGGGAGCTGTTGCACGAACGATTGCAAAATTGTGAGTGCAACAGCCTCTTTTTTTGTGGTAAAATATATGGTATTATTGGCAGGCAGGCGCAGGAGGCGGAACTGGAAAACAGTGCCTGCCCGGAAAGCATGGAACTGGAATGGAGGATACGCATGTTTATAATAGCGGGACTTGGGAACCCTGGGAAGGAATATCATAATACCAGGCATAACATTGGTTTTGGGCTCATTGACGCACTGGCGGACAAGTACAATATTTCTGTGATGCAAGTTAGGCACAGGGCAATGGTCGGCAAGGGGGTAATAGAGGGGCAGAAAGTAATCCTGGCAAAGCCCATCACTTATATGAATGCAAGCGGGGAGAGCATCCGGCCGCTGGCGGACTATTATAAGGTGGATATAGGGAGGGAGCTGATTGTGGTTTCCGATGATATCACCCTGCCCCCAGGGCAGATTAGGATCAGGAAAAAGGGAAGCGCAGGCGGGCACAATGGCCTTAAAAACATTATCAGCCAGCTTGGCAGTGAAAATTTCCACAGGATCCGTATTGGCGTGGGGGAAAAGCCGAAGGGCTATGATTTGATAAACTATGTGCTGGGGCATTTTTCCAAAGAAGAAATGCCCTTGATGGATGAGGGGACCCGGCGGGCAGTAAAAGCCGCGGAGCTGATGCTGTCAGGGGAAGTTGACCAGGCCATGAATCTATTTAACAGAAAAGTAGCTTTAACAGAAAATGAGAGGGTGGATTTACATGAGGGCATTGATCGCTCCCCTGGAAGAACTGGGAGAATTTGAGGAGATTGCAGGAAGGCTGAAAAAAGAAGGGAGCTGCGTGGCGCTTACAGGCTGCGTGGAATCCCAGAAACTTCATATGGCCTATGGGCTGGGGAGCAGCTTCCAGAACAGGCTTATCGTAACCTTCAGCGACCTGCGGGTAAAAGAGCTGATGGAGGACTGCAGGTTTTATGATAAAAAAACGTCAGTATATCCTGCCAGGGACTTGATTTTCTATCAGGCGGACATTCATGGGAACCAGCTTGTGGCAGAGCGTATCAGATGCCTGCGGCGGATGCTGGAGGGAAAGCCTGTTACAGTGGTTACCACATTTAGCAGCCTTATGGCGCCTTTGATCCCCCTTTCTGCCTGGAAGGGGCATCTCCTGAAAATTGAGGGAAGAGGAACCCTGGATGTGAAGCAGCTTTCCGGGCGGCTTGTGGAGATGGGGTATGAGAAAAACTATCAGGTGGAGGCGCCGGGGCAGTTTTGCATCAGGGGCGGCATTGTGGATATTTTTGACCTTACTGAGGAAAATCCCTACCGTATTGAGCTGTGGGGGGATGAGGTGGACTCCATCCGGAGTTTTGACGTGCTAAGCCAGCGTTCGGTCGAAAAGCTTTCCGGCGTCACAATTTACCCGGCAGGGGAGATGCTGCTTTCCGACAGCCAGATAAAAAGGGGCATGGAAAAAATTGAAGGGGAGGCAAAAGGTTTCTCGGAAAAGCTGCGGGGGGAATTCCATACAGAGGAAGCCCACCGGATAGAAAACCAGATCAAAGAGTTGAAGGAGCAGGTGCTGGAATTCCGCAACCTGGTGAACCTGGACGCTTATGTCCACTATTTCTATGAAGATACGGTGTCCTTCCTGGAGCTTTTTGATTTGGAGAAGACCTGTATTTTTGTGGACGAGCCAGCAAGGGTGCGGGAACACGCAGGGGCGGTGGAGCAAGAATTCCGGGAAAGCATGATGCATCGGGTGGAAAAGGGGTATCTGCTTCCAGGCCAGATGAACCTTCTCTATTCGATGGAAGAAGTGGCAGCGAAAATGGAGCGGGGGAGGATTGTGACACTGTCCTCATTGGACCTGAAGCATTCCCTGTTCCGGGCGGAACGGAAGGCGGATATCTCTGTAAAGAGTATTTCTTCCTATAATAATAGCTTTGAGGCATTGGTGCAGGATTTAAAGCGTTACCGGAAAAACGGTTACCGGATACTTCTCTTGTCCGGTTCCAGGACCAGGGCGGCAAGGCTTGCACAGGACCTGCGTGACCAGGGGCTTACCGCTTTTTACACGGAGGACCCGGACAGGGAGCTGCAGCCTGGCGAGATTATGACCTTTTACGGCAGGGTGCTGAAGGGCTTTGAATATCCTCTGCTGAAATTTGCGGTGATCTCTGAAAGTGATATCTTCGGTGCGGACAAAAAGAAGAAAAAAAAGAAAAAAGCTTATGAAGGTCGTAAGATCAATGATTTTAACGAGCTGAAAATCGGGGATTACGTGGTGCACGAAAACCACGGGCTTGGGGTTTACAAGGGAATTGAGAAGGTGGAAGTGGAGAAGGTGGTAAAGGATTACATCAAGATTGAGTACCGGGACGGGGGTACCCTTTATGTGCTGGCAACCGGTTTGGATGTGATCCAGAAGTATGCCTCCGCAGATGCCAAGCGCCCCAAGCTGAATAAGCTGGGGACCCAGGAATGGAGCCGCACCAAAAGCAAGGTGAGGGAGGCGGCCGGGGAGGTGGCCAAGGACTTGGTGGAGCTGTACGCCAGCCGCCAGCAAAAGAATGGATTTGCTTATGGGAAGGATACAGTATGGCAGAGGGAATTTGAGGAGATGTTCCCCTTTGAGGAGACAGAAGACCAGCTTGCCGCCATTGCGGCCGCCAAGGAGGATATGGAAAGCACCAAAATCATGGACCGCCTGGTCTGCGGTGACGTAGGTTATGGAAAAACGGAAATTGCCATCCGTGCCGCCTTTAAAGCGGTACAGGAGGGGAAGCAGGTGGTTTACCTGGTGCCTACCACTATATTGGCCCAGCAGCACTACAATACCTTTGTCCAGCGGATGAAGGATTATCCTGTGCGTATCGACCTGCTTTCCAGGTTCCGGTCCAGCGGGGAACAGAAAAAGACGGTGGAGGATTTGAAGAAGGGATTTGTGGATATTATTATCGGTACCCACCGGGTATTGTCCGCAGATGTTGTTTATAAGGATCTGGGGCTTTTGATCATAGACGAGGAACAGAGGTTTGGCGTTACCCATAAGGAAAAAATCAAGAAGATGAAGGAGAATGTGGACGTCCTTACGCTGACGGCAACGCCCATTCCCCGGACCCTCCACATGAGCCTTATTGGTATCCGGGACATGAGCGTTTTGGAGGAGGCTCCCAACGACAGGATGCCCATCCAGACCTATGTGCTGGAATATAATGAGGAGATGGTCAGGGAGGCCATTGTGAGGGAGCTTGCAAGGGACGGGCAGGTTTACTATGTATATAACAGGGTGAACAATATTTCGGATGTGGCGGCAGGCATCCAGGCCCTGGTGCCGGAGGCATCGGTGTCCTTTGCCCACGGGCAGATGCAGGAGCGGGAATTAGAGCGTATTATGTATGACTTTATCAGCGGTGAGATTGATGTTTTGGTATCTACCACAATTATTGAAACCGGGCTGGATATTTCCAATGTGAATACCATGATTATCCATGATGCCGACAACATGGGGCTTTCCCAGCTTTACCAGCTCCGGGGAAGGGTAGGGCGGAGCAACCGCACGGCCTATGCTTTCCTGATGTACAAAAGGGACAAGATGCTGAAGGAAATTGCGGAGAAGCGCCTGGCGGCGATTAAGGAATTTACCGATTTGGGAAGCGGGTTTAAAATTGCCATGCGTGACCTGGAGATCCGGGGGGCAGGAAACCTGCTGGGGGCGAAACAGCACGGGCATATGCAGGCAGTGGGATATGATATGTACTGCAAAATGCTCAATGAAGCGGTTAAGAATTTAAAGGGCATCAGCACGGCGGAGGACTTCAATACTGCTGTGGATTTGGACGTGGACGCCTTTATCCCCCCTTCTTATATTGTAAACGAGGTCCAGAAGCTGGATATTTACAAAAGGATTGCAGGAATAGAAAACCAGTTGGAAAGCAACGATATGAAGGAGGAGCTTTTGGACCGGTTCGGGGAAATTCCGGTGGCTGTGGAAAACCTGTTCCGCATCTCCATGATCCGTGTCAGCGCCCATATGCTTTACATCACGGAGATTAAAGGCAGGGGCGGTGAAATTAAGTTTCTGTTAAAACCGGACGCGGATATTATGGCGGGGAGGATACCGGAGCTTCTTAAAATATACGACAAGCTGAGCTATAACCATAAGGGGCTGTTTTTCCTGTTCCGGTATAAAAAATGCGGCATGGTGGAGAAGGATGCCCAGATGCTCTTAAGCTTTACGGAGCAGCTTTTGAGTTCCATGAAGAAGGAACTGTTAGGGCATAAACAATAGATTGAAAAGGACAAAGATGTATGCTGAAACAAATAACCGCCCTTCCGTTTAGAATGAGCGGTTATTTGTTTCAGGATAAATTGTGGCCTGTGATTGTTGCAGCCTGCTTACTTCTGGGTATTGCGGACCTTTTCCACAATGGCCTTCATCTGGTCCCATTTGGCTTCCATATCCGCCACCAGTTTAAACTGTGTACGGGCGCGGTCTAAATTGTGCCCCTCACGGTGGATTTTAAAATATGTGTCGCCAACCAGGAAGTCTGCCAGGAAGCGGATGCCGCACTCATAGGTCATAAGCTTGGCCCCCATGGGAAGCATTTCGATTTCCTTATCCGTAAGGCTTCCGGCGCAGCCTGTGAGGAAACCGTTGGTGAAAGCTTCAAACAGCTCCAGGTCTATGGATATTTTGCTTAAGTCCTGTTCGTCCTCAGCCCCGGTGCTTGCGCCGAAACGGATGGAATCACCGAAGTCATAAAGGGACAGGCCAGGCATTACAGTGTCCAGGTCTATGATGCACAGGGCCTTTTTGGTTTCTTCATCAAATAAAATATTGTTCAGCTTGGTATCGTTGTGGGTAACCCGCAAGGGAAGCTTCCCTTCCTTTAACAGGCCGGTAAGGGCGGAGGTTTCCGCTTCCCTGGCAAGGGCAAAAGCGATTTCCTTTTCCGCCAGCTTTGCCCTTCCCAGTTTATCCTCTTCTACCGCTTTTTTAAAATCCTGGAAGCGGGAAGGGGTGTTATGGAAATTGGGGATGGTTTCGTGCAGGGTCCCGGCAGGGTAGTCCGCCAGCATACGCTGGAAATTACCGAAAGCGGCGGCACTGTCATAGAAATCCTTTACACTTTCTACCATCTCCAGGCACAGCGCGCGGCCAATAAACAGGAACATCCGCCAGTAATTGCCTGTGCTGTCTTTGTAATAGCTGTCACCTGATGAAGTTTTAACAATGTTTAAGGTTTCCCTTTGGGGGTCGCCCCCTTGTTCCTGGATGGCCCGGCTGAGATATTCTGTGACGTTAACCATATTTTCCATAAGCTGCTGGGGATTTTTAAAAATATTATGGTTCATTCTCTGGAGAATGTATTGCTTTTCCCCGCCTTCCACCTCATAAGTAAGGAGGAAGGTATCGTTAATATGGCCGTTGCCATAAGGGATTTTTTCTTTAAGGCTGCCCTGAATGGCAAATTGGGCAATAGCTTCTTCTATTTTGGCACAAGCCTGATTTTCTGTACTCATAAGTTCTCCTTGTAATCTACCCACTGCATTTCCATGGGAGCCATATCCAGGCTCTGCCGGAACTCTCCCTGAATATAAAGGTCGGTTTTTCTGGGTTCTCTGGAATTGTTAATAACTGCAATTTTACCGGTGTTTTCAAATACGGCAATTTCCGTATCCATATTGGTAACATAAAACTTCTTCATTTCCGCTTCCTGGTGTGCTGCATAATAAATAGCACGGAGGAGGATGCGGCAGTTCTGGGGGGAGTAGGGAAGCCCGGTAAAGTAAACGCTTCTTCCTTTGCCGTATTCGTTGGTTACCAGGCGGCTGTATTTGCCGTCCATGTTCAAAATCTGGTAGTTGCTGCCCTGGGCGTAAATACGGCTTTTTCCTTCGCCGAAGTCGATTTCGCCGGGGGTATCCTCCAGGATAAAGTGTTTGCTGTCCATCTGGTTATATTTATCGGTGCTCATGGAAAAGCCAAGTTCCCTGTCAACCCCAAGTACATCGCTTAACTGGAAGAAACGTCCCTGATACTGGCAGGCGCTGGGTTCGCCGACCCCGATAAAGCCGCCGCCATTGTCCACAAAACGGCGGATGGCGCATACCACAGCCTCATCTTTCCAGTTTTCCGCGCCGCTCCAGGAGGTGTAGGCATCCCCGGCGTTGATGATTACCTTGATTTCCGGGTCAAGTCCCTGTTTTAATTCCTCAAAAGTGATAAATTCCACATCTATAGGCATACCGCTTAAGCATTCAATGACGCCCACATAGGAATAGATTTCCCGGTACCAGAGGGCATGGTGCACCTGGTTTGCCATCCATCTGCGGAGATTCCCCCAGCAGTTCAGGATACCCACCTTAAAGGGCGCGGTGTAGGCTTTGGTTCCCTGCATATTTTCGTGGATCTGACGGAATTCGCCCACTACCTTTTGGATCTGTTCAATAAAGCCAGGCCATTCGCTGGCAAGCTTTAAATAGCCGCCGTAACCGATCCGGTCTAAGGGAGAGCGCAGGATGGCACGCCTTGCTTTCAGCCAGTTGGCCTGGGCTTCCCCGATGGGGTCTCCGCCTTCTGTAAACACATCCGGGAAGAAATAGGGAAGGAGCCGCCCTTCTGTGTAGTTAACGCCCTTGATGTCAGAGATCATGCGCAGGGTAACGCCGTCCCCCACAGAGCCCACCACAGCGTCCAGGCCGATGTTGGCGAAATATTTTCCGAAGGGTTCCGTTCCGATCCAGTGATCCCCCAAAAACATCATGGCTTCCTTGCCGTAGCTGTGTACGATATCTACCAGTTCCTTTGCCAGCTTGCTCACTTCGATCTGCTGGAACTCAATAAAGTCCAGAAATTCCTTTGAAGGAACCCGGAAAATAGAGTTATGGTAGCCCTGGTCCACAATAAACTCCGGGCGGAATTTGTAGCCAGCCCATTTTTCAAACTGCTCTAAAATATAAGGGCTGACGCTGGCGCTGTAGCCAAACCACTCCACAAATTTTTCTCTTTTCTGGTCGTCAAAGGTAAGGGTAAACTGATGGAAAAAGGTGGTAAAACGCACCACATCCACCTGGGGATTGGCTTCGCACCATTTTTTCAGTTTTTCTTTTACGTAAACCTGGGTTTTCGGCTGGGG
>OFFY01002644.1_pt1 | contig 12231 bp, 8 predicted proteins | sample 1521481 | NCBI WGS metagenome assembly OFFY01 (sample SAMEA3504117, study PRJEB24116) | mouse gut metagenome | biome: mouse gut; feature: mouse-associated habitat; material: faeces | place: Denmark | collected 2011
GGAGGCATTGTAATTATTGCACAGACGGTGATACCACAGCTTTCTTCTCTGTTCTCGTAAGTATAAGCTATGGGAGGGATTATACAGAGAATCACTGATTTTATAAAAGACATGCTGAAGGAGTGGATATATTCCAATTTAGACAGGATGTTTACCGATGTAAATGAAAGGGCCGAAGCGATTGCGGGGGAGGTTGCCATCACGCCGGGGGCATGGAATCCACGGATATTTGACATGGTGAAATCCCTGTCCGAAGATGTGGTAATCCCCATAGCCGGGATGGTTATCACGTTTGTCCTGTGCTATGAGCTGATTACCATGGTGATGGACAAAAACAACATGCATGATTTTGACAGCGGCCTGTTTTTCCGTTATCTGATGAAAGCCTGTATTGCCGTGCTGCTTGTGAGCAATACGTTTGACATCACAATGGCGGTGTTTGACGTGGGGAACCATGTGATACAGGCGGCGGGAGGGAAAATAACGGACTCTGCAAGCATTAACGTGCAGGGGACGCTTGCGGTAATGGCTAACGGGCAGATGGGGGCTATGGGAATCGGTGAATTGATTGGGCTTGGAATGGAAACAATGGTGGTCAGCATGGGAATGAAAATCATGTCAGTCCTCATCACCGTCATTTTATATGGGCGCATGATTGAAATCTACCTTTATATATCAGTATCCCCGATACCTTTCGCCACCTTTACAAACAGGGAATGGGGAAGCATCGGGACAAATTATTTTAAGGGGCTTGTGGCAATGGCATTTCAGGGGTTTTTTATCATGGTGTGTGTGGCAATTTATTCCGCGCTGGTATCGGGTATATCGGTTGCCGGAGACCTCCACTCCGCCCTCTGGCAGATATCGGCATATACCGTTATACTGTGCTTTAGCCTTTTTAAAACGGGCGGGCTGTCACGGTCGATTTTTAATACGCATTAACGCATTCAGTTGAAAAAAACATATGTTGGGTAAAAGTAAAACACGGAATGGGAATCACGGAGAGGAGGGTGGTTTTTGATGGCGATATCTGTGGCGGTGCCGAAGGATTTGTCGGGAATTAAGACAAAAGTGGCGTTTAACCTGACAAAGAGGCAGATTATATGTTTCAGCGGGGCGGCGGCGGCGGGAATCCCCTTTTATTTTTTCGCAAAGGACGTGCTGGGGACGGAGGCTGCCGCCGTGATTATGGTGGCGGGTATGCTGCCTTTTTTCTTCCTTGCGATGTATGAGAGGAACGGGTTCCCGGCTGAGAAAATCCTGTACTTTATTATCCGTCAGAAATTCTTAACGCCGGGGATAAGGCCGTACCGGTCGGAGAGCCTCTACAGGACATTGGAGGAAAGGGAAAAATTAAGAAAGGAGCTTTGTAGACTTGAAAGAAAGGAAAAGAGGGAAAAAGGACGGCAGGCTCACCGCTTTGGAAAAAAAACGCATAAAGGAGCTGCGCCGTATCCTTGCGGGAGGGGAAAAGCGCAGGAAAGTGCCGGAAACCGCACAGGAGACGATTACTTTCCGCAGGCTCTATCAAAACGGCATCTGTAAAGTAACCGATACATTTTATACAAAGATGGTTGAGTTTTATGATATCAATTATGAATTACTGGACGCCCCCCAGCAGGGGGACGTTCTGCAGGCATACAGTGAATTAATCAATTATTTTGAGCCGGGAATAAAATTCCAGCTCTTTTTATTTAACCGTAAGGTCAGCGAGGAGGTTCTGGTGCGCAGGATTCATATTCCGGCAAAGGAGGACGGTTTTGACGATATCCGCAGGGAGTTTTCACGGATGCTGAAAAACAGGATGACAAGGGGCAATAATGGCGTCATCAAGTCAAAATATCTTGTGTTTGGGCTAGATAGAGGCGGAAAACTATAAGGAGGCCCGGAGCAGGCTTGCGGGAATCGAAGCGGGGATTATCAGAAATTTGCGTGGCATCGGAACGGCGGTAAGGGTGATGGACGGGAAGGAACGTCTTTGTGTGCTCCACGAGTATTTCAATCAGGACAGTATGGAGCCGTTCCGGTTTTCCTATGAGGATTTAAAGCGGTCGGGGAGGACGGAAAGGGATTTTGTTGCGCCGCCGGGGTTTGATTTCAGGAGCCCCGGGCGCTTTAAGTCAGGGAATATCTATGGCTGTGTGTCTTTTCTGGATATCACGGCCCCAAGGCTCGGCGACGGGCTTTTGAAACGGCTTCTGGATATTGACGACAGTATCACGGTGACGGTACATATGGAGACGCTGGATGCGCTGCGGGCGGTAAAAATGCTGAAAAGTACTTTGACGAATGTCCAGAAAATGAAGATAGACGAGCAGAAAAAGGCGGTACGGAGCGGTTATGATATGGATATTCTTCCCACGGATATTCTGCTGTATGAGAAGGATACGCTGGATTTGCTGGAGGATTTAAATACCAGTAACCAGAAAATGATTAGCATGACGTTCCTTATCACCTGTTACGGCAGTACCAAAAGGGAGATGGAGAGCCTTGTGCAGAGGGTGTCGGGGATTATCCAGCAGGCAAACTGTAATCTCCGGCGTCTGCAGTATTTACAGGAAAAGGGGCTGATGGCTTCCGCGCCGATTGGGTGCAATGACACGGGAATCGAGCGGGTGCTGAACACAAAGAGCAGCGCGATTTTAGTCCCTTTCAGCACACAGGAGCTGTTTATGCCTTCCCCGGCGCTTTATTACGGTTTAAACGCCCTGTCAAACAACATGATTCTTGCCGACCGGAAAAAGCTGCGCACGCCAAACGGCATGATATTGGGGACGCCGGGAAGCGGCAAGAGCTTTGCGGCGAAAAGGGAGATACTTGGGTGTTTCCTGATGACGGAGGACGATATTGTCGTCTGTGACCCGGAGGGGGAGTATTTCCCGCTGATAGAAGCGCTTAACGGACAGGTGATACGTCTTGCGGCAGGCTCGCCCGACTACTTAAATCCGATGGATATCCAGAAAAGCCATATAGGGGATGAAGATGCGCTGCGCCTTAAGAGCGATTTCCTGATTACCCTGTGCGACGTGATAGCAGGCGGAAAAGACGGGCTTACAAACGATGAAAAAGGGATAATAGATAAGTGTATCGGGAAAGTGTACCAAAAGTATTTTCAATGTCCGGAGCCGGGGAATATGCCGGTTCTGGGGGATTTATACGATGCGCTTATAAAGTATGAGCCGGATAATGTGGCGGCGCATCTTGCGGCTGACGCAAGGGAAAAGGCGGTGAGGATTGCAAACTGTCTGGTGCTGTTTGTCAATGGCTCGCAGAATTATTTTAACCACAGGACGAATGTGGATTCCGCAAACAGAATCATATGCTTTGACATAAAGGAGCTGGGGAGCCAGCTTAAGGAGCTTGGGATGCTGATTGTGCAGGACGCGGTGTGGAACCGGGTGTCGATGAACCGGGAACGGCGGGTAGCGACGAGATATTATTGTGATGAATTCCATGTCCTGCTGCGGGAGAGGCAGACAGCGTTGTATTCCATAGAAATCTGGAAGCGTTTCAGAAAATGGGGAGGCATACCCACAGGGCTGACTCAGAATGTCTCGGACTTCTTAATGTCGCCTGATGTGGAGGGCATACTTGGCAACAGTGATTTTATCTATCTGCTGAACCAGAGCGCACCTGACCAGAGGATTCTCGCCGATAAGCTGGAGCTTTCCGACAAGCAGCTTGAGTATGTAACCAGCGCGGAGCCGGGAAGCGGGCTGATTAAATTTGATAACGTTGTAATACCGTTTATTGACAGATATCCTACCGATACAAAGACCTATGCGATTATGAATACACGGCCGGAAAGTGCATTGCAGAGGAAGGAGCATGAGGAGATATCGTCCGCAGGCTTTCAGGAAAAATAGAAGGTTCCACCGATGAAATTTTTCAGGAATTTCTGTCAGGTTCTGCAATTCCGGAGGGAGAGATGGAAAAAGGGATTCCGTGGGTATCGTTTGTTTACAGGGAAGGGGACGGGGCGGTTTTTCTGCGGCCCCGTCCTGTTTCCTCGGCAGGGGACAGGCTGGGGGAACCACCGCTGGCAGGGAAGGAAATTTTGTATCGTGTGGACTATCTGGAAAAAGGAAAGATAAGGAGGACGGCGGGTATTCTTTCGGCCCGGAAGGAGGCGGAAGGTTTTTTTGAAAAAATGGACAGGGATATCACAGACGGGTTAACAAGAGCGGGGAGCAGGGAGTTTTATATTTTCCTGAAAATCCATTTTATCCTCTGTTTGTTGGAGGAATATGCGGGGAAAAGGAAAGCGCTGGCTGAGAAATGGAGGCGGGAAAAGGTTTTGGAGGAGAAGATGTGCGAAGCAGAGAGGCTATACTGCGGGGAGCTTTTGGATTATGTGGAGACGGCAAGGAAAATGCTGAACGAAAGTCCCGGAAGGATTGTACTGCCGCTGTTCCCTGAGCGGGGCATGGCGGACATCAGGACAGGGACGTAAAGGGAGAGGGGTGAAGGGAGTTATTGGGAAAAAGAAGAAGTAGGCAGATGGGAGAAAAAAGAGAGCTGGCGGGAGGGAAGGAGGAACAGTTTAAAAAGGATAACTATTTCAGGGAAGAAGAAAAAAAGCCGGATATCCCGAAAAAGAGGCGTGGCGGTAAAAAAGCCGGGGATTCGGGAAAAGGAATATACCGGACGGATAAAAGCCTGTCGGGGAATGGAGAGGGGCTTTCGTCGGAAAGGCGTTTTACGGAAAAGGAGGATTTTTGGACAGACAGGCAGGAGCCGGGCGGGAATGATAGTTTTCAGGAGGGCGGCGACGACGCGTTTGTCGGGAGCAGGAAGCTGGAAAGAAAGCGGCAGAAAGCGGAAAGAGCGGGAAGGAAGCTGCAGAAGGCGAAAGACAGGGCGCCAAAAGCAAGGGATTACCATTGGGAGCGGGTATTTGACGAGGAAACCGGGAAAGGGAAATTTGTCTTAAAGGCGGTAGAGAGGGAAAAAGAGTTACCGGGGAAGTCCTTTGCGGGAGGCATTGCGCGGGGATTCAGGTATGGGAGCCGGAAATTTTCCCACAACCGGGAGAAGGAGTATGGGGAGGATAATGCCGGGGCGGAAGCTTTTTTCATGGCCGGGCGGCAGGCGTCGCATGTTCTGGAATTTTGGGACAGGAAGCAAAAGGACAGGGAGCGGCGGCTGGGGGAAAAAGTATCCGCTCTGGAGGAAAAGGCGGTAAAGGCTGAGGTGGGTGCCCGCTATCAGGAATACCTTGAAAAGAATCCGGAGATGGAGAAAAAGCTGGTAAGGAAGCGGATTCAAAAGCGACGGATTAAGAAAGAGTATGCAAAAGCGTACCGGAAAAAGCTGGCGGAGGAAAGCGCAGAAAAAACGGTTGCTTTCACAAAAAATACCGCGATAGGGGTATTTAAAAAGCTGGAGGAAGCTGTGAAAAGGAAAGCGGCTATTATCGGGGCGGCGGGGCTTTTTATTCTGCTGTTTCTTTTTCTTCTGACTATGTTTTCGTCATGCGGGGCGGTAGCGGGGGAGATGTTTTCCATAGTTATCGCCGGAAGTTATTTAAGCGAACCGGAGGAGATTGATAAGGCGGAACTTTCGTTTACCGAAAAGGAAATGGAGCTACAGGAAAAGATAGACAACATAGAGGAGGATTATCCGGGTTACGATGAATACCAGTATAATTTAGCGGAAATCGGCCATAATCCGTTTACGCTAATCAGTTATCTTTCCGCAATCTACATAGAGTTTACTGCTTATGAGGCAGAAAACGAGCTGGAAAGCCTTTTTCAGGAAATGTATCTGCTTGAATTAAATCCGGTAACGGAGACGCGGACAGTGCAGGCGGAGGACGGAGACGGCAATCCTGTATTTGACGGGGAAGAGAATCCTGTCATGGAAAATGTGGAGGTCAGGATATTGCAGGTGAGCCTTTTGGTTACGCCTTTAGAGGAAATAGCGGCTGGCCGGATGGACGGCGAACAGGAGGAAATCTTTGCCGCATACACGGAGACAAAGGGCGGGCTTCAGCAGTTTGATACGCCTCTTGATTTGTACTGGTATTCTTATGTGAGCAGTTATTATGGATACCGAAAGAATCCCATCACCGGGGAGCGTCAGCTGCATCGGGGGATAGATATTGCCGTCCCGGAAAACACCTGCGTTTATGCAGCGCACAGCGGCGTTGTGGAAGCTGCCGGTTATGACGGCGAATACGGGAATTATGTAGTTATCGGGGACGATAAGGGATTTACCACGAAGTACGCCCACTTAAGTGCAGTCAGCGTAAGCGCCGGGCAGGATGTGGAAAGCGGGATGCAGATTGGGCTTACGGGAAGTACGGGGAGCAGTACAGGAAGCCATCTTCATCTGGAGGTTGTGCATGACGGCACTTATTATAATCCGATTTTTTATTTTGACACAGGCGACGGCACTCTGTACGGGGAAACGCCGGGCGGCGGCAATGGGACGGGAAACATCGTTCCGCCGGGTAGTTATGATGCGGAAGCTGTGCAGAGGCTTATGACGGAGGCGGAAAAGTACCTTGGGACGCCGTACCTTTTCGGGGGTTACGGGCCGGGGGGATTTGACTGTTCGGGTTTTGTAAGCTGGGTGTTTACGCACAGCGGCGTCCATGAGCTGCCGCGGACCACGGCGCAGGGGATTTATGAGAAGTGCATACCGGTAAGCGCAGGGGAGGCAAAGGCGGGGGATATCGTGTTTTTTACCGGGACGTATCAGGCGGGCAGGCCTGTGACCCATGTGGGAATCTACTGTGGGAACGGAATCATGATACATGCGGGGGACCCTGTCCAGTATACGTCTATCGGAACCTCGTCTTACTGGCAGAGCCATTTCTACGGATTTGGCAGGCTTTGAGTGAAAGGGGTTTTTGGGAAAAAGGAGGGACAGTTTGACAAGGGAAAAAGTGGCATCCGAACTTTTGAGGGTCAGGGAGCAGATGGAGAAATTAAGGAAAAAGGAAAAACAGCTCCAGGACCAGAAAAAGGAAATGGATGAAATGGAGATATTGAAGGTTACAAGAAAGATAGGCATTACGCCGGAACAGTTGCAGCTTCTGAATTCCTTAAATGAAAAAGAGATTGAAGAATTTCTTAAGGAACGGAGGAATGATTTGGAGGCGGAAAAGGAGATAATTGAAAATGGGAAAATTTAACAGGGCTTTTTTAGTGCTTTTGCTGGCTGTATTTATTCTGATAGCGGCAGGGGCTTTTTTTATGGGGAATGGAAATACGATTCTGGTTCATGCCAGCGGGGAAATGACGGAAGCTGGTTCGGAAGAAGGAGAGCAGGAAACAGATTTGGCGGAGGGGGAACCGGAAGCAGATTTAACGGAGGGGGAGCCGGAGATGGGGGAGACGGTTTCCGGAAACGGGATAGAGGATATTTCCTGTATCTGTACGGATAAATGTACCTCTGGGAGGATAAACGCCGCGTGTGCTGTGTGCGCGGAGGATTATGGAAAATGTGCATATATTTCCCCGAAAGTGCGAATCAGTATTTTACAGCCGGATAAGTGGTACAGGTACGGCAATGCGGAGGTTAGGGTAAGCGTGGAGGATGCCGCACATTCGCCGGATTTTACGGTGGAGAAGGTGGAGGCCAGAATTGGGCAGAGCGGGAGCTATGCGGATATTACGGATTCTATGAAAGTACGGATAACGGAGGACTGTAGTGTCTATGTGCTGGTTACGGATACCAATGGAAAAGTATATGAGGAAAACAGGAGTATTCAGTGTTTTGACAAGGATAAGCCTTCATTGAATGCGGGTATCAGCGGAGGGATGCTGACGGTTCAGGCAATGGACAGGACTTCCGGCGTGAAGGCGGTTTATGTCAATGGACAGGAGTTTACCGACCTTACGGGTGGGACGGTGCAGATACGGCTCCAGCAGGCGGATTCGGTTTATGAGAATTTTACGGTGCAGGCCATGGATATGGCGGGGAACGTATCTGATATTTATACCATTAAGAATCCGTATTATAAAAATCCGGAAGCGAAGGAGGAAGAAAGCAGCGCGTCGGAATTGCCGGTGAGCGCTTTGCCGACACAGCCTGAGAAAGCCAGGGCGGCGGTGGTTGATTATGTAAATACTGCGGAGGAAAAAGGCGGGAGCATGGAGGAAAATGCGCAGCCGGAAAAAGCGGACGGCGCTTTGCCTGATGGGGTTTCGGAAAGCAGTAAAAGCATGGGGAAGGAGTTTTATACGATTCAGACAGAGAATGGGAAGGTCTTTTACCTGATTATCGACAATACGCTAAACGGCGATAACGTGTATTTCCTGACGGAAATTTCCGAGAATGATTTGCTGAACGTGACAGGTATCACGTATCAGGTCATGGAAGGGGACGCGGCAGTTGTCGAGTCGGCGGTTCCGGTAAGTGTTGAGGAACAGGAGCCGGAGGATACAAAGGAGGAGGAAACGGAAGCTCTGGATGAGCCGTCCCCGGATGATATGGAAGAAAAGCGGAGCCCGGCGCTTGCCTATGGGGTTTTGGCGTTGCTTATCGGAATTGCAGCTGGAGGGATTTATTTCTTCCGGTCTTACCGCAGAGAGGGGGAAGATTTTATAGATGAGGACGACGAGGAGGATGATTTCTTTTATGGGGAGGATGAGTAGATGGCAGGAGAAGATGGAGAGGAGGGAAAGAAGGAAGGATTTCATATGAATTTTATTGTAAAGGGGGGCGCTTTTTTGTATAATTGAAGTGTGGACGGAGCAGGATATACGTATCCATTGTCACAGATTTTTGGAAACCGAGGTGTTAAAGTGCAGGACAATACAAAACAGACAGAGGAAGTCAGTGTGACACGTCACATGGCAAAGCGTACCGCAAAAAACAGCGTATTCCTTGACCTTTTTCAAGACAAGAGTTATCTGCTGAAGCTGTATAAGACGCTGCATCCTGAGGATACGGAGGCAACGGAGGATATACTGGATATTGTAACGATAGACAATGTGCTGACAGACAACCTTTATAATGATTTGGGAATAATGGTGAGGCAGGACAAGTTGCTGCTGCTTTTGGAAGCACAGTCAAGCTGGACAGTGAATATTTTAATCAGAATATTGTTATATCTGGCACAGAGTTATCATGAATATTTTGAGCAGACCAGCCAGAGCCTGTATAGAAGCAGGAAAGTAAAAATGCCGAAGCCGGAACTGTATATCATCTATTCAGGAAACCGGGGAAGAAAACCTGATACAATATCGCTGTCAAAAGAATTTTTTGGCGGTGAGGATATTGATATCGAGATAAAAGCCAGAGTCATATACGAGAGTGACAGGGATAATATCATTAATGAATACATTGTATTCTGCAAGGTTTTTAATGAGCAGATAAAAGAGCATGGAATGACCAGGCAGGCGGTTGCGGAAACAATCCGTATCTGTAAGGACAGGAACATCTTAAAGCAGTATCTGAGCAGTAAAGAATTGGAGGTAGTAACGATTATGATGAGTTTGTTTGATGATGAGCAGATAATGAGGACTTATGCGAAAGATATTGAAAAAGAAACTGCTAGAAAAAAAGCAAAACTAATGTTAAGTAATGGAAGGATTACAATAGAAGAGATGTCAGTTTTCTTTCCGGAGTTTACAGAAGAAGAAACAAAAGAGATTGAAGCCGAGATTATGCAGCTGGCATAGCCGGTGAAACAACTTCATATCAAAACAGCGGCGTAAAGGCGTATGGAACAGAAATGTGAACCATGCGTCTTTTTTGCGCCCAAAAGGAGGGACAACAATGCAGTTAGTGATAACGGAAAAGATGAGCGTAGGGAAAAGTATTGCAGAAGTGGTTGGGATAACAAAGATGAAGGGCAGGTACATGGAAGGGAACGGTTATCTTGTGAGCTGGTGTGTGGGGCATCTGGTGGAGCTGGCACAGCCGGAAAGCTATGGGGAGAGGTGGAAAAAATGGACCTATGGGAGCCTGCCCGTCAAGCCGGAAAAATGGCAGTATGAGGTAAAGCCGGACACCAGAGAGCAGTATGAGGTGCTTGCGGGGCTGATGCACCGGGAGGATGTGGATTGTGTTATCTGCGCAACAGATGCGGGGCGGGAGGGGGAGCTTATCTTCCGTCTGGTGTATGAGATGGCGGGATGCAGTAAGCCGGTAAAAAGGCTCTGGATATCTTCTATGGAAGAAAAAGCGATACGGGACGGGTTTGATAATCTTAGGCCGGGAGAGGCGTATAACTGTCTGTATGCTTCCGCGCTGTGCAGGCAGAGGGCTGACTGGCTGGTGGGAATAAACGGTACAAGGCTTTTTACGGTTCTTTACGGGAACAGGGTCTTAAAGGTGGGGCGGGTTCAGACGCCTACGCTTGCCATGCTTGCAAAGCGGGAGGAAGAGATTAGAAATTTCAAAAAAGAGCGTTATTATTCTGTACATATTTTATGTGACGGCATGGACGCCGCGTCGGAGCGTGTAAACGATAAAAAAGAGGCTGACGGGATAGCGGGAAGCTGTCGGGAAAAGCCGGTCTGTGTGGAGCAGGTGGTGAGGGAGGAGAAGACATTGGCACCGCCGAAGCTCTATGACCTTACCACACTTCAGAGAGATGCGAACCGGATATTTGGGTTTACGGCAAAGCAGACGCTGGAGTATACACAGAGTCTTTATGAGAAAAAGTTTGTGACTTATCCGAGGACAGACAGCCGGTATCTTTCAGACGATATGGAGCAGACGGCCAAAAAGGTGATTGAGGCAGTCAGTAAGGCGGACGCTATGTGGGGCGGCGTAAGCTGTAAGCCGGATATCAAAAGGGTATTGGACAGTAAGAAGGTGACGGACCATCATGGGATTATCCCTACTGTGGAAATCGGGAGAGCGGATATGACGGCGCTTCCGGAAACGGAGCGGAAAATACTGCTTTTAATCGGAAACAGGCTGCTCTGCGCTACCGGCAGGGCACATTTGTATGAGTCGGTGAAGGTGGAGTTGTCCTGTGGGGGGTATGGCTTTTTCGCTTCCGGTAAATCTGTCATGGAGAATGGGTGGATGGATTTTGATGAGGTATTCAGAAATTCTTACAGAATCAGGGAGGAAGGCGAGAAGGAGGCGAAGCTGCCGGTTCTGGCCAAAGGGCAGAGTTTTACATGCATGGAAGCGGAGGTACGGACGCATGACACAACGCCACCGAAAGCCTATACGGAGGACAGTCTGTTGTCGGCAATGGAGAGGGCCGGTGCGGAGGATATGGGCGATGATGTGGAACGGAAAGGGCTTGGCACACCCGCTACACGGGCGGATGTGATTGAGAAATTAGTCAGGGACGGTTTCGTAAAGCGGGAGAAAAAGCGGCTGGTTCCTACAAAGGAGGGAATGGAGCTGATTGCGGTACTGCCGGATATTGTAAAGTCTCCAAAGCTCACGGCAGATTGGGAGAATGCCCTTACGCTGGTAGCAAGGGGGCAGCTTTCCATGGAGGATTTTATGGCGGGGATAGAAGGTATGGTTTCGGGGCTTGTTCAGGATTATCAGGGGGCTGGCGGCGGGGCGAAGAGAATCTTTGCGCCGGAGCAGGAGGCACTTGGGGTATGCCCAAACTGCGGCGGTCAGGTAGTAAAAGGAAAATTTGGCGCGTACTGTGTAAATAAATGTGGCATGAATGTGGGCAGGGTCATGGGAGCGGTACTCACCGATGCACAGATAAAGGATTTGCTTGGGGGAAAGAAAGTTCTGCTTAAGGGGTTAAAGAGTAAAGCGGGGAAGGAGTATGACGCTTATATTATCCCGAATGGGACGGAGGAATATGTTTATACGAAAGATGGGGAGGAGAAAAGTGGAGTGAGGTTTAAGGTGGGGGTGGAGTTCCCGGAGAAGAAAGCCCGGAGTGGTAAAGGAAAGATATAGCAGGATAAGTATTATAATGGTATTATATTAGTTACCGGATAAAGTTTTTGTGAGACGTATAAAGCACAGGAGGAAGCATTAGGATGATAGAGTACATCAGGGCAATTGATACAACAAAATGGGGTGAAGAACAAAAAAATAATATTAAGGAGTATAAGGGAAAGCCCGGTGTGTGGATTTTACTTGGAAAGGAACATACTGATGCGCCTCTTGTGTGTCTGCAAGTGGGGGCAACTAAATATATTGGTGAAGAAATTGAAAGAGATATTTGTCTTCTGAAGCAGGGCAGCAAACCTGTAGAAGAAAAAAGGCGTTATGTTAATCAATTTGGAGAGTACATGTTTTCTTATGATATATGTCCAAGCCGGGCACAAGAGCTTTATT
>OFFY01002645.1_pt1 | contig 12223 bp, 6 predicted proteins | sample 1521481 | NCBI WGS metagenome assembly OFFY01 (sample SAMEA3504117, study PRJEB24116) | mouse gut metagenome | biome: mouse gut; feature: mouse-associated habitat; material: faeces | place: Denmark | collected 2011
GAAATTCAACATCACCCAGGAATGCATTTTCCGGACCAAGATGCCCATGACTCTGGACTTCGTGTTCTCCGTGATTGAGAAGGTGCCCGATTCCATGAAGCGCTCCCTCACCGATGAGACCTTTGTCCCCCAGCCGTCGGCATCGGTGGCGGAGGGCAGTGTGATGGCTGCTTTCGTATTAGGGTTTTTTGAAGTATGGAATCTGATGGAGGAGCCCTTGGCTTTTTTAAAGGATATGTCGCTGTGGCCGCTGTCTCTGTATTTGCCGGAAATCGGCGCAGCCCAGGCGGGGCGTGCCTGTGCTGCATCCGTTCTGGCATTGGTGGTGTCATTGCTGGTATTCGGAATATTCAGGGACTCGCTGGAGCAGGGAATCGTCTCCTCTGCGCTGAAGGGGTAGTGCAGCTGAAATTTACTCCCTGGGAGAAATTCCAGATGCGCACTATGCAGCTGAAATTTACTCCCTGGTAAGGGGCATGTGAATGAAGAGAGCGGAACAAATTCCCGTGGACGGGAACTGGAATAAAGAAGGGAGCGCGTCGTAAGATGAAACTGACAAAGGGAAAGAAGATAGCATTAATCTCGTTTGCCGTATTTCTGGCTTTTATGGCGATCTGTACCGTTGTGGCGAAGGGAATTTATGCCTCAAAGCTGCCGAGGGTGAGTACGACAAAACCATACAGCAGCAGCCTGACCCATGTGATAGAGGCAGATGCCATTATAAAGCAGGGGCAGGAATACGGAATCTATGCGGAGCCGGGGCTTAGAGTGGATACGGTATCTGTGAGCAGAGGAGATATTTTCCAGGCAGGAGATGCTCTTTTCAGGATTGAGACAGGAGATCTGGCGGATACCATTGCCCAGCGGCGTCTGGATATTGCGAAGCTCAAGGTACAGCAGGCAGAAGCTGTTAAAGTCAGCAGCCATGACAGAAAAGAGCAACAGTCTGATACTGTCCGTGCAAAGCAGGATTATCAGAAAAAGGTTGAGGCGGCAGATGCCAGAATCGTAGAATGTGAGCGGGAACTGGAGGCGGCCAGGCAGGAGCTTGCGTTGTATGACCAGTATCTGGCGGAATCTGCAGAAGCAGCTAAAAAGGATGAAACACAGAATCCGGATAGCAGCGGGGGAGAAAGCAAACCGCCGGAAGGAAGCGGAGACGGAAATAAGCCATCGGACGGAAACGGGAACAAGCCGTCGGAAGGAGACGGAAGCGAAAATAAGCCACCAGAAGGAGACGGAAGCGGGAACAAGCCGTCGGAAGGAGACGGAAGCGGGAGCAAGCCATCGGAAGGAGACGGAAGCGAAAATAAGCCGTCAGAAGGAGACGGGAGCGAAAATAAGCCACCAGAAGGAGACGGAAGCGGGAACAAGCCATCCGAAGGAGACGGAAGCGGGAACAAACCATCAGAAGGAGACGAAAGCGAAAATAAGCCGTCAGAAGGAGACGGAAGCGGCAACAAACCGTCGGAAGGAGACGGGAGTGGAAATAAATCGTCAGAAGAAGACGGAAGCGAGAGCCAGCCGCCGGAGAGCAGTGAAAGCAAAAGCAGCCTGACCGAAGTCGCCGACCAGGTTCCGGATTACGAGCAACGCTACACCCAACAGGAGAAGCGGCTGCAATTGGAGCAGAAAATCCTTGCCTGCGAACAGGCTCTGGAGGAAGCAAAACGCCAGAAGGACTCTGAGCTTCTGGAAGCCGCCAGGCTGATCGAAGATGCCGCATCTGTCCTGGATCCGGATGTTTCGGCAGTCAATCTCCTTTCCCTGGATATTACATATCAGGAAGAAAGATTGCTGGAACTGGAAGCATTGCTGGAAGCGGACGGATGGGTGTATGCGAAGACTGCCGGACGTGTGGTGGATTGCAGTCTGGCTGCCGGGGAGCGGGTCCCGGACAGCGCCGGTATCCTCTACGCCCTGGATGACGGGGAGCGTGTATTGAGCGCCGTATTCACGGAAGAGCAGTCAAAATATATCTCTGTGGGGACTCCGCTTGAGGCCAAAATGACCATGCCTGACGGGAGCAAGGCTTCCGGTACGGCCCTGGTGGAGGATCAGGAGAAAGATTCCGAGGGAAACACCAATGTGAAGCTTTCTTTTGAGGGACTTGAGACAGTGATTGGCCAGACTGTACAGCTTTCCTACAGAATGCAGACAGATACTTATTCCGTATGTATTCCTGTGACGAGTCTTTATCAGGAATCGGAGGATTCCTATTATGTCTTTATCGCAGAAGAACAGGAAGGGATTCTTGGAACCGAGTGGAAGGTCAAAAAGATAAATGTCAAGGTTCTGGATCAGACAGATTCCGCAGCCGCCATTGAGAGTGTTGACATCTCTTCGGACTCCAGAGTTGTGTCCACGACGACACAGCCGCTGTTAAACGGGGCCACAGTCCGGGTGATACAATAACGATAAACATCCTGTCCGTAAAAATGTCGAAAAAGTGCCCGATATTTTCAACATCCGGGCAAAATTCGACAGCAAAATTTGGAAAAAAATACAGTTGTATTTTTGGAACCTTTTTGTTATAATAATTTTAGCCTGAGATGTGCGATAACTTTTGTTTATTTTGAACCTACGCTACTTTAAACGGGATTCCTATATCGCCAAGTGGCTGTCAAGCCCTCACTACGCTGCTGCGGAGGATTGGAAGGGAAGGCAAAAGCTTTGGTTGCGGTTACCCACCTAGCATTGCTAGGAGTCAGAGAGCAGAAGGCGGCATTTTGGGCAGAAGATACAGAAGAAGAGAGCAGTCCTGAGGGGCTGCTCTTTTAAAATGACAGGGTTTGTCCCTTTTATTAGACGGAATCGGGAGAATTATTTTGGATAGAAACAGACATGGTTTAAACAGGTCACAAAGGATGCAGATCAAGGCTTTTATCTGTCTGCTTGGAATTCTTCTGCTGGTGATTCTGCTGTTTGGAAAGCTGATATTGCTTCTGATACATAGAGAGGATGGGGATGAGGAGATTCCCCTACCGACGCCCACGCCCCATATTCCTGTGATCGAGCTTTTGACCAATGTATGGATTATGGAGGCGGACGAGGAGGGATTGCTGATTTTCAGGGACGGGCAGAGCGAAAGATGTCCATGGGCAGCGCAGTCTGCAGGCACCCGGCCGGACGGTGAAGCGGCGCATGCATCCTCCCGGCCCGACTTTAACGTCAGGGAGCAGGTAGCGGACATTGAGCTGACCGACGGAGCGGTTACTTCCGTAGAGGTCAAATCAGATAAGATCAACGGGAAAATCCTGAGCGCGGACGATACCGGCATTGAGGTGGAGGGATACGGTAAGCTTCCTCTGGCTGCTGATTATAAGGGGTACCGGCTGTATGACAGTCTGGAGATGTGTACGGCGGCTGATCTTTGTTTCGGTTACAGCTTTACGGATTTATGTGTGGAAAACGGGGAAATCTGTGCCGTTCTGAAGGTAAAGGAAGAGGCCATGGAGTATATCCGCGTGATGATTCGGGCATCGGATTATAGCGGCAGTTTTCATGACGCGCCAGTGCTTACCTGTGATACGGATTTTACCGTTTTCTATGGAAGCTGGGACGATCAGAAGCAGGAGACACATTCCGCAGGGGAAGAGCTGGAATTTACGTATGACAGCAGTTATTTTGAGGCAGAGCGGATCAGGATTGTCCCGGATGTGCTGACGGGAAAGGTGATATTCAGGAACTGCAGCCGCAGCCAGGGGACGCCTTCCTATAGAGGACAAATGGAGCTTCTTCGGACGGAAGACGGGATTGTGGCAGTCAATGAGGTATTGCTGGAGGAGTATCTCTACAGTGTAGTGCCCAGCGAGATGCCGGCCAAATATCCTTTCGAGGCGCTGAAGGCCCAGGCGATATGTGCCAGAACCTATGCCTACGGCCATATGGAGCATGCGGGATATCCCCAGTATGGGGCCCATGTTGACGACAGTACATCTTACCAGGTGTATAACAATATCCTGGAGCAGGAGAGCACTACAACGGCCGTGAAGGAAACCTACGGACAATTGCTGCGCACGGAGTCCGGCGCGCTGGCAGGGACGTATTATTATTCTACTTCCTGCGGTGTAGGCAGCGATGCCAATGTATGGAAGACGCAGGCGGCTCCGACTCTGACCTATTTGAAGGCGAAGCGGCTGAACAGAACCGCCTTTGTGGCGGCGCTGGCGGAAGCGGCAGCATCGGAAGAAGGAGCCGGAGCAGACGGCGGAAGCGGGCAGCAGGAAGAAGGAGCCGGAACGGCAGCAGGTGCGGACGGCGTCAATGGGCCCGGATATACAGAAAGCGAAATCGGAGAGCAGCTGAAGGATGAAGAAACCTTTGCCGCGTTTATCAGTACAGTCAATGAAGATGATTTCGAGTCGGGAGAGGGATGGTACCGCTGGACCTATCAGGTGGAGGAGCTGGATTCGGAGCATATGCTGGAGACATTGCAGAAGCGCTACGCTGCAAACAGCAATCTGATCCTGACCTGGAAGGACGGCGGATATGTCAGCGAGACCATCGAGAGCCTGGGCGATATCACGGATCTGTATATAGAAAAGAGAGGCAGCGGCGGTGTGGCCGACGAGCTGGTGATAGAGGCGGGGAAACAGAAGATTAAGGTGATATCCGAGCACAATATCCGGTATGTTTTGAACGACGGGAAGGCGGACGTGGTACGGCAGGATGGGAGCAGGGTAGCCAGCGCAAATCTGCTGCCCAGCGGATTTTTTATCATAACGGCTGGAAAAGAGAACGGAAATGTGATAGGATATACTCTGACCGGCGGTGGCTTCGGCCATGGAGTGGGAATGAGCCAGAACGGCGCCAGGGCCATGGCCGGAGACGGATATTCGGCCGGGGAGATTCTGCTGTACTTTTATGAGAATTGCAGTATCGAAAATATATATGAGCAGGAGCAGCCTTAAGTGATTCGGAAATTATATTTGGTCATAAATGATTTTTCTGCAAAAATGAAGAAAAGGGATATCAGTACATATGCAGCCAGCACGGCATTCTTCTTTTTCCTGTCAGTGGTGCCGATGCTGATTATGATCTGTACCATTATTCCTTATACGCCGCTGACGGAGGAGAATCTGGTGGAGCTGGTGACGGATTTTCTGCCGGATCAGATTGACCCTCTGGCAGAGAGCCTGATTTCCGAGGTCTATGATAAATCGGCGGGGATTTTGTCCATCGCGCTGATTGCAACCGTATGGTCGGCAGCGAAAGGCGTAATGGCACTGATGAAAGGGCTGAACAGCGTCAACGGAGTGGAGGAGAAGAGGAATTATTTCGTGCTTCGTGCCATTGCCTCTTTCTATACGCTGGTGATGCTGGTGGTGGTGATTCTCTCCCTGTTTGTGATGGTATTCGGCGATCAGCTGGTAAGTCTGGCGCTGCACCGGATTCCGCAGCTGCAAAAGGTGGTTTCCTTTGCCATGAATTTCCGTTTCCTGTTTGTGTGGGCCGTGCTGTCGGTGCTGTTTGCGGCGGTTTATGCATATGTACCCAATAAAAAGCTGGCTTTTGCCGAACAGATTCCCGGAGCGGTCTTTTCGGCGGTGGTCTGGAGTATTTTTTCATGGGCTTTTTCCTACTATTTGACTTACGGCAATTCCTACGGCATTTATGGCAGCCTGTCCATTATTATTATCGTGCTGCTGTGGATGTATTTCTGTATGTATATTATTTTGATCGGGGCTTATCTGAATCAGTATTTTGCGGCTGTGAATAAGAAGCTGGTAAGAGGAGAAAAAATTTTCTGAAAAATGAGAAATTCTATTGACATTTATGTCGGAAGACAGTATGATTAAAAATCAATAGAAGTTTAGAAAGGCACAGATGGCGTGCAGTAGGGATTTAGCTTCTTACAGAGAGAGGGAGTCAGCGGCTGGAAGCTTCCTCAAGTTCAGTTAAATCACGAATTTCCCGCCGGAGCCGCCTGATGGAACACGGAAGGAGCTTCCGGTAAGTAGATCAGGACGTAGCGCGCGTTAAGCGTAAATGAGAGCCGGTCGTCCGCAGGGCATGCGGAGGACGGGAAGCAGGGTGGTACCGCGGAATCAGGATTTCGTCCCTTGCAGTTTTGACAGGAAAACTGCAGGGGATTTTTTTATGCACAGGCCTGCATAAAGTGCATACTATGCACAGTGCATTCTATGCACTTGGAAATTTGCCGCTGGGGCGGCATGCGGGCCGCGTGGCGAGTAGTGGAGAAGGGGATTCTCATGCTCAATTGCACAAAATCCTTCTTTGGTTTAAGAGGCTGCGTCAGCGCTGCGCGACAGATTCTTATCCCGAAGATTTCCGGCAGAGTTTTCCGGTTTTACGCACGGCCTGAAATATTGGCCAAACCAAATATACTGCAAACCGTCGGGATTTACAGTGATACTAACGGAAAAATACCTGGCTGGCGGTCGGCAGTCGAGATGATATGGCAGCGCAGAAATGAGGAAAAGATGAAAAACAAGCTTGAGCAGATCAGGGAGAAGGCGATCTCACAGCTTAACAATTGTGACACCGCCGACAAATTGAACGAGATCCGGGTGAGCATCCTGGGCAAGAAGGGAGAACTTACCGATCTTCTGAAATCCATGCGGGATGTGCCGCCCCAGGAACGCCCGAAGGTGGGACAGATGGTAAATGAAACCCGGGCGGAGATCGAGAAGTTCCTGGAAGAACGCAGGACGAAAATCGAGAGAGCCGTCAGAGAAGCGAAGATGGCGGCGGAGGTTATCGATGTGACTCTCCCGGCAAAGAAGGCCGAGCTGGGACATCGGCATCCGGATACCATTGTGTTGGAAGAGGTGGAGCGGATCTTCGTGGGCATGGGCTATGAAGTGGTGGAAGGCCCCGAGGTGGAGAAGGATTATTACAACTTCGAAGCCCTGAACATTCCGGCTGACCACCCGGCGAAGGATGAGCAGGACACCTTTTATATTACAGGGGATATTTTGCTGCGTACCCAGACATCCGGTGTGCAGGTGCATGAGATGGAGAAGGGGAAACTTCCCATCCGGATGATTGCTCCCGGCAGGGTATTCCGTTCGGATGAAGTGGATGCTACCCACTCTCCCTGCTTCCATCAGATTGAGGGCCTGGTCATCGACAGGCATATCACCTTTGCGGATTTGAAGGGGACCTTGGCGGAGTTCGCCAGAGAGCTCTTCGGCGCAGAGACGAAGGTGAAGTTCAGGCCCCATCATTTTCCGTTTACGGAGCCCAGCGCGGAGATGGATGTGACCTGCTTTAAATGCGGCGGCAAGGGCTGCAGGTTCTGCAAGGGAAGCGGCTGGATCGAGATCTTGGGCTGCGGCATGGTGCATCCCCATGTGCTGGAGATGAGCGGCATTGACCCGGAGGAGTATACGGGATTTGCCTTCGGCGTGGGATTGGAGCGCATCACGCTGCTGAAATATGAGATCGACGATATGCGTCTTCTGTACGAGAATGATATCCGGTTTTTGAAGCAGTTTTAGGCGCGTAAAAGGCCGACTGCGAGGCAAGAATGTCTGGAAAACAGACGGAAGATGGAGACGCCGTTGAAACGGCAAAATCGTATGGAAGACGAATTTGAGACAGAGAAAGGAAGACATATATGAATACGGCATTATCATGGATTAAAGCATATGTGCCCGGGCTGGAATGCACGGATCAGGAGTATTGCGACGCGATGACTCTCTCCGGCACCAAGGTGGAGGGTTTCGAGAGAAGAGATAAGAATCTGGAGAAGATCATCGTAGGCCGGATTCTTTCCATTGAAAAGCATCCTGACGCGGAGAAGCTGATTGTCTGCCAGATAGATACCGGCGCGGAGACGATTCAGATTGTGACAGGGGCTCATAATGTGAAGGCAGGAGACAAGGTGCCTGTCGTTCTGGACGGAGGCAAGGTAGCGGGAGGACATGACGGCGGCCCACTGCCGGAAGAGGGGATTAAAATCAAGGCAGGGAAGCTGAGAGGGGTTCCCTCCAACGGAATGATGTGTTCCATCGAAGAGCTGGGCTCCGACAGGAATATGTATCCGGAAGCCCCGGAGGAGGGAATCTATATCTTCCCGGAGGATGTGAAGGTAGGGGCTGACGCCGTGGAAGTGCTGGGGCTGCATGACACGGTATTTGAATACGAGATTACAAGCAACCGGGTGGACTGCTACAGTGTGCTGGGGATTGCCAGAGAGGCGGCAGCCACTTTCCGGAAGCCTTTTGTGCCTCCTGTGAGTAAGGAAACCGGAAACGGAGAGGATGTGCATGATTATGTAAGGGTGGAAGTCCGGGATCCGGATCTCTGTCCCAGATACTGTGCCAGAGTCTGCAAGAATATCAAAATCGCTCCCTCCCCGGAATGGATGCAGAGGAGGCTTGCGGCCAGCGGTATCCGTCCAATCAACAACCTGGTAGATATCACAAATTATGTGATGGAAGAGTATGGCCAGCCGATGCACGCATTTGACCTGGATACCGTTGCCGGGCATAAGATTATTGTGCGCAGGGCCAAGGACGGGGATGAATTCCAGACCCTGGACGGGCAGATGCGGAAGCTGGACAAAGATGTGCTGATGATCTGCGATGCGGAGAAGGAAATCGCCATCGCAGGTATCATGGGAGGGGAGAACAGCAAGATTACCGATACGGTGCAGACGGTTCTATTTGAATCCGCCGTCTTTAACGGCCCCAGCGTCCGGAAATCGGCCAAGAGAATCGGATTGCGGACAGACTCCTCCGGGAAATTCGAGAAAGGTCTGGAACCCCACAATGCGGAGGATGCAATCAACAGAGCCTGCCAGCTCATCGAAGAATTGGGCTGCGGGGAAGCGGTGGGCGGCATGGTGGATGTGGCAGCGCCTATGACAGAGCGGAAAGTGCTCCCGTTCAAACCCGAAAAATACAACTGTCTCCTGGGAACAGAGATTACGGATGAGGAAATGCTGGATATCTTCAGAAGTTTGGAGATTGAGGTCTTTGAGAGCGAAGAGGGGGAAATTCGTCTGCGGATTCCGTATTTCCGTCAGGATTTAAACTGCGATGCGGATATCGCGGAGGAAGTGGCCAGATTCTACGGCTATGACAGGATTCCTACTACGCTGCCGGCAGGGGAGGCCACAGCAGGCAAGCTTTCCTATAAGCTGCGCATTGAGCAGAAGGCCAGGGATATTGCGGAATACTGCGGTTTCTCCCAGGGAATGAGCTATTCCTTCGAGAGTCCGAAAGTGTTTGACAAACTGCTGTTGTCCGGGGAGGATATGCTTCGTCAGACAGTGACCATATCCAATCCCCTGGGTGAGGATTTCTCCATTATGAGAACCAGCGTTTTAAACGGAATGCTTACCAGCCTGTCTTCCAATTATAACCGTAGAAATAAAGACGTCAGACTCTATGAGCTGGAAAATATCTATCTTCCCAAGGCATTGCCGCTGACAGAACTGCCGGATGAGCGGATGCAGTTTGTCCTGGGCTTCTACGGGGAGGGGGATTTCTTTACGCTGAAGGGTGTGATCGAAGAATTCTTCACCGTGGTGGGAATGCGGAAAAAGCCGCTGTATGACCCCTGCGCAGGGAAGCCATTCCTTCATCCGGGACGGCAGGCGTTGGTGAAATATGACGGCGCTGTGGTGGGTTATCTGGGAGAGGTGCATCCGGAAGTGCTGGACAATTATGAGATCGGCACTAAGGCTTATGTGGCAGTATTGGATATGCCCTCCCTGCTTCCCTTCACCACCTTTGACAGAAAGTACGAAGGCATTGCAAAATACCCTGCGGTGACCCGTGATATCAGCATGGTGGCGCCGAGGGAGATTCTGGTAGGCGACATAGAGGGAATGATCGTCCAGAGGGGCGGTAAGCTGCTGGAATCCTGTCAGCTGTTCGATGTCTACGAAGGAGCGCAGATCAAGGCAGGATATAAATCAGTGGCCTATTCCATTACTTTCCGTGCCAAGGACAGGACGTTGGAAGATGCGGATGTGAATGCTGCCATGAAGAAGATTCTGCATGGCCTGGAGCAGATGGGGATGGAGCTGCGGCAGTAGCAGGTTTCGGCAGATATGAAGAAGCACCATGCCCGGCATGACAGAATTATATGATGAAAGTGGTTCCCATGAACGGGGGAATATGATATAATACTTTCATTCAATGCATGAAGATAGCGGAAAAATGGAAAACCCTGCGAAACCGCCGGTTTCGCAGGGTTTCAGTCCGAAAGCCGCTAAATGTTGACTCATAAGGGCATAATTGAGCATGCAGGAAAGGAAACGGAAATGGAAAGAAAAGTAACTTGGGAAACCTACGACGAGGAACAGATGAAGGAACTGGAGGCGCTGAATCGGGAATATAGAGAATTCCTGGATAACGGCAAGACAGAGCGTGAGTGCATCGACACCATCGTGAACACCATCGAGGCGGAAGGCTACAGAGAGCTGGAAAGCGTGATCGAAAGCGGTGCGAAGCTGCAAAAAGGCGATAAAGTCTACAGCGTGGCAATGAATAAGTCCATCGCCATGTTCCAGATCGGTGAGAAACCCATGACGGAAGGAATGAATATTCTGGGGGCCCATATAGACAGCCCCAGGATTGATGTGAAGCAGAACCCGCTCTACGAGGACAGCGGCCTGGCTTATCTGGATACACACTACTACGGCGGTGTGAAAAAGTATCAGTGGGTGGCCATTCCTCTTGCGCTGCACGGTGTGGTGGTGAAAAAGGACGGAACCATCGTTGAACTGAATATCGGCGAGAATGAGGACGATCCTGTATTCTTCATATCGGATCTGCTGGTTCATCTGTCTGCCGAACAGATGAAGAAGACGGCGGCACAGGTTATCGAGGGAGAGGCCCTGGACCTGATTGTGGGCAGCAAACCTATCCATATCGATTCCGAGAAAAAGGAAGAGGCGGAAGAGACCGACACGGACAAAAAGAAGGCAAAGGAATTAGTCAAAGAAGGAATCCTGGGAATTCTGAAGGATACATACGACATTGAGGAGGAAGATTTCCTTTCAGCAGAGCTGGAGATCGTTCCGGCAGGCAAGGCAAGAGAGGTTGGATTTGACAGAAGCCTTATCTTAGCTTACGGCCAGGATGACAGAGTCTGTGCCTTTACTTCCATGCGTGCCATGCTGGATGTGAAGGAAACCCAGAGAACCATGTGCTGCATCCTTGTAGATAAGGAGGAGATCGGTTCCGTAGGCGCTACGGGAATGAACTCTCATTTCTTTGAGAATGCGGTGGCAGAGGTGATGAACTTAAACGGCGAATACAGCGAACTGAATCTGAGAAGATGTCTGTCCCGCAGCTGTATGCTTTCCTCCGATGTAAGCGCAGGTTATGATCCGGCCTTTGCGTCCTGTTTCGAGAAGAAGAATTCCGCATTCCTGGGCAAGGGAATGGTATTTAACAAATTTACAGGGTCCAGAGGAAAGTCCGGCTCCAATGACGCCAATGCGGAATATGTGGCGCATCTGCGCAAGATTATGGACGAAAAGGGAATCGTGTGGCAGACGGCAGAGCTGGGCAAGGTGGACGTAGGCGGCGGCGGAACCATCGCATACATTCTGGCTGTATATGGCATGAATGTCATCGACAGCGGCGTAGCTGTTCTGAATATGCATGCGCCCTGGGAAGCTACCAGCAAGGCGGACGTGTATGAGACCTACCGCGGCTACAAGGTCTTTGTGGAAGGAGCGTCAATGTAATGGGTGCCGAAGCATCGGTGCAGTTGAAAAAAAGCGATTTTTACTTTGAATTGCCCCAGGAGCTGATCGCGCAGGACCCGCTGGAGGACCGTTCCTCCAGCAGGCTCCTTGTGCTGGATAAGCACACCGGGGCAATATCCCATCATATATTCAGCGAAGTAGCACAATTTCTGCGGCCCGGCGATTGTCTGGTATTGAACAATACCAAGGTGATACCGGCCAGGCTGCTGGGAGAACGGGAGGGGACAGGAGCGCATGTGGAAGTGCTTCTGCTGAAACGCCGCTCCGGCGATATCTGGGAGACCTTGGTCAAGCCCGGGAAAAAGTGCAGACCAGGCGCCAGACTTTCCTTCGGAAACGGGCTGCTGAAAGCCGAGGTGCTGGAAACCGTGGAGGAGGGCAACCGTCTGATCCGTTTTGCATATCAGGGCGTTTTCGAAGAAGTGCTGGATGCACTGGGAGAAATGCCCCTGCCGCCCTACATTACCCACAAGCTGCAGGACAAAAACCGCTATCAGACAGTCTATGCAAAATATGGGGGCTCTG